>Ga0206125_10003540_pt1 | contig 14829 bp, 13 predicted proteins | sample Helgoland_Spring_4_FD_148598 | JGI IMG/M metagenome (GOLD analysis project Ga0206125, IMG submission 148598) | Pelagic subsurface seawater microbial communities from Kabeltonne, Helgoland, North Sea - Helgoland_Spring_Bloom_20160331_1 | ecosystem: Environmental > Aquatic > Marine > Epipelagic ... | reverse complement strand
AATCACAACTGAAAGCGCGGGGGTTTTTCATGCCGCTGATCAGCTCGCCTGTCTGACCGATCTCCAACCCAAAGCAGCCAGCATCGCGATCCGGGAAATGGCAACGGATCCGACTGTCGCCACAGCTGTTTATGCCTTCGCGGAGGAGGCGGAGATCGAGGTCCAGCACATCACCTACGGGCCCTCTTGCCTGCAGCAGATGCAGGCTTGGCGCGACGCGGGTGTCATCCGGCCGTCTCAGAACCGCGTCCTGTTTGTGCTGGGCCAGTACGCGCCGCCAAAGGACGCTGTACCGGGCGATCTGGAATCTTTCGTGAGCACGTTAGGCCAAGGAGACTGGAAACGCAGCGTATGCGCCTTTGGTGGGGAAGAGCACTCATGCCTACAGGCGGCCGTTTCACTGGGTTTCGGTGCTCGGATTGGCTTTGAAAACAGCATTTGTGACCGGAACGGTGTTCAACACCGGGACAACGCTGCGTCAATAGGATCCTTCCTCCGCGCTTCGGTCTCAGGCACTGTCTAACGGGTATGCCCATGTCTCATGTTTTTCCTCGCCATACGCAAGCCAATCTCCCAACGGCCTCACGGGCCAAGGGATGCTATATCTATGATTCAAATGGTAAGGCTTACCTTGACGGATCCGGCGGTGCCGCCGTTTCGTGTCTGGGCCATGGCGACGCCGAGGTCATTGCGGCCATAGCCGCACAGAACGACGCTCTGGCCTTTGCGCACACGGGCTTTTTCACCTCAGAACCGGCGGAAGAACTGGCCGACTTACTGATCAAGCACGCGCCAGGCGAGCTTGAGCGGGTGTACTTTGTGTCCGGTGGTTCGGAAGCGGTTGAAGCAGCGATCAAGCTGGCACGGCAATTCTTCGTTGAAATTGGCCAGCCCGAGCGGCATCGGATCATCGCGCGGCGTCAGTCTTACCACGGCAATACCTTGGGGGCGCTGGCGACGGGTGGCAATCTTTGGCGCAGAGAGGCGTTTGACCCTCTGCTGGTTAACGTCAGTCACATCGCACCCTGTTTCGTCTACGCCGAAAAACCCGAACGCGAGACAGAATGGGACTACGGTCAAAGGGTCGCCGCAGAACTGGAAACCGAAATCCTGAAGTTGGGGCCAGAGACCGTGATGGCTTTCGTGGCCGAGCCTGTGGTCGGTGCAACAGCGGGTGCGGTTCCGCCTACCGATGGATATTTCAAAAGGGTGAGGGAAATCTGCGACACGTATGGCGTGTTGCTCATTCTTGATGAAGTTATGTGCGGCATGGGGCGCACTGGTAGCTTGTTCAGCCACGAAGCAGATGGCATTCAAGCGGATATCGTGTGCATCGCCAAAGGCCTCGGTGGCGGCTATCAGCCCATCGGCGCAACGCTGTGTTCAAAGCAAATCTATGAAGCTGTTGAAGTGGGTTCGGGCTTTTTTCAGCACGGTCATACTTATCTTGGTCATCCCACAGCAACCGCAGCCGGTCTCGCCGTTGTTCGCGCCCTGATTGAACGGGGATTGGTTGATCGTGTGACGGCAAAGGGTCAGACTTTGCGGTCTATGCTCAATTCCCAACTGGGACAGCACCCCCATGTTGGTGACATCCGTGGGCAAGGCCTATTCTTGGGGCTGGAGTTGGTTGCAAACCGAGCGACCAAAGAACCCTTTGACCCGGCCTTGGGTTTGGCAAAAAAGATCAAGGCGCGCGCTATGGAAAATGGCTTGATTTGCTATCCTATGGCAGGAACCCGGGATGGTCGGAATGGCGATCATGTCCTGCTGGCTCCCCCCTTTATCGCGGATGATGCAGTGTTCGAGGAGCTAACCGATAAGCTGTCCCGGACGCTCTCCGAAACGCTGGAGTTCGCAAGCCTTTGAGCCCCGGATTTTGTTGCTGAATTTTCCCTCCATGAGCTGTGCAGCGATGCTGTCCGACGGCAAAGCTTTGGTTTCTTCTGGTGGCGGGTTTAAAGTCTGCGATCAGAACCAGACAAGCAAGCGATCAAAGAAGAACGAAAATGTCATCCCATTCGTCTGAAATCCTGCATGGATTAATCGGCGCTCCGAAAATTCAGATTGTTTCCAGTTCGGGCATCATGCTCAGAGATGCTCAGGGGCGAGACATTATTGATGCATCGGGTGGCGCCGCAGTTGCGTGCCTTGGGCATTCCCACCCGAAGGTGATTGAAGCAATAAGCAAGCAGCTTGAGAGTGTGTCCTATATTCATGGTCTGACCTTTTCCACGGAAGTTCTTGAGCAGCTGGCGCAGCATTTGAGCGACCATGCGCCAGATCCTCTCAACCATTCACTCTTCGTCAGTGGGGGGTCAGAAGCGGTTGAATCCGCGATAAAACTCGCGCGCCAGTTTCACATTGAGGCCAACGAGCCCCAGCGACATCACGTCATTGCACGCCGGCAAAGCTATCACGGCAATACCTTTGGCGCGTTATCGGCCAGTGGCCACAGAGCGCGGCGGGAGCTCTATGAGCCTATGCTTTTGCCCTTCAGCCACGTCGATCCCTGCTTCTTTTACCGGTACGGGCTGCCGGGGGAGAGTGCGGAGGAATACGCCCTTCGTGCTGCCAACAGTCTGGAAACGGAAATCTTGAGCCGCGGGCCAGAACACGTGGCGGCCTTTCTGGCGGAAACGGTTGTGGGGGCGACCTTGGGCGCGGCCACCGCAGAGGCCGGGTATTTCCGCAGGATCCGGGAAATTTGCGACCAGTACGGTGTCTTGCTGATCCTCGACGAAGTGATGTCCGGGTTGGGCCGCACAGGCTATCATCATGCCTTTGAGGCCGAAGGCATCGTTCCCGATATGGTGACCTTGGCCAAAGGTTTGGCGGGCGGCTATCAGCCGATTGGGGCGGTACTTGTCGCTGATCGCATTTTTGATGCTCTCGACCAGGGCACCCGCTTTTTTCAGCATGCCCTGACCTACTCCGGCCATCCCGTAGCCGCCGCAGCAGCCCTGAGCGTGCAGAAAACGATCGTTGAAGAAGGCCTGTTGGATAACGTCACCCAAATGGGCAACAGACTTAAGCGCGGCTTGACCGAGCGACTGGGCGAACACGCCTACGTTGCCGATATCCGGGGACGAGGACTTTTGCAGGCTATTGAAATCGTCGCCGACCGGTCGTCAAAGCAGCCCTTTGATCCAGACCAGCGGATCTATGAGCGTATTCGCGTCGCTGCACTGGAGAATGATCTGATGGTGTACCCCAGTCCTGGGTGCGCCGACGGCGTGCGGGGGGATCATGTCTTGTTGGCACCGCCGTACAATGTGACGGCTCCAGAAATTGACCTGATCCTTGAAAAAGTAACCGAAGCCATCGATCTTGGATTACGGCTTTAACAAAAAAACTGGCTTCTGCGTTGAAGTCAGGGCGATCGGTCATGACGCGAAACGTGACCACGAAAGCCATAGCTAATGGGAGTGTTTATGAAATCGGATCAATCCCAACGTCTGGCGCGACTGCGTGGGGTCATGCAACGCGAAGGCGTTGACCTTGTCGTCTTGGCGCCCGGTGCGCATTTCGCTTGGTTGCTCGATATCCAACCACATGCGGACGAGCGCGCCTGTTTTGCCATGATTTCACAAGACCGGGAGGCTTTTCTGATCCCTGCACTCGAAGCGGACAGCACGCGTGCACAAACGGATATCGCGTTCTATCCCTGGTTAGACGCCGATGGCCCGGAAGCTGCTCTGCGGGCTCTGATTGCCGATTTTGGTGCTTCGACCTTCTCTGGATTGGTGCTCGATGAGTGCATGCGGGCGGATCATGCGGCTCTCATCATGGACGCATTGCCCGGATTGACGCGCCAATTCACAGCATCAACCATTGGTGCGCTGCGGATGCGCAAGGAAGATGCGGAGTACGCGATACTGAAAACCAACGCGTCGCAGGCGGACCGGGCACTGCTGGCGGCCTGGGATATCATGCGCCCGGGAATGACCGAGATCGAGGTCGCACAGGTGGTGCGTGAGACCTTCACGGAGATGGGGGCTCAGCCGCTTTTCTCTATCGTTGGCGCGGGTCAGAATGGAGCCTTTCCTCATCACCATACGGGCCAAACCAAGCTTCAGAGCGGCGATGCCGTGGTTATGGATGTTGGTGCAAGTTTTGAGGGGTATTCCTCAGACATCACGCGGATGGTTTTGCTCGGCGATGGTCCAGAGGGATATCGGGACATTCACTCCATCGTCGATGATGCGGTCAAGGCGGCATTGGCAGCCGCCCGGCCAGGGGTGAAGGCCTGTGAGGTCGACGAAGCTGCCCGACGTGTCATCACGAAAGCGGGCTATGGGGAGTTCTTTTTTCATAGAACCGGACACGGGCTCGGCACAGAAGTGCATGAGCCACCTTACATCTCGGCAAGCTCTCAAACGGTTCTGGATGAAGGAATGGTGTTCTCGATCGAGCCCGGAATTTATCTTCCTGGCCAATTTGGATTACGCCTGGAGGAGATTGTCATCCTGCGAGCAGGCGGCCCTGAAATATTGTCTGATTTGCCGCGGGACGTCAGGCGCATCTAGGCGATGCCAGCCCCGGCTGAGCCAAGGAACCGAAGGCTTAATGCTTCCGTCGCTGGATACCCTCCACGTCCTCAATAATGCGCTCCACCACCCGCCACCAAATAGCGGGTGGGGCGTTCCGGGTGTTCGCTGATCCGCAGTCCACCATAGGCCGGTAACCGCCGCCCTGGGTGCAAGCATGTCAAGAATTTCGCGCTTTCTGTCTGGGTCTCGATCCGATGCTGGACCCAAAAAAGCGAATGATTTTGCCTTGAGACATTTAGTCTCGACGGGTTGATTAATGTTGATGAACTAAATTCCACATGCATTAATTTGGAGGTGAAAACGTTTTGAAATTAAGGGGATACTCAAATGGCGAGTGTTGAAGCGAAGAATTTTACGTCCGATGCCGATGAAGTCATGACGCCAAACAATGCCCGGGTGGAAACTGTGAACGTTATGGGTCAGCGAGTCATGCGCCTGACCGTTCAGCCCGGTTGGCAGTGGTCAAAGGACATCAAGCCCATGGTCGGAACCGATTCCTGCCAGGCCAAGCATGTCGGTGTGATTGTCGAAGGCTCGATTAAGTGCGTGCACGATGACGGCAGCGAAATCACTTACTCCGCTGGTGACGCCTATGCGATTGCACCGGGTCATGACGCATGGGTTGTCGGTGATAACCAGGCCGTTGCGTTTGAATTCCATGGTGTTTGGGGCGATAACCACTAAGTCGCTCTCGACAGACCGTCGGGTCCCAAACTGGGACCCGGTGGATAAAGGTAAAACCTCGCCGCTACGCCGGTATGCGCCGTGTCGAACGTGCGGGGTTGGGCCCTAGCGCTGCGCAGAAATGAACAGTCCAGCTACGACTGCGCTGTAACCGATCCCATGTGCGAGGGTCAGCGTTTCGCCCAGCAGCGCCAATCCGAGAATGCTGGCCACGACGGGGGTCAGATAGCCATTGCGTGCGGTGAACGTCGCACCCTCCCGCTTGACCAATAAACCACGCAGCGCCTGTCCCAGGCCTGTGGTGACGAGGCCGGCCATTACGGCACCGGCAATAGGGATCCAACCAGGGAAGGCCACGGGCGCGTTGAAGAGGAACAGGGGTAGGGCCAGGACGCTACCTACGACCAAGGAGTAGCCTTGATACTGGACAGGGCGGAAGTCTTTGATCGTCGACATATGGACAACACCCCCCGCCAATGCCACGGCGCTCAGGACACTGACCCCGTGCGGCAGCAGCACAAGCCAGGAAAACTGTTCCCCGGACAGGTCATCTGCGGTGGTGCCAATCTGGCTTACGGCGAGATAAGAGATTCCAGCTGAGCCAATCAGGAACCCGATCCATTTACTGGCACTGATGTGGCGTCCGACCACAAAACGAGACAGCACCAGTACGAAAATCGGGACCATTGAGTAGTAAATCGCGACCATTGACGTGGGGATGTGCTGTACGATCCACGGTAATGACAGAAATGGAAATCCAATGAAAATTGCACCGTTGAGCAGCACCGGGATGTGGCTTTCCCGGGGCAGAGAAAAGCGGTGCGGGGTGAGACTCATGAGGAACAACAGCGTTAGGGCTGCAACCATGATCCGCAGCGACCCCGAGGATAGGTTCGAAAAGCCATCCAGCGAAATTTTGATGAAGAAGAATCCAGCGCCATAGCAGGCTGACAAGATCAGCAGCATGACAATCGAGATCGCTACGCGTCTTCTGCTTTCGCCCACGGAAATGACTTTTCTGTAAGTAGTTAAGGCTCTGCGCGAGGTGGATAATTGAAACATCTGACCTCTATGCCCAAAGCACCCTACACCTAATCGCGAACCGTGAAACCTCTTCAGCGACTGAACCGGGAAAGCATTCACTGTTTCGACTGTTGAACTTGACACGCAGAAGCAGCACCGCTCACAGATATCCTCGGTATTGGGTGCAGGGCAGCGCCCTGATCTGTTTCATTTCCCCACCATGCCACAAAGGCAATCGAGAACCGCACGTCCGATACCACTGCTACCGACGACGACGGATTCAGAGGAGCCGCTCACGATGAGCCAAGATACGCACCAGGCCAACGTTCAGACTGTCGTGAACCTGGTCAGAGACCGAGTGGTCAACGGACGTCGAATCGTCATTGCCATCGCGGGCCCTCCGGCGTCGGGAAAATCGACGCTGGCTGAATCGGTCGTCGACTGCCTCAATCGCATAGGCCACGAAGGGTTGCGGGCGTCTCTATTGCCAATGGATGGCTTTCATTTCGACAATGACCATCTTCGTGGCTTGGGTTTATTGGCGCGGAAAGGGGCAGTGGAGACGTTTGATGCGGTTGGGTTTTCGGCGGCGATTACAGCGCTTGCGGGCAACCAATCTGGATTGCTTTTGCCCCGTTTTGATCGGGACAGGGACCGCGTGGTACCCGACGAAATCGCGATTGACTTAAAGACCCGGATCATCGTCACAGAAGGCAACTACCTGCTTCTCAACCGGGAACCCTGGTCCTCGTTGAGGCAGCTCTATGATGCGACCGTGTTTGTGAAGGCGCCTCTGAGCATTTTGGAGATGCGTCTGATTGAGCGCTGGAGCGAGCAAAACCTCACGGCACAAGCGGCGCAGAGCAAGATCAGAGACAACGACTTGCCCAATGCCGCCTTGGTTATGAGAGAGAGCGCAGCTGCCGATCTTACGATTGAGCATAGCGTGCACGACGCGCTTGGAGCCTCTGCCTAGAGCGCTCTCTCGCCTTTGAGTAAATCCCCTGAGCTGGTTCAAGCCGACCGAGTGGACGTTGAGGTCGTGAGGAAGGGGTGAAAGCGGGCGTCAGGCCGTCGGATCTTCACAGTAGAATGCCAGCTTGTTGCCTGCCGGATCGCGTACATAAGCATAGTGAGTGGGGCTATCCGCCAGCCGTGGACCGGGCGCGCCATCTTTTGCGCCGCCTTTGTCCTCCGAAATTTGGTAGATCTCGTGCAGCACGGAGAGCGTCGGCACTGGAAAGGCAACCATCGTGCCGTTGCCGGTCGTCGCAGGCTGACGATCGTAGGGGCCCGTTACATAGAACTCAGTGCCGTTGCCGGTATTCGGATCACCATACCCGACATAGCGCTCCTTGATTTCGACTTTTTGATAGCCCAGCGGTGCGAACACAGCGTCGTAAAAGCTCAAAGACTGGGCCAGATCGTTTGTGCCGATCATAAGATAACCAATCATCATACCATTTCCCTCCCAGGAACAAGGTTCATTTAACCCTCACTCTGGTGACTGCTAAGGCATACCGCACAATCCAGCGGCAAGCTTGGTGTCGTGTCGACGCAACCGGAGCCAGGCTGACGCGGGAGGCGTTGCCTGAACGCCATCACCTGCTGCACAGATACACAAGGTCGCTGTTTTCGACCGGTATGATCCGATGCATTTGTCTGGGCTTGAGCGCGCGTCAATCTTCCTTGATGAACCAGTCCGGTTCAGCGTTGCCGCCGCAGAGCAGCACCGCAACGCGCTCGTCCTTTTCCGGGACGTAAACCCCCGCTGTCAGGGCCGCTAGGGCTGTGGCTGCGCTTGGCTCCACTACAATCCGGCCGGCCTCCCACAAAAGTTGTTGAGCCCTGAAGGTATCGGCGTCTGAAACCACAGCATGGCCATCCAGCCACTTTTGTGCGGCGGCCCAGCCACGGTCGCCGATGGAACTGGCTCCCAGACCGCTGGCTGAAATACCGCTGGGCATGATTGTGACCTGCTCCCCCTTCTCCCGGCTAGGGGCCAGCGAGGCGGTTCGTTCGGTTTCGACGGAGATAACGCGCAGATCATCCTGATAGTGAGACAGGATACCGCCGATAAGCCCCCCGCCGCCGACCGACACCAGCAAGGTATCGATTTCCGCCTGAGCGGAGAGCTCCAGCCCGATCGTCCCTTGCCCGGCCAGCGTTGCATCGCTGTCAAAGGGGTGGATTTCGAGTGCGCCGGTTCTGGCCGCATGGGCCTGGCACTCCAAGGCGGCATTGCCGACCGGGTCAGGCACGGAAACCACCGTGGCCCCAAAGCCGCGCATGCGGCGTAGCTTGACCTCGGCCGCAATTGCCGCGGGTACATAAACGGTCGAGGGGACGCCCAGCGCGGTCGCTGCATAGGCAACGCCGGCACCGTGGTTCCCCCCCGAAGTGGCCACGACACCAGCCTCGTTCAACGTTTGCGTCAACAGGTTGTTGAAGGCACCGCGCAGCTTGAAAGAGCCCGTGGCTTGCAGGTGTTCCATCTTGAGCGTCACTGGATAACCCAGGCCAAAAGCGTCGGCATCCATGTGCATGATCGGGGTGCGACGGATGTACGGTGTAATGCGCTCGTAGGCGGCTTCAATGTCGACGCGTCCAATCATGGTGTATGCCTCTCTCTTTGTGCGGGGAGACTGGAATCTGGTCCCAGGATCCGCGGTATGTGACTGTATTTGGCTGAGAGACAGCCAATCGAGTTTCACGCGACAGTCAAGCTCTGACTTACGATAATTTGATCAGCGGTTGCCTATTTTGACCGCGCGATGACGCCCGGCCGCCTGCTCAGCTGAGCGACCAAACTCTAGCCATCGAGCAGGACTTCGCCTTCGACCTCAATTGCAAAACCCATGGGCAGCGCAGCGACCCCGATGGCCGAGCGCGCATGCCGGCCAACGTCCGGCCCAAAGGCCTCAAGGATCAGATCGCTGAAGCCGTTGACCACGACATGCTGCTCGGTGAACTGCGGGGTCGAGGCGACCATTCCAAACACACGAACCCAGCCGCTGACCCGCGACAGCTCGCCGATTTCAGCCTTGAGGTTGGCCAGCGCGGACAAAGCGATGTCGCGCGCGGCGTCATAACCTTCCTGCGTGCTCATATCCATGCCCAGAGTGCCGAAAGGGCCGCTGATGGCGCCCTCGGCACTTTGCCTCGGGTGGCCAGAGATCATGGCGCGGTTGCCGCGGACGTTGATGAACGAAAACGGTAGCGTCATCCCCGACGGCAGCTGGATAGGGGCTGGCAGTTGCAGGCCCAGGGCGGCAATGCGGTCTTCTGGCGTGGTCATGGTGGCGGTACCTCAACGTGAAAGGTGGCTGAACGTAGGCCCTCAAGGCTAACCCCGTCGTCGGCTTCGTCAAGCGCGTTGAGGCCTTTGTGCGTTAAGGCGTCCTTGACTGCTATTGACGCAACAGAAGCTGAGGCGTGCAGCGTGATTCCAAGCGGAGACATGGAAATCGTGGCTCTCCAACCCTGCCGATAAACAAACTCGCATACCCCAGACCGCCCTCTGGTTCATCACCTCCTTGCTTATCTCAAGGGGGCAATCCTCAATGTAATTCCACTTTGCGCAATGAAGGCATCAAGCTCAAATAGGTATAGTTATCTCGACTGATTCAGGTGATAGCTGCCGTCGATGGTCTTCGTTTTCGGCTTAAGTCTTTTGGGATGGACCGTTTTCGCTTAAAGGCGAGAGTATGAACCCCTTGTTGATGCCCTTTGGTTTCCTGATTTCCCTCGCGCTTGGGCTCGCTGTTTTCGGCGTGACCGGTACGCTGGATCGCCGTGCGCTCGAACAGGCGGAGCAACAGCGCTTGCAACTGAGCCTGAACGTTCAGGCGGCCAGTTTTCGCGGCAATTTGGAAAAACATAGGCAGGGCGCGGTCCTGATTGCGCGTCACCCGGGGATCATTGCGCTGGCGTCTGAACCGCGCAGCGGTGCGGGCCAGCGGGTCGCTAAGCAGCTCTACGCCCTGACCGATATTGATGCGTTGATGATACTCGACAGCGAGGGCATGCCGCTATTGATCGAACCTGCTCGGTCCAAGCTCGACCGCGATGACCCGGAGATCGCACAGGCCATTGCTTTTGCCAGAGCGGGAAGTTTGGGCCGCGCGCTCATCGGCAATGACTACCTGTTCGTTGCGCCTGTGTTCAAGGACCGCGCCGTCATTGCCATTGCTGTAAGCCGGTTTGATCTGGGGGAAGCGACCTCTCCCCTGGACCTCTCCACCGACGAGATCCGGTTGCTGGATTTTGACGGCAGGGAGCTTTACGCCAACTTTCGCACCGGGGTCGGGCAGAGGACGCTGACCCTGCCGCTCCAGGATTTGTCGATGGTGATGGTTGCGCGGCCAGGGCGGGCTTTGTCGCTTTCAGAGTGGGGTGGTCGAGCCATAGGCTTCGCCGCGCTGGCCTTTGCCTTTGCGCTGCTGATTTCTCAGCTCTTCGCCCGTCGTCAAACGCTCCTGCAAACAGCGCGGCGGCAGGAGGAGCAGGCGCGCCTGCTTGAGGATAAAGTGGCGGAACGGACGCAGGAACTTCAGGATGCACAGGCGTCCGTGGTGCAGGCTGGTAAGCTCGCGCTACTGGGGCAGGTCGCTGCGAGCATCAGCCACGAAATCAACCAGCCGCTGGGCGCTATCCGCAACTACGCGGAGAACGCCAGCGCCTTTATCGTGCGCGGCAAGCATAGCCGGGCGAACGAAAATCTGGAGCGGATCGTCAGTCAGACCGACCGCGTCTCCAGAATCGTCGGCAATCTGCGCTCTTTCGTGACAGGCCGCAGTCAGGAGGTCCAACCCGTGCGCCTCGGGCCGGTGGTGGAAGCAGCCCGCGATGGGGTTCTTTCTCGTTTCCCGGCGGCAGCGGAGGCGCTTTCTTTTGAGGCCGATCCGAAGATAAAGGTTGTGGCGGGGGCGGTGAGGTTGGAGCAGGTGCTGTACAACCTGCTGGTCAATGCCTGGCTGGCCGTTGGCGATCGTGATGCTCCGCGGATCGTGCTGACCTCGGAAACGGCAGTGGCAGATCAAACAGTTGTGCTTGCTATCGAAGACAACGGTCCCGGCGTGCCCGAGGCGTTGCAAGAGGGCCTTTTTGATGCCTTTGTGAGCACGCGGACCGAGATTGAAGGCCTCGGTCTGGGACTGGCGATTTCCCGTCAGTTCATGGAGACCATGGGCGGTACGCTTGAATTGGTTACCGGAAGCAGCCAAAAAGGCGCACGGTTCGAGCTGACCCTACCGTTGGTTCCACCCGCACCGGAAACAAAGGAAGACTCATGAGCGGCACGGTTTACCTGGTGGACGATGATCCGGTGTTCCGTGAGTCGCTTGAACAGAGCTTTGAACTCGCGGATATGGAAGTCCAGTCCTTTGCTCAGCCGCATTCCATCCTGGGAAACATCAACGAGGATACGGTTGGTGTGGTGGTGACCGACGTACGTATGCCAAAGCTGACCGGTGAGCAGCTGTTGGCGCGGCTGTCGGAAATCGATGCGGACATGCCGGTGATCCTGCTCACCGGACACGGCGATGTTCCCATGGCCGTGCGCAGTCTGCAGGCTGGCGCTTTTGCGTTTTACGAGAAGCCGGTGGACGCCAAAGCGCTGATCAAAGATTGCCGCAGCGCCCTGTCCTTGCGCGAGGCCGAAGTGGCACGCCGCCGGTTGGCTCGACAGCTGCAGGGGCGGGACCGGCTGTTCATGCAGGTTCTGGGAGCCTCCCCGAAGATACAGAATTTGCGCCGTCAGCTCTCGGCGCTTGCCGGTTCGGATACGGACGTGCTGGTCACCGGTGAGACCGGCGCAGGCAAGGAAGTTGCAGCCCGGGCGCTGCATTCGATTTCAGCCCGCTCCATGCAGTCTTTTGTGCCGGTAAACTGCGCGGCACTGGATGGCCTCGACATCAACGAGCAGCTTTTTGGCATTGAGGACTCCAGCGGTTTGGGCGCTTCAAAGGTGGGGCTTTTCGAACGTGCCGACAAAGGCACACTGTTCCTCGACGAAATTGAAAGCATGCCGCTCGACACCCAAGGGCGTTTGTTGAGGATTTTGGAAGAACGCCGGTTTCGCCGGGTTGGCGGGCAATCTTACGTAGCCCTGAACCTTCGGGTAATCGCAGCGGCCAAGACGGATCTTGTAGCCGAGATGGATGCCGGGGGCTTTCGCTCAGACTTGTATTACCGGCTTCGTGCCTCGCAAGTGCGGGTGCCGCCCGTGCGGGAACGAGGCGCAGATCGTGTGGTGCTGTTTGAGCACTTTTTGTCTGAAAGCGAAAATGCGCCGTTGCTGCGCCCTGAGGATATGACCCGTATCCTGCGCTATGACTGGCCGGGAAACGTGCGGGAGATCAGGAACGCGGCCAGGCAGTTTGCGCTGGGCCTCCCGGTTATGGAGGAAGACCAAGGACGTGGCCGGGGCGAGGCGGGTCAGGATCTGGTGAGTCAGGTGGCTGATTTCGAACGCAGCGTTCTGGAAAAGGAGCTTCATCTGGCTCAGGGCGATCTAAAGCGGGTGATGGAGCGTTTGAGTCTGCCGCGGAAAACGCTGGCTGACAAACTGGCAAAATACAATCTCCGCAAAGCATAGTTTGCGAGGCTGCCCCCGTCTTGCTTGCCCGTTGTTCACGATCTTTCTCGTCAGAAACACCTAAGAATTCGGGCTTCGGCGGAAATCCGCCCCTCAAGATGCGGTTTTAGGCGGTTTTCCGCCCAACCGCCTTCTTTTCTTCAGTTAGGGCCGTGTATCTTAGGCCGCAGGGGTTTCTTCGGCACGCACGGTCCCTAGGTTCGAATTTGCCGCCACAGTGGGAGCTTGGCGCATACCGTATCTCGAGGAGGAGTTACCCATGAAGAAGATCCTTACCGCTGGCATCGTCATGCTGGCGACCGCTGGCACAGCCTATGCTGCTTGTGACAGCGGCGAACGCGTCGTTCGTTTTAGCCACGTAACGGCCAACAGCGGCCATCCGAAGGGCGAAGCGGCTGCTTTGCTCGCAGAGCGCGTTAATGCCGAAATGGACGGCCGCCTCTGCATGGAAGTGTTCCCGAACAGCCAGCTGTACAATGACAACAAAGTCCTTGAAGCGCTGGTTCTGGGCGACGTCGAACTCGCAGCACCTTCGCTATCCAAGTTTGAGCAGTTTACCCTGTCTTTCCGCGTTTTTGATCTGCCATTCATGTTTTCAGATGTTGCGGCAGTAGACCGCTTTCAGGCATCGGAAACTGGTCAGGCCATGCTCGATAGCATGCAGGACAGCGGCCTGCAGGGCCTCGCTTTCTGGCACAACGGCATGAAGCAAATGTCTGCGAACAAGCCCCTGGTTTCCCCAACCGATGCTGAAGGCCTGACCTTCCGTATCCAGACCTCTGACGTGATTGAGGCCTACATCAACCAGATTGGCGGCAACCCCCAGAAGATGGCGTTCTCTGAAGTATACGGCGCCCTGCAAACGGGCGTTGTGGATGCGCAAGAGAACACCTGGTCGAACATCTACACCAAGAAGTTCTTTGAGGTGCAGGACGGCGTGACTGAAACCAACCACGGCATCATCGATTACCTTGTTGTGACCTCCACCGAGTTCGTGGACAGCCTTGATGCTGCAGATCGTGACCAGCTGATGGGCATCATCAAGGATGTGTCCACTGAGCGGAACGCTATGGCTGAGGGTATCAACCAGGATAACCGTGCTAAAATCCTCGCCGAGGGCGGAGCGATCCGTGAGCTGAGCGATGATGATCGCGCAGCTTGGGTTGGCGCTATGGCTCCTGTGTGGGACCAGTTCGCTGATGGCATTGGTCAAGACATCATTGATGCTGCCGTAGCGTCTAACTAGTCTTGAACGCCCGACCACTCTAAGGTCGATTGCAAGCAAGGGATTCAGGGGGCCAAGGCGGCCCCCTGTGACCCTGCGCTACCCTATCCCAATCCATATCTGAGGTTTGGCATGTTTCGCACCTTCCGGCGTGGGGTTGAGTGGATTGAAGAGTCCATTATGGCCTATATGCTCGCCGCCATGACCGCCGTCGCGTTCTTCGCTGTCATTGTCCGACGCTTCTTCGGTGGTGAAATCTGGGGTATGAAGCCCAGCATTTGGGGCTTGGAGCTGACCCTCTATATTTTCCTGTTTTTCATCCTGTTCGGGATGAGTTACGTCCTGCGCAAGGGCGTTCACATCGGTATCGATGTGCTGGTGAACCTGCTTCCAAAACCGGCCCGAAAGTTCTTCAACATTCTAGCGACGCTGCTGACAGTACTCTATGCGCTCTTGCTAAGCCGGGCGGGGTATCAGGCTTATGACAAGTTTTGGTCGGTCAAGGTCCTGCGCACGAAGGGTTCCGATGAACTGGCCATCCCATTCTTCTTCACCTACGGGTTCCTGTCTGCCGCCTTTTTTATGCTGGCTGTGACAGCGGCTTTTGCCATCTGGGAGATCTGGACCGGGCGCCGGGAAAGCCTGACGGCTGGTCATGAGGCCGAAGAAGAGGTTGATGCCGCGGTTGCTTCGTCCTCCGCTGGGACTGCTGCCACCGAGGGAAAGCGGTAGATGTTTGATTTCCT
>Ga0206125_10003537_pt1 | contig 14838 bp, 1 predicted proteins | sample Helgoland_Spring_4_FD_148598 | JGI IMG/M metagenome (GOLD analysis project Ga0206125, IMG submission 148598) | Pelagic subsurface seawater microbial communities from Kabeltonne, Helgoland, North Sea - Helgoland_Spring_Bloom_20160331_1 | ecosystem: Environmental > Aquatic > Marine > Epipelagic ... | reverse complement strand
AGAGAAAGCTCTGTAGCCTATACTAGATGCAGAATTACCAATCTTAATACTATGTATACCCGTGTTGGTTGTATAGTAAGACCCTTCGATGCCCCCCTCTAAAGGGTTTTCCTTATCAGGTATAACAAGAACATCACCATTCTGGTCGTAAACCGTTGTAACAATACTTAAGTCTACAGTGCTGTCATATGTAGACTTTTTAGGTATAACACCAAGAGGATCTTCTTCGAAAGAAACCCTGAGATTATGATTGTTGTCGTATAAAAAGACATGAGACCAAGAAGGGCATATAAATACTTTGGGCCTATTGTAAACAGATGGTATCTGATGTTTAAACCTTCGATAACCACATTTATTCTCTAGAAAGTGGAGCATTGCCCTCAGTTGTTTATCTGATATGTTTGAAAAAGAATAATCTACAGGGAATGTAGCTGCGTTTCTTCTTATCTTACTAAAAGCTGTAAAACTTGCATTTTCGAATCTCTCGGCATCAATCTTGACTTGAGTGCTTGTATTTAAATCTGGCTCCCAAAAAAAGTCTTGAGACCAAGCTGAATCATCACCAATTGGAGAATTTAAAGCGGACGATTTATGATCTTTTGTGCAGTAAAAGAAGTTGTTTATTTTAAGGTCGTTTTTTAAAATATAAACTATGTCATTTTTTTTATAATCTCTATCCCATTTCCACTCTGCAGAATCGTAATTTAAAAAAGCATTACTTTTCCAGTTAAGAACACTAGAGGCCTCTACGACTTCCAGCATGGCTTTGAACTCATAGTTCTGATTATTTATATGACTTATTGAATAGTCTGTACAGTAACCAGACGTTTGCCTATATATTGAAGGGTCTGTATTTATAGGAAGTGAGTTGACGCCCTCGGAACTCTCATAGTAGTTAGCCAAAGATCTAGCCCCATCTTCATTTACCTTGTAAATCAAATTGAAATTAGCTTTTACATTATTTATTCCGTTAGGTAAAGACTGATAATAATTATCATTAGTGCTAAACTTTGCGTTCTCAGAATAAAACGTTACAGACGATCCATACGAAGGCGTATATTCAGAATCACCAATTAAGGCGATGCCGCTTATATTTCTAGATCTGTCGTATAATAGTTCTTCACTCATCTCTTTATTTTACACAAAATTATACGGATTAGGCCATTCAAGTACTTGACGACCATTAAATGTAGAACCCCATGTTGCTATATAATTAGGGTGTACATAAAACTTTCCAGCCGCAGACATCGCTGGGAATGCTCCAGGACTTACATTACTTTGTATTGTATTGAGATACACCTCTGTTAAAGGGCATCCTGCAAATGCGTTTTCTTCAATGGCAATTATTCTACCACTTTGTATTTTCACGCGAGTTAAACTAGTGCAGTTATTAAATGCCCAACTCCTGATGTTTCTTACCCCCCATGAAAAAAGTAAGGTGTCGAGATTTGTCTGTTCAGCGAATGAATAAGAGCCAACATTAAAACAATTTAAAAAAGCTTCCTTAATCCATTTGTAGTTGCCGTAAAAAGCGCGTTCACGAACTGTCTTTACGCTTCTACCGAGCCTGACGTAACCGACACCAATCTTATTTTGTCCACAATTTTGAAACGCGTCTACATCAACAATCGTTCCTCCATCACGACCATCAGAAAAACCAATATCAACATAATCTAAGTCATAGTTTCTAGAGAATGCTAATTCTCCTATAAGAGTTTCATCAGAAGCTACATCTGTAGCTCCTGGGATAACAACAGAGCTAAGTTTTTCACAATGTTCAAAAGATCTCAAACCGAAGACTCGACAATCATCCGAGAATTTAACACCAGTCATATTATCTTGGTGATGGAAAGCGTATTCTCCGAACTCTCTGCATTTTAAATCAGCAGATTTCAACCAAGGTCTTCCAAAATAAGTAGATCCGTTCCAGTAACCATTAAAGGCCTGGAACCCTACAGAATCAATACTTTTTCCCAAATAACAATGACCCAATCCTGGATTGTTAAGTCCTATAGCGTGAAAGCTTCGTTCATCCAATTTACAATACGGTTCTTTTTCGTCATTGCCTACGTATACTCCCGTAATATTGTGATTATACCTAAATGCATTGTGATCAATTCTGCTTGGATCTGGAATTCTAACGCCAGTCAAACCCTCACATTGGTTAAACGCTCCAGTACCAATAATTTTCACCCCGCTTGAGAAAGACACATCAGTCATATTTGTTTGATTGAAAAATGATCCTTCGGCACTATAATTACCCATTACTTCCTCGCCTATTATTTCACATCTTAAATCTGCGCTTTTTAAATATCTGTAGCTACTATTAACTGCTCTGAATGAGTTTTTATTTATTCTTTTGATAGAAGAACCAACATAAACATGACACTGACCTAGTTTGTTGGCTCCTATGTATTCGCAAGCGCTTGCCTGTATAGCTCCATTAGTATTTTCTGTGTCATTGCCTATATATAAACCTGTCATATTTCTGCATTGATCAAAAGCGCGATCATTAATCCATTTTGGGTTAGGTATCCTTAAACCAGTTATTCCATCACACTCATGAAATGCTTGTCGTTTAATATCCCAAACATTTTCGCCTAAATTAATTTCAGTAAGATTGTCTTGATTATAAAAAGCCTGAATGCCTATTGTTTTGCAATTTATATCTGCTTTTTTAAGCCATTGATAAGAAGCACTATCGCCGTAAAAAGAGTAGGTGCCTATAGATTTTATAGAAGAGCCAATATATAAATAACCTTGATTAACAACATTTAAACCTATATATCTACCACCATTATCAGCTATAATACCTTGTGTATTTTCTGTATCGTTTCCAATATAAACTCCGCTCAAATTTTGGGTATACTGAAAAGCGTATTGTTCAATAAATGTAGGATCTGGAATTTTAACTCCAGTTAAAGCGTAATTATTATAAAAAGCTCTACCACCTATGGTTTTTACGCCGCTTGAAAGAGTCAACTCTTTAAGATTTCTTTGCTCTTCAAAACATCGGTACCCAATTTCTTCGCAATTAATATCTGCAGAATAAAGCCACCAGAAATCTCCATAGAATGCCAGAGTGTCTAATTTCTTTATTGAAGATCCTACATAAGCGTGACCATTGCCAGCGTTTCCTTGTGCTGTTGTACCGACATACCTAAATCCATCCTGACCTACATAACCATCTGTATTTTCTGTATTATTGCCAATATAAACTCCAGTTATTGAACTACAAGATTCAAAAGACCTATACCAAATCTCTTCTGGATCTGGAATTCTAACACCAGTCAAAGAAGTGCAACCTACAAATGTTCTAGTTAAACTAGAGTTGTATGCTAACCCGAGCTTTTTGAATCCCGACCCGAAAGTTAAATCACGCAAATAATTCTGATAACCAAAAGACCTATCTCCACCGATTTCCCTGCAGTTTATTTCAGCACTTCTAATCCAAGCGTAAGTAGAATCATCATAAAAGGCTAAATCTCTTATCTTATCTATGGAAGATCCAACATAAAGATGCCCATTCGAATTGTCAGTACCCATGTATCTGAAAGCCTGTTTATCTATCACCCCTTTTGTATTTTTTTCATCATTTCCTATGTGTACGCCTGTGATAAGACGGCACGAATGAAAAGCGCGATAGTAAATTTGTTCTGGGTCAGTAATAACGACATCCCTTAAACTAGTGCAATTTTCAAAAGTATCACCTTCGTCCACATCTTTGCCTATAATTTTAACAGTATCCCCGAAAGTGATACCAGTCATATTCTTTTGACCCTGGAAGGATAACTTTTGGATTTGTCTAGCGTTAATAGTGGCCTTTTTTATTGTCCTGTATCTATCACCATCCGAATCATTACTAGCGTTAAAAGCGCTCTCCCCAATGTAATCAATAGAAGATCCTACATAAAGATCTATAACGCCAACTGCTTGAACTGGAGGACCAATTCTCCTAAACGCACTTTTTTCGATTCTTCCTTGCGTATTCTTTTCATCGTTGCCTATAAAGACACCAGTTATACCAGTGCAATAGTTAAACGCATAATAGTAAATAGCTTCTGGGTCAGGGATTTTTATCTCCTTTACCCTGTTGTTATTGTAAAAACTTTCACCTACACCATCGCTTCTTCCTATAACCTTTACACCGCTACTAAAGGTTAATTTTTTCATGTTTCTCTGTCTGAAAAAAGCGCGATAATCTATAACTCTGCAATTTAATTCTGCAGAACCAATCCATGAGTACCTGTAGGCTTGATCATTATTTGTTGCATAAAAAGCGTATTGTTCTATTTTATCGATAGAAGAACCAACATAAACATGCCCATCGACTCTCGGTCTAACCAAGTTATTGTTTGGTGGTCCAATCCTCCTAAACGAGCTATCACCTATTATTCCTTTAGAATCCTTATCGTCATTTCCTATGTATATTCCAGTTATACCAGTGCAATAGTTAAAAGAATAGTATCTTGTATAATATGGGTCTGGTATCCTAATGCCAGTTAACCCAATGCATCCTCGGAAAGATGTAGCTGTAGCCTCAGTATTTCCAACTCCGATATATTTGACATTAGGACCGAAAGTTAAATCTGTCATATTAGATTGGCTCCTAAATGCTTCGCCACCGATTGTCCGACAATCTAAGTTTGCGCTTTGAATCCACCTTCTATTTGTATCACCATAAAAAGCACGATAATCAACGTTTGCAATTGTTCTGTTTATTTTTAAAGTGCCGTTTGTTGTATCTGTACCTATATCCCTAAATGAATTAGTCCAAAGATTCCCATCAATAGCTCCTCCTTCTGAACCTATTTCAATACCTGTTATATTATTGCAAAGCCCAAAAGCTCTATCATAAACATTGTTTGGGTTTGGCAAAACGACATTAGTCAATCCTAAGCAAAGTTCGAAAGCATTTTGACCAATGTGCAAAGCGTCCTTTGTTAGGTTTAGGTTGGTTAAGTTGTATTGATTTTTGAATGAAGCAAGGCCATATTCTCTTGCGCTTGAGTTAAGAGTTTCAATCCACTCTCCCCCCGCACCAACGTCATTTGCGAAACAGTTTGGTCCAATTTTGTCTACAGTATAACCAAGGTCGACAACACCTTGTTTAGCGGATGTTGCTCCGCACACACGAAAAGCTTCTGTGTCTAATATTGTTTTTCTAACTCTTGTTTCGTTATTACCTATTTTTAATCTTTGTAACTCATCGTTTTTATAAAATGCTCTTTGTCCCACAAACTCTAAAGAAGCTGGCAATACTACTGTTTTAATACTCTGACATTCTAAAAACGCCTGAGACTGTATTTCTTTAAAACCCTCTTGACTAGCTATGCTGGAAAATTTTGTTCTAGCGAAAGTTTGGTCGGTGGCATTTGAAGAAATTGTTTTCAATGTATCTGGGAGCAACAATGTGCCTCCTAAATTAGAAGTTTGTGAGGAACCCTCAAACGCTCCTTTTCCGATATTTTTGGTCTTGCTACCTATGTAAAGGTAATGACCAGCTGTATCACCTATTTTCCATTTGTCTTCTACGTCACCAAGAACACTATCTACTACACCAAAATTTGCGTCGAAGTATGTTGTGCTTCTCTCGTCATCTGGCCATATAGAAATTATATTACCCTGATAATAACCAGCTTCCCCGCCTCCTTTGAAAGTGGTGGCCGCTGCCAAATACTGCGTATAGTACCGTTCTGAAACAAAAAGTATTCTATCGGATGTAGTAAGCCCATCATCGACGAACCTCAAAGAGTTAGCTCCGACTACGGCACTCTCTGGTATATCTATATATGCATACTGAACATTTATACAATTTCTAAATGCACCTCCACCCAAGCTAGTTACATTATTTCTTATTGTTATAGTATCAATTCCAACACAATCTCTAAAACAATTGGCACCAATAGTTTCAACTGAGTTGCCTAGTTTTATTTTAGGAATAGAAGAGCAACGCTGAAAGGCGGTGTCACCTATCGCTCTTGTTGTGTTAGGTATAATGAGATTATTACTAATACTGTTGCAATCTCGGAATGCTGACCTAGATATTGTTTCTATTCCATCTGTTAATTCAAGAGCATTGAAACCAGAACACCTGTCAAACGAATTAACATTTATGTTTATTATACCAGAAGGAATGCTTATAGACCCTGTTAGATTATAACAATCCGTAAATGCAAAATTGCCTAGATTAGTTAAACTTTTTGATATCTTAATTGAACCATTTAAACCCGAACACCCATCAAAGACATGAGTGTTCATATCATTCAAAGAGTCTGGGAAAATTAAGTCTCCCGTTATTCCATCGCAACCTTGAAACGATCTTTGCTTTAGCCATTCTAAACCCTCATCAAAATAAAGACTACCAGTAATTCCCTTGCAATCCTGAAAAGCCTCATCGCCAATTGCTTTTACGTTTCCTGGAATAAATATATTTCCACCAAGCTCTTGGTTATTTTGGAAGGCTCTAACACCTATCTCTGTCGTTCCAAATCCCACATCCAGATAAACATCTGGGTTTCCTTCTGCAGTGCTGGCCGCAGAGTCATACCAATTGGCAGTTATTTCCCCACCAGTTGACTTGATAATAGAGTCATCGCTGGCATTGTAAATTCTACTCTCTAAAGCTCCCCTTCTTACTGGGATGCCATTAAATAAGCCATTACTCAAAGTACTAGGATGATTTATATAATCATAATAATCCCTTTCGCCAGCGTAAAGGAACGCACCTCCAACGTCTTGACCTACTTCTGTAAATTGGCAGCAACCGCCAAACCTAGTAGGAGGAAAATCGACAATAACTCTTTTTATATTCCTGTTTAGTTCAAAAGCTTTTGGGCGTATTTCATTTATTCCACTATGAAGAACCAAATCCCCAGTAAAGCCACATTTAGAAAATGCTCTGTATTTAATGTCTTTTATACTATCAGGCAAAACCAGTTGATTTGTAAAGCCAGCAGTTCTAAACGCTTCTTCATCTATCCGTGTTATATTCTGACCTAAAGTAAGGCCACCATCAAAAAACGTATTAGCAAAAGTTTTACCCCATACCCGTGTTATGCCATTCCCAATTACTAAATCACCATCAAGGTTTTGACAGTCATCAAAAGCTGACGCTCCTATGGAAGTAAGCGAATCTGGTAGTATTAAATCCCCGTTGACGCCCTTGCATCGTTGGAATGCAGATGTCCCAATTGTTTCTATAGGTCCGAAAGTTAGACGACCTATGCCACTAACATCTTGAAAAGCGGTATTACGTATATTTTTTACGTTCTTAAAGTCTATGTCTCCAGCTAGTTTAGAACAGCCTTTAAATGTACCAGTTCCTATATATTCGACTCCAGTTCCAATTGTTAAACTCTTTAAATTTCTGCAACTATTAAAAGCAAAATCATCAATGCCTTCCACAGAGTCGGGTATAACCAAGTCACTAGATATTTGATGACACTGAGCAAATGCGCTAGTTCCTATATATTTCAAACCGCTATTAAGAGTAAGTCGTCCGTCAAATTCACTGCACCCATAAAAAGCAGAACCCCTAATACCCGTAAGGTTAGGAGGCATTATTAAATCACCTTTTAATTTATTACATTCAAAGAAAGCGCTTTTCTCTAAAATTTCTATCCCAGTCCCTAAGTAAAGATTTCCATCAAGACCAGAACAAAAAGCAAAAGTTTTTTCTCTTACGCGTTCTTTAAAACTGTCTGGTATAAACAAGTCTCCTTTTAATCCGTTGCATTGTTCAAAAGCTCTTGCACCTATAGTAACTCCTGATTTTGGCAGTTCCAATATACCCTTAAAACCAGAGCAAAAACGAAAGGCATTAGTATCTATATTAACAATGCTATCTGGTAATACAAGATTACCCTTTAAGGAACAAGACTCGAAAGCTCCAAATCCTATTTTCTGTAGTCCATCCTCTATAATTAAAGTGCCATCAAAACCAGTGCAGCCTCTAAATGCTCCATACTCTATTATGGAATAGTTTGGTGCTCCCAATGAACCCATACTTATATACAGATCCCCATACAGGTTAGGACAATCTTGGAATGCCCTACCGTCTATTTTTTGGACGTTATCCCCAACTTGCAGTCCATAAACATTAGGGTTGTCCTTGTACCACTCATACGGTAATGTTGTATTGCTTGTCGAATCGTAAACATTACTATTCTCATCAAAAATGTAGGTAATATTGCTCGAAATAGCCTCGGCTTCTACTTTGGCTGAATGACCTACATAATTTAGTGTTATTTTTGCAGATCCATCGGCAGAAACTTGCAGGTTTTCACCAACCAAGCTAGCGTTTGGTATTTCTAATGACTGAATTAAAGACCCGTCTCTTCCGTCTACAGAAATAGAAACCGTTTTGTTTTCTTTTTCCTCTAGGAACTTATAAGAGTCTTGTAAAAAAGCATCATCAACCTCTATTTGTACTGAAGCGGTAAACTCAATAGGAGGCACAAGCTCTATTTTTTTTACATTATCGCTACCTATGGTAAAGTAAGCTTTCCTAGAGCATTTTACTGCGTAATCAAAACCTATAACCCTATTTGTTTGAGAGTTATCACACTCTATAGTTATTGATCCTTGTGTTGGTATATCTATAGTAGGGTGAGTTTCCAATGCTGGAATTTCAGCAGGGTTATCTTCGTCGTTGTCAAATTTCTTTATTTCGTCAGTGATCTGGAAGTTGCAGCTGACTTTTGGAACAGTACCAACCGCACAGTTCAAAGAATAATCAGATAAATATCCGCTATTAAAATAATTGTAGCTATCGCCGTAATGAATACTACCAGATAAAGAAGCTTCTCCAGTATAGGAGAAAATAGGATCATCATAAGTCAAAACCCTAGACAAAGACATCGTCTGCTGTATAGGTCCAGAATGGGTAGTCATACCATCCTTTGTTCCTAGTGGTTTTAACAGGCTTTGGGAAGCGTTGTAAGAAAACGATACGTTCTCTACTCCAGAAAGTTCATAACCTTCTGCGAAAAATCTAGCTTCGTGGTTGAATTTTGAATCAAACATTACATGTCTCTAAGAGAACCTCCTAGTCTTTTTTCGTCCTTTATAACTTTTAGAACTTGTTCCTTTAATTGTTTTGCCATTTCCAAACTTTTGTTGTCGGCGTCCTTAGAACTTTCTTCTTCTTCTCCAGACTGACCGTTAACGGTTATGTTTATTTCTCCAGTTGATTCTTTTGTTGCTTGAATTAATTCGTCTAATTTAGAAACCAAAGCTTCGCTTGATCCTGAACCAGATTCATCTGACCCACCAACTCCAGAGTTCATCTTTTTTAGATTGCCCTCGCCAATTCTGCTTGTGGCGGCACTGTTCATTACAAACTCACCACCAGAGAGCATCGCTGGCACTGTATCTACACCTGCAGCTTCGGGAATGGAACCACCAGTTGCAAGTTTAAGATTATTAAATTCAGGCACTAGCTCCATTTTAGGAGCATTATTATATATCTCCGACAAGTCTGATACTTTAGATAACGGCCCCGTTGGATCGTTTTGTAAAGCATAGAAAAGATCTTCGTCGTTTCCTATGTTTCTTCCTGGGCCGAAATTTAATGCTCCCCCCGCTTTCACATCAAGACCTGTTTGGTCGTAGCCAAATAAACCACCTTTTAAAGCTGTTCCTATTAACCCTGATGTTCCTGACTGAATAGCTGGGGCCGCTTTAGCTAAAGCTCCTCCAGCGCCTTTAGCTGCCGAGCCAGCCTTAGCTCCAATGCCAGAAGCAGCAATTGATATGGCTGCATTGACCCACATTTGTTTTATTTGTTTCTTTCTCGCCTTGCGCTGCTCTTCCAACTGTTTTTCAAGTTCAATTTGTTGCTCGTAAAGACCAAAGCCTTGTTGCTTCGCTTCCTGTGTAGCTTTCTGAAGTGGAGTGCCCATATTTCTTCCACGATTGGTAAGTCTAACACTTTCTGACTCTAAAGATATTTGAGAAGCGCCACCGAATTGATCAGAGGAGCTAGATATAACATCTCTCTCTCCAGATGTGAAGGCTTGACCAGCAAAATCCAACAACTGTTGTTTACCTTTTATTTGACCTCCGTAAGTTCCTGGTACAAAGAATCCACCTTTACCGCTTTGTATTTTTTCTTCTTCAGGAATAACCATCCCTCCTTTAGCAAACTTTTGGACACTAGTTCCATTAAAAGAACCTGTAGATCCCTGTGTTTTTAAGAAGCTAGGCATCTCAAATGATTGGGAGTCAACCATTCCTCCTTCAGCGAATTTCTGAATTCCTTTTGGAGCTTTGCCGTTGTTGATTGATTCCATGAAGTTTGATCCGTATTTATTTACGGCGTTCTTCTTCATAACATACTCACCACCCATAAGAAGAGCAGGTACATCATCTTTAGATCCAGATCCTCCAGTTATCATGCCCCCACTGGCTTTAGGGTTTTTTGTGAACGCTCCGACGAGGCTTCCGATTATTCCTCCACCTCCGCTTCCTCCGCTGCTATCAGAACTACCTCCGCCAAAGAAAAGTTTATTTAAAAGCAATTTTTGAGCCTCTGCAGCCATAGTGGAAAAGAACTCTAAAGCAACGTTCTGAAGAACATCTCCCAAATCTCCTCCCTTCTGAATAGCGTCTGCCATGCCGTTAGACAAATTATCGACAAACCTTTCAGAAGCGTCCACAAAAGTATTCTCGTAACTCTCAGCTATCTCTTCATTAGAAGCGCCTCTAGATGCAAGCTTTTCACTAAGACTTTGATCCTTAGCTTTAATGGCGGCTATTTTCTTTCTTATCTCGAATACTTTCTCAGCATAACCAGGCTCTTTACTATTTAAATCATCAAAATCTCTAGCAAGAGCTATAATTTCAAGCTTCTTGTCGTATTCAAATTCCAAAGAAACTCTAGTAGCTGCATCTTTGGCTTCGATTAAATCTAATTCTTTTTGTTGGAATAGCGCAAGCTCGTTAGCTTGTTTTATTTTTTCTGAACCAGTTCCGCTGGCTGTTTCTAGAGTGGATATTCTAGATTTGCTTGCTAAAGATCCCTCAATCGCGCTTGGGTCAGCAGAAGTTGCTAGTGTAAATGCATTTTGTGCTTTTTGATCTGCTATGCTATTAAATTCAGCACGAACAAGATTAGCAAACGTAGTAAGACTAGCGCCAGATTCGGCAAGTGCATTACCAAATTGTAAATTAGCTAAAATTATTTTTTGACCGTTTACTTCCACGGTTTTGGCAAGATCAAGAACAGCATCTTCGCCTTTTCCAAGGAATCCTGAAAGGTCTGCTTCTTTAACCTTTTTCAATTGCTCTTCGAGCTGCTTGCGATACTCTCGCAAAGCTTCCTTGTCCACATCGATGCTTGTACCTGCATCGCCACCAGTTGAAGCTCCCGATGAGCTTGTAGCTGCATCAACTACAGACTTACCAGCGTTTAATTGAGCGGCTTGAAGTTGCAGTTTTGCAGCAGTTGCATTTATTTGAGCCGCGCTGCCATTTAACAATGTATTACTTATATTTGCTTTTTGAAGTTCTAAAGCCTGTATTTGCTCTTGTTTCTTTTCTTTTGCTGTTCTGTCTAGGATATTTTGAAATTGAAGAAAATCTCCATTAGTAGATTTTGCTTCTCTGAACCCCTCTACATCTTGTTTGCTTATCTTAGCTCCAGCTTCTCTTAGTATAGATATAAAATCTGTCTGAAGTTTTTCTTGAGCTTTAACTGTCGACTGACCCGCTTCTCTAATTTTAGCGTCCCTTTCAACCTCTGCTACTTGTCTTTGTACAGAAGCTCCTGCTCTTGAATTGCCACCTATACCTTGAGATCTAATACCAGCGATCTTTATCTGATCAGCGAGGTCTTGAGATTCTTTGTTTCTGTTTATTCTTCTTGTGTCAGCGGTAAGAAGTCTTTCAGCGCTCTTTAACTGCCTCTCCCTATTCTGAGCAGACAGTTCTTCTAGTTTTGCTCTTGACCTAGTGGTTTCGAGGATGCCTAATTCTACTGTAGCTATTTGTTTGGTGGCAGATAATTGAGCAAAAGCTTTGCCAGCTATGGTATCGAGCAAATCGCTTTCTTTTTCGACTAAACCTGTTTTAGTTAGGATATTTTTGATTTCCTCCTTACTTATTTTGCCATTATTTAAAATTTTATTAGAGATGGAATCAAGAGCATCATTATATTTTTTTAATTCCTCGACATTAAGTTCTTGATCATCGTTAGGAGTAAGAACACTTTTGACTGCGCCTTGAGCATCTAGAAGTTTTTTGGTTTCTTTAGCTGCCTGAACTCTAAATTTTCTCTCTGATTCTAATCTCTTTAATGTGGTGGTGTTGCCAAATTTTTCTAGATCAGTTGTTTCCTTTAGTGTGTTTTTTATTTTTAGTCTTGTTTCTAATTCTGACTCAGAACCAGCTATAGCTAATCTTGTGTTGAATGCAGACTCAGATTGTATTTTAGCAATGTCTGCGTTTATTTTTAACACCCTCTTTTTGGAGACTAAAACTTTATCGTCTTGTTTGGAAAGATCAGCTATTTTCCCTTCTAATTTTGCAATCTCAGCGATAATGTCTTTTCGCTGCTTTTGAAGCGCATTTCTTTTTTCAATATTAGGAACCCCTACCGCAAGCTGACCCTCTACAACATTTCTGTCACCCCTCAAGCGAAGAAGTTTTGACCTGTCCTCTTTTGATAGTCTGCCCAACTGTTTTTCTATAAGTTTGGCTACTTGCTCTGGAGACGTATCTCCATTCAAGCCTTGTAAATCTAAATCAGAAATTGTAGCCAATATAGCGTTATCAAACTGTTTCCTTATTTCTGGGGCTAATTTGTTTATGGAATCGAAAGTAGCTTTGTCTATGCGTATATTTTCGCCGTTAATGTTTGCAAATTTTTTACTAATACCGCCTCCCCCACCTTGGTTGACCTCTTTAAAAAACGTCCTTGATGATCCTTGTATGTTTTCTTGCCTGTTTCTTACTATTTGAGCTATTTTCTCAGTCGGCTCTGTTATAATTTTTCCTGATTTGTCTTTTACTCCTTCTTGCAGGTCTTTTAAAATTTGTTTTGTTAGAGACTTTGGTCCATCAGTTCTACCCAATAAATTTTTTGATGCTTGCTTGTTTAATTCCTCTAGAGATTTTGCTGCTTTTTCTGCGGGTGTATCTATAATTCCGAAAGCTTGCCCCAGTTTAGAGAGTTTTTCACCGACGAATTTATTTAAATCAAAACCAAAAAGTTTCAAAATAGCACCCAAACCCTGAAAAGCCAATACTGCAGTTCCCAATATAGGAACTAACCTGCTGAAACCTAAAGTTAGTTTGCCAAGACCAGCTTTAGTACCTCCGATAGCGAAAGATGCTGCTCCAGAAAGAGTACTGCCCCTTGTCCCTAATCTGCCTATGCCAGCAGATCTTTGCGCACGACCCCTATCACGCAAACCAGCTCCGAAAGTAGCGTCTTTGTTTTGTCTAAACCCTGGTTTTGTATTCAACCCCTGAAAAAGCAATACAGTTGTCAACATACCGCTTAATCCAGCAGCAGCCTGACCTAAATTTTTAGTAAAGCCCGTAGCTTCTTGAGACATACCTGACAAAGCTCCTTGGACAGCAAATGCAGCGGTACTTAAAGCAAACATTCTGCCACTATTATCTTTTACTTCTGAGGTTTGTTTCTTTAATGAGTCCGAGCTTTTATTGAGACTATCTGAGTAATCTTGTTGGGCTTTTATCGTTCTTTTATCAAAACCTTTAAAACCACCACTCGGTTGATCTGCAGCAAAATTATGAATATAACCTCTAGCCGCGTTTTGAGGAATAGCTCCAGTTGGCTCGTCTCTAGTATTAGTCACAGCAATACCATTCGGGTTTTGACTGTTTCTTAATTTGCCGCTTTGGTTTATTCTGATTTGGTTGACAGGGACTCCAGCATCTTTTTCGCGTTGAATAGCGTCATCGATAGGACTCATTGCAAAGTTAGGGATATAACCAGATGCAGCTTTACCTCTAGCTTTAGCCGCTGAAGATAGCTCATCTGGTCTTTTTTCTCGCTTTGTTATTGCTTTTTTTTCCAGTTCTTTTGGTAGGTTTTTAAAAAGCTGGTTTCTATATTTGTCTTTATTACCTTGAGAATCACTAGCTTTAAAATCACCAAATTCAAAACCTTTTCCTTCTAAACCAAAAATTTCTTCTAGAATTTTTCCGCTTGTACCTCGAAATTGAATATCTAAACTAGAATCATTTTCTGTCTCAACCCCTCCAGATATAGCGTTTATCAAACCTTCAAAAATAGCCCCTTTATACGCGGTCAAAGCCCCAGAACCGCCCTCTTTTAAAAATAATTTTTTTATCTCTTTTGAGTCATAGTTTGCTGGTTTTATTTTTAGCTCTGGTACTAATTCATCAAAACTATTTAATGTATCGTTGGCTGCATTAGCTAGGCTATCATCTATGTTCTTATCTAATTTTAGTAAATCAGCAAATTCAGAATTGTTTTCATTTAAGCTTGGATCTATTCCTGCAAACCCGCCTAAAAATTGACTTACTTTTACTTTGGAGCTTGATGGTGTTTTTATAAACCTATCTTTGGTATATTTTAGATTTACCCCACCAGGCAAAAACTTAATCGGCTCTGGGGTAAGCATAACCGCAGATTTTGGGTTTGTATTAGCATTGTAAGTGTTGAAAGTGGGTGTTTTGGTTTTGGCTTTACCAAACCTCGAAGAGACTGCAAACGCACTATATCCAGCCGAAATAGCTTCGTCTCTGGTTGATATATCTGTCCTCTGGCCTAATGGTGTTGACGGTCTTATAAATGGTGTTACAAAATTAGGTATAAACCCTCCAGCCGCATTTATCTTCTTA
>Ga0206125_10003533_pt1 | contig 14844 bp, 12 predicted proteins | sample Helgoland_Spring_4_FD_148598 | JGI IMG/M metagenome (GOLD analysis project Ga0206125, IMG submission 148598) | Pelagic subsurface seawater microbial communities from Kabeltonne, Helgoland, North Sea - Helgoland_Spring_Bloom_20160331_1 | ecosystem: Environmental > Aquatic > Marine > Epipelagic ... | reverse complement strand
ATAGACGGAAAAGGATTAGCCGTTTTTAGAATTGCATATTCTTTGGTGCTTTTATGCGAAATAGCACAGATGTTCTATTTTAAGGAATTAATTTTTGATAAAATACCTTTTATTGATCAGGCTGAAATTAGCTTTGGGATACCAATTGCTATTTGGTTTTTTTCTGTATTATTGTTGTTGTTGGGTCTTTTTACTAGGTTTGCAAGTATAATTAATTACTTACTTAGTTTAATATTAATTGGGACGATCAGCTCCTATGAGTATCATGTTTTCTATGCTTATATGGGGATTAATTTCCTATTACTGTTTATGCCAGTAAGCAAATGTTTTTCATTAGACAGGTTACTATTAAAGCTCAAATATTCCAATACTACATTTCAATATAATCCTTCAAAAAAGGTAAGCCAGTTATATTATTTTATTCCTCTTTATGTTGCAATAGGACTAGTTTATTTTGATTCTATCTTTATTAAATTAACGGCAGATAGTTGGGTTAGTGGATTGGGAGTTTGGATGCCTAGCTCATTTCCAATGATGGCACAATTCAATTTGTCTTATTTACTGAATATTGAATATTTAATGTACTTCTTGGGCTTTTTAACTTTGACTCTTGAGTTTGTTTTTATTTTTCTCTTTTTTAGAAAGAGATTTAGAATGCCCATTTTTATTGTTGGAACTTTACTGCATATAGGTATTTTAATCGCATTCCCTATACCTTGGTTTGCACTTACTGTTATTTCTGTTTATTTATTAATGGTTCCTGTTTTTTTTTGGAATAAGATTTTTACCCTTAAAAAAAAGGAACATACTTTCAATTTTTACTATGATACGGAATGTCCGCTATGTATCCGCACAAAAATTATAATAACTCATTTAGATTGGTTTAATAAAATTGGTTTTAAAACGGTACAGTTTGATGCCCAAGATCAGGAAAAGTTAAAAAACATAGATAGAGATATTTTACTTGATGATATTCATAGTGTAAATAAAAAAGGTGACGTTTATAAAGGGGTTGATACTTATTTACAAGTTTTTAAACGTATTTTTTATCTATATCCATTGTACCTTATTGTTAGTATTCCTGGAATTTATCATTTAGCTAAAAAGGTTTACGCATATGTAGCAAAAAATAGAGATACAGAGCGTTGTACAGAAGAGAACTGTGGCTACAACCCACCTAGTATTGTAAACATTGATGATATCAAAATATTACAGAATTATACTATACATAACTTAAAGTTTGATTTTTTAAAGACATTGATATATACATTCACAATATTTCAATTCTTACTTATTTTAAATAGTCCATTAATTACTAATTTTAGAGAATCTATTGGGTTTACTAATAAATATGTTGACAGAACAATCCAAACTGTGAGTCATGGAGTTTCATTAATTACAAAACCATTATTTGGTATTACTTCGCATAATGTTTTTATTGATAAAATTCATTACGTAGGTTATAATCATATTATAGCAATCGCTTATTTAGATACTAATGGTAATGAAGTTTGGCTTCCGTTAATAGATAAAAACGGACAACCTTCTTATTATAATTATGGTACAAACTGGAGAAAAATGTCTTTTAGTACTAATAACCCTAATATAGATACTGATAAATTAAATTCTGGGGTTAGAGATTTTACAGCTTTTTGGGCTCATAAGAATAATATCGATCTAAATGATGCAACTTTTTTAATTAAAGTCAAGAAAATAGAGGGTACTGATAAATGGGAAAAAGATTATCTAAATAGACTAATAGCTATTCCTTGGATTAGTGGAGGAGAGGTTATATGGAAAGATGAATTATTTTACTCTAAGATAAAAGACATAGAATCATTATAGTTCTATGAAGAAAAACGTAATAATAACTGGTATTCAGGGGTTTTTAGGAAACCGATTAAAGGAAATGCTTTGCGTAAATTTTAACGTATTTGGTATAGCAAGAAACGAATCTATTAATAGTGAAGTACCTATTTTTTCTTCATCTAAATTAGATGCAATAAATGTAGAGCCAGATTATTTAATTATTTGCCATGCGGCTGTTTCTTCAGGAAATGTGAAACAGGATAGTGATATTTTATATGAAACAAATGTTAAGTTAACAGAACAGTTAGTTTCTAAATTTAATACATCTAAAATAATTTATATTTCTACCGCATCAATCTTTTATGGTAATAGAGTAATAATTAATGAGAAGAGTTTAAACAGCCCAAGTAATAGTTATTCTATATCAAAGTTTTGGGCAGAAAAAATTGTTCTAAATACAAATAGAGCTACTATTTTAAGGCTTTCATCGTTATTTGGAATCGGGATGAGTGATAATACAATTATACCTAATTATATTAATCAAGCACTTTCTAACAATGTAATTGAAGTTTGGGGAGAAGGCAAGAGAAAACAAAACTATACACATGTAGATGATGTATGCCGCTATATTATAAAGAGTATTGAGGCATTTGAACTTGTAAAAGGTAAAGTATTATTGGCAGTGGATACTGAGGAATACTCAAATATTGCATTGGCAAAGATAATTTCAGAAGAAACAAATTCTGAGATTGAATATAAAAATGAGGATAATGCAATTTCTTTAATTTATAATAATGAAGAAACACGCAGACTGTTAAACTGGAATCCAATTTCAGACTTTAAACAGGAAATAAAAAATTATATTAAATGGAAACAAAAACAGTTTTAGTTACTGGTATTGGCGGTAATGTAGGACAAGGGGTATTAAGGAATATCAGCTCTTTAAATCATAAAATTAGATTAATAGGGATAGATATTGCTAGCTTTACTGCAGGAAACCATTTGTGCGATAAAACGTTCAAGGTCCCTTACTCATATGATGATAAATATATACCAGCAATTGGTAAAATAATCGATGATGAAAAGGTAGATATTGTAATACCTACTACAGATTATGAAATGTACTATTTATCAAATAGTAGTGATGTCTTAAACGCAACTATAGTAGCAAGTGAGGCAAATACGGCTAAAACATATCTAGACAAATACTCAACGTATCTATATCTTTCAAAAAATAACATTCCATTTTCTAAATCTTGGTTAGCAGGTGAATATGATTTTTCTGAAAAAGATATTATTGCAAAACCTAGGGAAGGGAGAGGCTCAAGAGGGATAATAATAAACCCTGAAAAGCCAAACGAATTGATAGAAGGTTATATGATTCAACCTTTAAGTAAAGGAAATGAAATTACTACCGCAGTGTATGTTACAAAAGAGAATAAACTGCACGGAGTGTTTACTATGGAACGTAAATTAACCAATGGTACAACAACAGAGTCTAGAGTGTTATTTCAATACAATGATAGATTAGAAGAAATAGCACAGAAAATGATTGACTTGGGCGGACTCAAAGGAAGCTTTAATATTCAAAGTATAGTAACTGAAGAAAATGAAATTGTTCCTTTTGAAATTAACTGTAGAATTTCTGGCACAAATTCAATACGTCATAACTTAGGTTTTCAAGATGTTAAATATGCAATACAAGAATATTTGCTAGGTGAAGAACCAGACGCAGCAAACCCTATAGAAGGTATTTCGACTAGGATACTAATGGATGTAGTATATCCTAATGTATCAGATTATAATAAAGTAAATCAAGTAAAACACATATTATTTTAATATGATAAAGTATATATTTTTTGATGTTTCGGCTACATTATTAGGGAAACCTGTCTTGTTTACTACGATACAGAATACCTTAAAAGATCATAATTATAATGTATCTCTTGAAAATATTAAGCAGAAGCATAAACTCCTTTCTGAGGTAATACATTTTCCTGATCGTACAGATCAAGATTTTTATAAAAAGTTTAATTCAGATTTGCTGTATTTGTTGGGTATTGTTCCAACTACCAGTTTATTAGATGCTGTATTTGAAAATTGCACGTACTTGCCTTGGGAGAAATTTGAAGATACAAGTGTGTTAACTGAATTAGATCTACCGCTAGGTATTATCTCTAACTTTAATACCACTTTAAAAGACAAATTAAACTCCTTTTTTGGTGATATTTTTCAGGATATTTTTGTTTCAGAAGAGTTAGGTGTAGCAAAACCTAGTGTAGAATTTTACAAAAGAGCATTAGAGAAAATTCCATTTAAAGCAGATGAAGTACTCTATATTGGAGATTCAATAAAATTAGATATGGAACCAGCTATATCGTTGGGGATTGAAACCTTAATAATAGATAGAGATAATTTTTATCCTAATCTTGAAAAAAGAATTTCTAGTTTAAATGAAATTAAGAACTATCTCTAATGGGTAAAACGTTAGCAATTTTAGGATCAGGTCATCTAGGGGAGCAAATAGCATATTATGCTATTTCTGACAAACATTATGATACAGTAGTTTTTTTTGATGATTTTACAGAAGATACTGAGCGTAATGGGTACCCTATATTGGGTAAAACGGAAGATGTGGTAAAAGAATTCTCAAAAGGTACATTTGATGAGCTTTTAATTGCAGTAGGTTACAAGCACTTAAATAAGAAAAAAGAGCTTTATGATTTTTTTGTAGCTAAGGTACCTTTTGGTAAAATGATACATTCATCCTCTTGGGTAGACTCATCTGCAACTATAGAAAATGGATGTGTTATTTATCCTAGATGTGCTATTGATGCAAATGCTGTTATTAAAGCAAATTCAGTTTTAAATATAGGTTGCACTATTGCACATGACACTATTATAAGTCAACATTGTTTTTTGTCACCAAGAGTAGCTATGGCAGGCTTTATTGTAGTTGAAAATTCTTGTATTTTAGGAATTAATTCAACTATAATAGACAATGTACACATTGTAGCGAATACACAAATAGGTGGCGGTACTGTTGTTACAAAGAGTATTACAAACACAGGTTTATACGTGGGTAACCCTCATAGATTTATTAGATAATGCAAATATTTTTCAAAGGGTTAAATGAACTAAGAGCAATAGCAGCATTAGCTGTTGTAGCTCACCACATTGAGTTATTTAAATTTAGAGATTCTCAGGCGAGTATGTTTTCAACTTTTTTTGAGTTTTTCATTTCTCATGTCGGGAAGAACGGAGTTTATTTATTTTTTGTATTAAGTGGTTTTTTAATAACATATCTATTACTTCAGGAAAAGAAAAATAATGAGACAATTAGTATAAAGAAGTTTTATTTGCGTAGAGTTTTTAGAATATGGCCTTTGTATTATTTAATAATTGCAATTTCTTTTATTCTAATTCCCTACTTAGCATCAAATTTTGAGATTTTCACTGAAATTCCATACTATTACAATAAGATAACGAACCCTGATAATTATTCGCTTTCTACGCTAAGCTACTACCTTCTTTTTATGCCGAATGTTGCCCTGTATTTAAAACAAGGTGTCGTAGGGTCTTCTCAAGCCTGGTCAGTAGGTGTTGAAGAACAGTTCTATATTTTATGGCCATTATTACTTTTGTTTTTTAGTAAATGGAGATTACCTATTGTTTTTCTAGGTATCATTATAGCTATGCCTGTTTTTGCTTATTTTGTAGCACCTATTTTTTCTTTTGAATATATGTCAATAGGAGCACTAGGAGCTTTTGGTTTATTTTATTTCCCAAGTATTATTGAAAAATTTATAAAAAAAAACAAATACTTATATCTTATTATAATACTAGCGATTCTAGTTCTTATGAGTGTCCAGTTTACTCCTTATTATATTCAAAGTATTGTACTATCTGTTTTATTCATTGGTTTAATATTAACTACTGTAATTGGTGATGAATCTCGAATATTTAAAAGTAGAACACTTTCTTTTTTAGGGAGAATTTCTTATGGAATATATATGTACCATCCATTTATTATGTTTTTGATGTTTCCATTAGCAAATAGATATTTTCAATCTAATATCATTATTTTTAATTTATTTTTATATATTCTTATTCCAGGTATTTCTATTTTAGTAAGTCATCTGTCTTATAAATATTTTGAATTACCATTCATAAAAATTAAAGACACAAAGTTTAAAACTCTATGATACCATTTAATAAACCACATTTAACAGGAAAAGAATCGAATTACCTCTATGATGCTGTTAACACAGGTAAACTTTCAGGTAATGGAAAATATACTAAATTATGTCAAAAGTATTTTGAAGATACCTTTGGTTTTGGAAAATGTTTACTAACAACATCTTGTACAGATGCTTTAGAGATGGCGTCTATATTATTAAATATAGCTCCAGGTGATGAAGTTATTATGCCATCATATACATTTGTATCAACAGCAAACGCGTTTGTGCTTAGAGGTGCAAAAATTGTGTTTGCAGATAGTCGCAAAGATCATCCAAGTATGGATGAAAATAGTATTGAATCACTTATTACAGATAAAACAAAAGCAATTGTACCTGTACACTATGCAGGTGTTGCTTGTGATATGGATATTATTATGGATGTAGCAGCTAAATACAACTTATTTGTTGTTGAAGATGCGGCACAAGCTATTGATAGTTATTACACTAATAGAAAAGGAGAAAAGAAGGCACTTGGAACCATTGGTCATTTAGCCGCTTTTTCTTTCCATGAAACAAAAAATATTATTTCGGGTGAAGGAGGTATGTTAGCAATTAACGACATGCAGTTTTCTGATCGAGCTGAAATTATCTGGGAAAAAGGAACAAATAGATCAGCCTTTTTTAAAGGAGAAGTTGATAAATATGGATGGGTAGATGTAGGGTCTTCTTTTTTACCATCAGAGTTAATTTCTAGTTTTTTATGGGCACAATTAGAAAATCTAGATGCTATACAAACACAAAGAAAAGCACATTGGAATTTTTACCATAAAGCTTTAGAGTCTTGGGCTATTTCTAATGCTATTAAATTACCTAATATTCCAGATTATGCAACAAATAATGCACATATGTTTTATTTGGTTTTTAAAAATTTAGACGAAAGGACGGCTTTTATAAACCACTCTAAATCTAATGAAATTCTCTCTGTTTTTCATTACTTGAGTTTACACAAAAGTCCTTATTATGAGAGAAATAATATGGAGCGCCCAACACTAGACAATTGCGATTTATTTGCAGATTGTTTAGTAAGACTGCCTTTATATTTCGATATGTCTGAGAATGACATTGATGCCGTAATTAAAATGGTTTTCGATTTTTATAAATAACAATATGATTATTCATTTTATCTCAGCTGAAAAATTTGTTGAACGTGCAATAAATCTATTTGAAGAGGCTTTTCCCGGAGAAAATCTGTTTTATGTTTTTGGCAATGGTACCCTTTTTAATAAAATTAACAAAAAAGAAAACGTTATAAATATAAAATTAAAAAGCAATTGGCAGAATATTAAGTTTTTAGATTATAACAAGAAAGATAAAATAGTTTTCCATAATCTTTATTCTAAACCAAACATCTTTTTAGCCAATTCATCTTTATTAAAAGAAAATGAAAAGCATTTTATTTTTTGGGGGGCTGAATTATATAATGTTTCAATGTTTTGGCCGAATAGTATTTTTGGACATTTGACAAGTAAACTGCCCGAAACCAAAAAATTTAGCATTAAAAAAAGCATTAAAAAGAAACTAAACGATTTTTTAATCAAAAGCTTATATCCTAAAAAGTATAATGCTCTCAACACATCAGTTTTAGATAAAAAAAAGGCTTTGGAAGCGATGAATGTAATACATACACATGTAAAACAGGACTTTTTAAATTTAAAAAGTGTTTTGAATATAAACGCTAGTTGGAGTAACTTTTCATATTATTCAAATGAGGATTATGATTTAAACAAGCATAAAATTGTAGGTAATAAAATACTTGTTGGCAATTCGGCATCTAGAAGCAATAATCACCTTGAGTTATTTAAAATTTTAAAAGACTTAGGTATACAAAATGATATTATTTGCCCCTTAAATTATGGTGACTCAAGTTATGCAAATAAAATTTCAGAAATTGGTGAAAATACATTTGGGGAAAAGTTTAAATCGTTAAGACAATTTTTACCAATTGAAGAATATAATAAAATACAATCTGAATGTGGCATTGTTATTATGAATCATTATAGACAACAAGCATGTGGTAATATAATAGCTGCTTTAAATATGGGATGTAAAGTGTTTTTAAGTAACAAGTCACCCTTGCTTGAACATTTTAGAGATATAGGCGTTACTGTTTATTGTATTGAGACTGATCTTAAAAAATTGCTTGATCTTAAACTACCAAATTCTAAATTGATTAATGCTAACAGGGAGGCTTTGAAATTGCTTTACAATAGAGATGTTTTAATTGCTTCTTTGAGAGAATCAATTATACTTTAACAATGAGTTTTTAGTAATTAGTTTATACTATTATGTTATTATGTTATGTTTATAAAATATATCATATAATTTTTATATGATAATTTTAAAATTACACACAATTAATGTTAGATAAGCTCAAACATAAAAAAGATACAATTTCGGGTATAAAATGGACTATACTAGATCAGATAATATCTCAAATTGTAGTGTTTGGTTTAGGTATTTTATTAATGAAACTAATCTCACCATTAGAATTTGGTTTACTTGCTATGGTAACTGTTTTTAGTGGATTTTTAACTGTTTTTAAAGATTTTGGTTTAGGTAGTTCTCTAATTCAAAAAAAAGAAATTCAAAAAAAAGAAATTGACACTATATATTGGACCACGGTTGGTTTAGGTTTATTTTTAACCATACTTTTAATAGTTTTAGCGCCAGTTATTTCAAAATATTACAATGAGCCTCGATTATTAGAAATAACCCTAGCACTTTCATCTTTATTTATAATTCAATCTTTTTCCTCGGTACAAATGAGTTTTGCTAAAAAACAAATGAACTTTAAACTTATTTTTCAAGTAAATACCATAGCAGTATTAATCTCGGGGAGTATTGCATTTGTTTTAGCTTTTTCAGGTTTTGGTGTATGGGCTCTAGTTATTCAGCAAATTATAGCCGAATTGTTAAGATCTTTCGCTTTTTATGTACTATCCAATTATAAGCCTAAATTGATTTGGGATAAAAATATTTTAAAACCACATGTTAAGTTCAGCCTTCCTTTAGTTGGAATGGGCTCGATAAATTATTGGTCCAGAAACGCTGACAATTTTTTTATTGGAAAGTTTTTAGGTGCAGAGTTATTAGGTATTTACTCAAGATCTTATTCAATAATGATGCTACCCATATCTCGTATAAGTGGTGTTCTTTCTAGCGTATTGTTTCCTTCTTTATCATTAATTCAGGATGACAAATCGAGAATAATTTCTGTATTTTTAAGAGTAACTCGAACAATAAGTTTTATAACTTTTCCTTTGATGGCGATGGTTGCCTTAGGTGCTAAAGATTTTGTTATTTTAGTCTTAGGACCGGAGTGGATTCAAATGATTCCGGTTCTTCAGATACTAGCTTCAGTAGGAGCATTACAATCACTAGGAACGCTTAATGGAAATATTTTTTTAGTCAAGGACAGGACAGATTTGGCTTTCAAAATAAATATTTTTAATAGTGGTGTCTATGTAATTGGTTTCTATTTCTCTAGTCAACATAGCCTAGTGCTATTATCACAAGTATATTTAGCTTTAAACTTTTTTTTAATGTTTATTAATTGGCATTTAGTAGAAAATATCTTAGAAATTAAATTTCTTACTTTAACTAAGAATGTTCTTTTTGTATTTGTTAATTATTTAGTTGTCTTGTGTATAGGTTTTTATTTTTTACTGCCGTTTCTAGAAATCTGGTGTAATTCTAACTTAATTAATTTAGTATTTATTTTCTTTTATATAATATTTTTATGGTTAGGAATTTATTTCATTTTTAAAATAAACGATCTAAAAGAATATGTAAAATTTATTAGAGATGCTTTCACTAAATAATCAAATTTTAAATTTTTACTATTACTAATAAAAAAACATTATACCGTATTTTACAGAAAGTATTTAATAAAAACCTGATAAAAATTGAATTGCGGAATTATGGAGCGGAAAAGAAGTTGAAAAACAATAAATTATTTAAATAAGATTTAATGGATAAGAAAAAAATTCTAATAGTAAGTCGTAGCTTTTATCCTACATTATGTCCAAGAGCATTTCGGACAACGGAATTAGCCAAAGAATTAGCGAGACAAGGTCATGAAGTAAAGGTAATTACAAGTTTTTCAACAGATACTAATTATATAAATTTAGGATCAAGATTAAACATCGTATTTAAAAATTTAGGTATTGAAAATTACAAACAGTTACAATTAAAAGGGAATAATATTTTTGATTTATTAAAACGATTGTTTAATAGATTGGCATTAATGGCATTCGAGTTTCCTGATATCCAGCTGATGCCAAAAGTGGTAAACTCATTGAAGAATGAAGAAGGTTATGATTTATTAATTTCAATTGCTGTACCATATCCAATACATTGGGGGGTTTCATGGACAAGGAATAAAAAAAATCCGATTGCAAAAACCTGGGTAACTGATTGTGGCGATCCATATATGCTATCTAGATTAGATACTTTTAATAAATGGTTTTATTTTAAATATGTTGAAAAATGGTTTTTTAAAAAAGCCGATTATATTACGGTTCCGATTGAAGGAGCAAAGTCAGCTTATTATAAAGAATTTCATTCTAAAATTAGAGTAATTCCTCAAGGGTTTAATTTAGGTGACTATATAATTCCAGAGCATAGCTTCCCTAATTCACCAATCACTTTTGCTTATTGCGGAGGATTTATCGCTGGAAAAAGAGACCCAAGTGAGTTTCTGAATTTTTTAAGTAACCTTGATCAAAATTTTAAGTTTATTGTCTACACAAAAAAAACAGATCTATTAAACCCTTATTTATTGAAATTAGGAAAAAAAATTGAGATTAGGGATTACGTACCTAGATCGGAGCTTATTAGTGCTATTTCGTGTATGGATTTTTTAATAAACTTTGACAATAACAACAGTGTGCAATTGCCAAGTAAATTAATTGATTATGCTATTGCTAAACGACCAATTTTAAATATCAAAAACAATTTAATAAAAGAGGATGTTATTGCTTTTATTAATGGTGATTATACATCAGCCTTAAAAATAAAAAATATTAATGAGTACGATATTACGAATGTTGCAACTAAGTTTACTGATTTAATAAAAAACTGATGTCAACCAAAAATTATAACAATACAACTAGAATTTCAAATTCTCAATCAAATTGGAATCCTTGGAGTTTAACATTATTTATTATCAACCCAATTTTGGCATTAATTAATGCAATAAAAAACTATAAAAACACATATTCTAAAAATATTGTATGGTTTTTTATCATATTTTATGGACTTACAATGGTTTCTGTTGAGTCTTCTGATTCAACCAGATACATTGAGATGTTCATTGCAAATAATAAATTAACTACGAGTTTTTTTGAGTATATAGGAGTTTTGTCTTTCGGATCCACTAACTCTATTGACATATTAGAGCCTATAATTTCATTTATAATATCCCGTTTCACTGCAAATCCTCATATCTTATTTGGAGTGTTTGGATTAATTTTTGGGTATTTTTATTCTCGAAATATTTGGTATTTATTAAATATAGTTAAGAGTCGTATAAATAAGAAAAGGTTTCTCTTAATATTTATTTTTGCAATAATTATAGGTTTTTGGCAAATAAATGGTTTTAGGTTTTGGACGGCCGCTCACATATTCTTTTATGGTTCAATAAGATATTTAGTTAAAAAAAAGAAGAATGGGCTAATTTATGTAGTTTCAAGTGTTTTACTTCATTTTTCATTTGTTTTACCTGTAATCACTTTAATTTTTTATTTATTAATAGGTAATAGAACTAAATATTATTTTGTGTTTTTTGTTTTAACACTGTTTTTATCAGAATTGAATTTAAACAGTGTAAATGTTGTTCTTTCAACTATAGCACCTCAAGTATTCAATGAGAAAATTACTTTATATACTAACCAAGATTACGCTGCGAATATAATATCAGATAGATTAAGTACCAGAAACTGGAGATACTATTTTTATCCTTTAGTACTAAAATGGTCAGCTTTTGCATTTCTGGTAGTATCATTTCTTATTGCTAGAGTTAAAAAACTACCAATTTTTTTAATTAACATATTAAGTTTTTCATTATTTTTTACTTCTATTTCAAACATCGTTAGTTTTATTCCTTCGGGAGGACGTTTTAGATTAGTTAGCTACCTTTTTGTCTTTTCTCTTGCATTTATTTTAATACAGAGTAAGTATAAAACAAAATTGCTGGAAAATACATTCTATATTGCATCCCCATTTCTAGCTTTTTATGCATTAGGTCAAATAAATAGTTTTGTCCCAAGTTTTGGATCCTCAATATTGACAAATCCTATTTTTTTAATGTTTCATATTTCTGAAATCGCCTTGGTTGATTTATTTTAATCAAATTTAAAAATAATAAGACCTAATTATTACTTCACATCTGAGATATTTCTTTGAAACTAATTTCAGAAAAAAGTTTATAAAAATCTATAAAAAATGTACTTAAGAAAAAAATTAGCTAAATATTATATTAATCTCAGAGGTTGGAAAACCAATCGTAAAATTGTAGTCATAGAATCTGATGACTGGGGAAGCATTCGTATGGCTTCATTAAAAAGTTACACGAATTTATTAAAAATAGGAATCCCAGTTAATCAGAGTAAATTTAATAGTCTTGATGGGTTAGAAAGAACCGATGATTTAAAAGAATTGTTTAAAGTATTACTTAAGTACCGGGATAAAAAAGGGAATCATCCTGTAATTACTGCCTGTGCTGTGGTTGCTAATCCTGATTTTAAAAAAATAGAAGCATCTGATTTTTCAAAATATCATTTTGAAACAATCGAGAAAACCTATGAAACCTGCGGAGAACCTGAGTTACTAGATCTTTGGAAAGAAGAAGGTATTAAAAACAACTTACTTTTTCCTCAATTTCATGGTAGAGAGCATCTTAATCCGAAAAAATGGATTTCAATATTAAATAATGGATCAGAAACAGAGAGAGCAGCGTTCAATGAAAATACCTTGCTAGGATTGTCTCAAGCCTACACAAGTAGTGCCCAAAACTATATGGCTGCTTTTGAGAGTGTAAATGATGACCATAAAGTAGAGATAAAAAAAATAACAATTGAAGGACTTGCTATTTTTGAAAAGATTTTTGGTTTTAAATCTATTAGCTTTATGCCTTCACAATCTAAGCAGTTTGATGAGTTGAATGAAACGCTAATGCATGAGGGAGTGTGGTTTAATCAAGGAGGACAACATTTTATTAGAAATGAAAATGGATCTTTTCAGAAAGTCGATAAATTCTGGGGAGATCAGGATGACTATGGCATGACCTACTGGAGACGAAATTGCACTTTTGAACCCTATAAAAATCAGAATAGTAATCATGTAGATTCTTGTTTAAATGAAATGGCAATTGCTTTTAGATGCGGAAAACCTGCTGTTATTAATTCTCATAGAATTAATTTCACCTCAAGATTGGATGAAAAGCACAGAGATTTGTCCTTAGAAAAGTTGGATAACTTACTTAAAAAAATTTTAATAAAATGGCCAGATGTAGAGTTCATGAACAGTGCGCAGTTGGCCAGTATTTTGGAAAAAAGATAGTATTATCATCTTTATGAAAGCAACATTAAAAAAACATATTATTAATGCTCGAGGCTCAAGGTTAAAAGAGAAGTACATCGTTTTTGAATCTGACGATTTGGGAGCCATTCGTATACCAAACAAACAAACAAGAAAAGCACTACTAAAAAAGGAGCTTATTAAAGATAGTAATCCCTTCTCGCGTTTAGATGGGCTTGAAACAACAAACGATTACCTTGCACTTTTTGAAGTTTTAAATAAGTTCAAAGATTCAAAAGGAAATAAGTAGTTTTCAGCGAGCTAAAAAATTATTGTAAAATTAAATTAATAAATGAAGCAACAATTTATTAGAAATTTAATAAACTTTCCTGGCTACAAGACTAAGAGGAAATTTGTTATTATAGAATCTGATGATTGGGGTGCTATACGCATGCCATCTAAAAAAGTTTATCATGATTTAGTCAAAAAAGGTATTATTCAGGATGATGAGCCTTTTACAAAGTATGACAGCCTTGCAAGCGAAGAAGATTTGAACCTGCTTTTTGAAGTATTATCATCTGTAAAAGGAGCTGATGGCAAACCAGCCGTTTTAACAGCAGATTGCATAATGGCAAATCCAGACTTTGAGAGAATAAAACAATCTGGTTATAAAGAATATTACTATGAAACAGCCGCAGATACCTTAAAAAATTATCCTAAACATAGTAACTGTTTTGATATTTGGAAACAGGGTATGGCTCGAGATGTTTTTAAACCGCAATTACACGGCAGGGAACATGTTAATGTATTATCATGGATGCAGTATTTACAACAAAATGATGAGTTATACAGCTATGCTTTTGAAAGAGGAACATATGCTATTAACCCTACTATTGTAGCAGCATTAAATTATACGACTATTGTAGAGCAAGAGTATTTGAATGAGGTTATTAATGATGCTTGTGCATTATTTGAAACGGCTTTTGGTTTTAAGTCAGATACTTTTATTGCACCAAACTATACATGGGGTTCGGGAGTAGAAAAGTCTTTGAAAAACAACAATATAAACTACATACAAGGAAGTAAAACTCATAAAGTTCCAAATCTAACAAGAAAAACTCAAACCAAATATCATTACACTGGGCAAACCAACAAATTAAAACAAACGTACCTTGTAAGAAACTGTCTGTTTGAGCCTACAGTATCACCAAATTTAGATTACGTTGATGTTTGTATGAAACATATTTCTAGTTCTTTCTACTGGAATAAACCAGCT
>Ga0206125_10003529_pt1 | contig 14865 bp, 11 predicted proteins | sample Helgoland_Spring_4_FD_148598 | JGI IMG/M metagenome (GOLD analysis project Ga0206125, IMG submission 148598) | Pelagic subsurface seawater microbial communities from Kabeltonne, Helgoland, North Sea - Helgoland_Spring_Bloom_20160331_1 | ecosystem: Environmental > Aquatic > Marine > Epipelagic ... | reverse complement strand
CCTGCAAACGCTATTGAGTACGTCCATGTGTTCACAGGGGATACTGTTTCTGTTATTACCTCTGGCTCTTCCGGTTCCGCCTACATTACCTCAATGGTGTAAGCCGTGTTTGGATTAGGTGTAAACAGACTAGGAGCCTCGCGCTCCATTCTTGGTGATGCCATTGCAAACCTGTTCTCTAATGGAGAGCAGGGTTGTTGGTATGACCCCTCCGATATATCTACAATGTTTCAGGAAGACACCTCAGCGGTGCCTGCTGTTATTGGTCAGCCTGTTGGAACTATACTTGATAAGTCTCAAGGCTTAAAGCTAGGTTCTGAGTTAATCACTAACGGTGACTTTGCTGCTGATAGTAATTGGGTTAAAGGAACAGGTTGGAGTATTTCAGGTGGTGTAGGTGTTGCAACTAGCGTAACAAGTCAAAACCTCAGACAAAACGGAGTTGCACTTGAAGAGAACAAAGTATATTCAATAACTTTTACTCTATTGTCTATAAGCGCAGGTGCTGTTCTTGGTCGATTTGGTGGAACTCCTGCTGTAGACAGTGTGACTTTTAATGCCGCAGGTACTTATACTTTTTTCCTGAAAGCCAACGATACTAACTCTAGCTTTATGCTGAGAGGCCAAGGTGGTTTTACAGGTACTGTAGACAACGTATCAGTCAAAGAAGTCCTAGGCAACCATGCTATACAGACTACCTCTGCAAATCGTCCTATACTAGCCAGACATCCTGAAGGTGGTATCCGTAACCTGCTTGACTATACTCAAGAGTTTGATGATTCTTCTTGGATTAAAAACAATGTTACAGTTACTGCAAACCAAATCACTGCTCCAGACGGTACAAATACGGGTTTGAAAGTTAATGAAAGCGCCGATACCTCGACTCATTATATAAGGCAAACAGGCTTTACCTTTACTTTAGGAGAGGAATACACACAAAGTGTATATGCTAAGGCAGGAACACACAACATTGTTCAGCTACTAGGTACTTCGGTAGCTTTTGGTATACAGGCGTATGCGAATTTCGATTTGTCTGATGGAACTATAGGCTCTAAAGGCACTGCCACAGCGGCTGCTATTCAGTCGGTAGGTGAAGGGTGGTACAGATGTTCTATAACAATAACTGCTACAGCTACTACAGGCGGAAGTGCAGGCCTTACGGCTCTTGTGCCAACCAAAACATCTTCAAGAGTATTTTCTTATGAAGGTAATCCAAGTAATTATATCTATGCTTGGGGCGCACAGGTAGAACTAGGTTCAACAGCTACTCAGTATCAACACGTTACTGATGACCTGCGTTATGACATTACTGAACCCTTTGGTGCTAACTCTCTTAACTACCTAAAGTTTGATGGTGCTAATAGTTGTTTAGCTACAAGTGCTATTGACTTTACAGGCACTGACGAGATGACTGTTACTGCCGGCATGACAAAGGACACTTTAGATACTGCTGTAATTGCAGAGCTTTCTGGCAATGTAACAGGCCATCTAGGTTCCTTTAGACTTGCCGCTATTAGTACAGCGAGTGGTCTATACCGCTTTCAATCTCGCGGAGACGGTACTGCTGTAGCTGCTAATGCTTCGCCTTTTGGTGTAGGCACTAACGTCTTGACAGGTATAGGTGACATCAGCAGCCCTGAATGTACAATCAGAGTTGACGGAACTCAAGAGGCTACAAATACAACCACACAGGGCGCAGGCAACTACGGAAACCATGCTTTAAATGTTGGTGCTAGAAACGACGGCGAAAGTCTTAGTTTAAATGGAAACATATACGGCTTAATTGTTAGAGGTGCATCTTCAACTGATAAAGAAATTAAATCTACTGAATATTATATGGCTAAGAAGACAGGAGTTTATTTATGAACATATTTAGTACAGTAATTGTAACAAACGCTAAGAAAGCGGAAGCACAGGAAGTACTAAATGAACTGTACTCTCTGCCTGCACTTGATGGTGAAGAGGCTTACGTTTCGGAAGCAGGTCTTGAGTTCTTTGGTATTGAACTGAAGAAAGGTACTAGCAAGTATTGGGCAAGCTCAGGAGCGTTCGTAAGTAAGGAGCTAACGGCTTTAATCAACAGTGGGGTAGCTTACTATACATCGTTCGGTAATGACTTCCAAGCGGCTTTAGAAGCGTGTGGGCTAACCCGTGTAGATAACGAAGAATAATAACGGACTATTACCATGGTAGAGGAAACTAAAGAAATGATGGACATAGCAGCAGTGTCAACAGGGGTATTATCCTTAGCTGCTTGGTTACCACCAGTGGCTTCATTGTTTACAATCGTGTGGATGGGACTTCGTATTTGGGAGTCCGACACAGTTATGGAACTTAGAGGAAAGAAGTAATGACAATTCTTAGTGCGCTTATACAGCCAGTAACAGACATTTTGGATAAGTTCATTCCTGACGCTGACACTAAGCAACGTATAGCGCACGAGATTGCCACACAAGCACATACAATAGCACAAGCACAGATAGAGGTGAACAAAGCTGAAGCACAGAGTAAAGACTTATTTGTCGCAGGTTGGCGACCCGCTGTGGGTTGGACTTGTTGCCTTGGAATGGCAGGTAACTTCCTTGTTATTCCGATGGCAAACTTTGCGCTTGCTTTATCCAATTCTACAATCGTTATTCCCCTTATAGATTTGTCAACTATGTTGCCTGTCTTGATGGGAATGCTTGGGTTAGGTACGTTACGAACTTACGAAAAAACAAAGGGAGTTAAGTAATGCCTAGAGGTGTTGACGAAAATTATACCACCGGAAGTGGCATGGGAGGTAATTACAACTTCTCAGTATATGATAACAGCTATGACCCTTTTGCAGAAACAAGTACATTACCTTCGGAAGCAGGGGGTTTTAATTACAATGCATCAATTACTAACCCTGACTTAAACAAGCCTTTAGGTGCAGGAGCGGTAGGACAAGGCACCGGCGGTAATGAATGGCTTAATGTTGATGAGTATGGTTTGGAAGGCTTAGACCCCTTTAGTACTTTTGATGAGGGTCGTCGTTCTCTTCCTACTTTTTCAGAGATACGCGAAGGCATCAATAATTGGTATGACGGGATTCCAGAAGCGGTAGGAAATTTTGCTCAAAACATTCCAATTTGGACAATAGGTAAAAAAGCCTACGATGGTACGCTTATGTCTGCTGCCGGAGATTGGCTAGGAGAGTGGGGTGATAGTCCTTGGAACCCTCTTAATTGGGAAAGAGGAAATCCTCCAGAGTGGTCAGTAAGTGTTGAAGGAGTAGATGGCGCTCCCTCTACAATTGCCTCTGGTACGTTTAATGAAGACTACATAGAAAATCTTGGATATAGAAGAAACTCTGGTGGTTATAGTTTATCCGGTCAAGGCGCTGAAGTCGGTGACACTCTTACTACTTCTGGCGGCGGTACGGTTACACTTGGAGGTAGGAAAGTTAAACAAGAAGGAGACGAGGGATACATAAATTATGGTGTAGACCCTTTAAACCCTGAAGATTTAGATATACCGGAAGGTTCTTTCTTTAATTATATAACTAATCAAGTAGAAAGTATTAAAGGCGACCCTTACGCTTATCGTCGTATTGACGCTAGTAATGCGTGGTTGAATGCCGGTATTAACGATTTAAAACTTACGGATGAACAGTGGGCTAACGCAACGGAAGAAGAGAAACAAGCTAATTGGGAAGCACGTCAAGAAGCAGCAGCAGACACTTATAACTTTGGCATTCAAGGCGCTGACCCTTTTGGTACTATTACTAATGTTAGTTACGATAAAGATGTAAACTTTTTAAAGGAAGCATACCTTAACGGTGAATATACATCAGCGGATTTAGAGCGTTACTATGACGGATTAAAAAGAAGTCAAGCAGGTAAAAGCGCAACTAACCAAGCACTGCCTGAATTTGAAGAGATGTTGTCAAGCGTTGGTTATGATGAAGAAGAGATTGATGTCTTTTCTGATAGTTTTGCAGACGACAACACAATAGACACATCTGGAGTTAGAAGTCAGGAAGGTTATTTTGACGAGTTTGAAGACTCCGTTAGTACGTTTGCTAACGTAGATGAAGACTTAGCTTATACCGCTTATGATTTGTATGATACTAAGTCGGAAGAAAACTACAATCAAACCTTTAGCGATTTAGATGAACTATCTGTCGGAGACACTGAAGCGTTTGAAGATGCGTATTACGACCTAGATATTGATATGCGAAATGCTTACCTTAGCGAGTTACTAGCTGACGGAAGGATTAGCGAAGAAAGCTACAAGAACTCTGTTATTACAAACCTTATAAAAGACGGTGTGGTTTTAAGTAAAACAGAGGACGGTCAAATTAGAACGGGAACTAACCCGTATGCAGATTACCGTATACTTGAGTTTCCTGAGTTAGAAAATAATAAAGAATACACTCAAGAAGAAATTAACGAAGCACGTGACAAGGATTTAGACTTAGAAGCATCCTACGGTGAAGAAAGTCCTACAAGTTTTGAACAAGGGACTGACGAGTGGAACGAGAGGCGTGAAAGAATAGCTCGTTTAGACGCAGGCAATGTACGCTTCAGTGAAGAAATAGAAGGTTTACCAGAACCGGAAGAAGAAGAATGGTACGAAGGCGGCTTAGAAGACAAAGTTAAAAACGCTGTAAAAATTGTAGGCTTAAACTTCCTGACTAGTGGTTTGTACTCTGGTGTTCCCGCCGCTACAAACATTCTAAAAGGCGAAGGTAACTCAGAAGACTGGAAAGCAATTGCTCCTGTGTTTTTAAAGTCTACAGGTGCAATAACGGAAGACACAGGCATAGCCGGATTAACACCTGACCAAACATTGAATGTTGTTGATGCAGTTATTGATGGAGATTTAGCGTCTGTTGCTCTTACAGTGGTAACTCCTGAGATTTTAAATACTAGCCTCAAAGCTGTAGGTGTGCCTGACAGCCTTGTTGATGACCCTGATTTTATACAGGGTTTTAAGAAAACTGTAAATTCACTCTATAAAGGCGAAGACATACAACAGGCTTTTGAAGATGGTTTTGTAAAGTATGTTAGAAAGGGTGGTAGTGTAGGTGGTGTTGAAATAGACCTTGGTGATTCGCCTTTTGGTTTAAGTTTTGACTTTGACCTTGATGGTGTTCCTGACCTTAATTTAGGTTGGGTAGAAGATGCTTTCAGGGAAATAGGTAAAGCAGTAGACGACACAGTACAGCTTGTAGCTGAGGAATTAGAGCCGATTGTTAATGTTGCTGATGATGCTCTTGACGCAGTTGGTAAAGTAGTTGATGACTCTACACAAGCAATAGCCGATACGTTTGAACCTGTAGTAGATGCTGCTGATGACGTTATTGATTATGTAGGTGACAGGCTTGAAGACGTTAAAGACGCGCTCCCTACTGGAACAACTCCAGAAATAGAGTTAGAAACTGTGTCCTTAGATACACCCACAGGTACAACACCAGACGGCTTTGACCTTGATTTAGAAAGTTCAGAGGAGTCTTCACCGACAAGAACAACTGATTATGCGTTTTCAGATTTGTTTAGTCTTGACACACAGATAGGCATAAGTCCTTATGAAGAACTTATTAACACTGACCCTTTTGGGAGAACAATTTAAATGACATATTTAGAAGCAATTAATAAAGTACTGCGTAGGTTACGAGAAGATGAAGTAGCTTCTCCCGATACCTCTTCGTACTCAAAACTTATAGGAGAGTTTATAAACGACGCTAACCGTTTAGTTGAGGACTCTTGGGATTGGTCAGCTTTAAGAACTATTACTCCTGTTAGCAGCATTAATGAGTTTACAACTACTTTTTCTGTTTCAGGACTTACCGAATCAGATAAGATTCTTGGTGTTTACAACCTTACGGACAAAGAAGAAATCCAACTAGGGACTCAACAAGGACTGTATAACTCTGTGTATATAGAGCAGGCATCTAGAGGTAAGCCTACTAACTACGTTACTTTAGAGCAGGACGCAAGTGGAAATACTAAAGCACAGTTTTACCCTAACCCCGATAGTGCAAAGGTTATCTTGTTTAACTACGTAGGCCGTACTCCTGAGCTTACCTCCGGTACTGATGTAGTTAAAGCTCCCTCAACGCCTGTGGTTCAACTTGCTCATGCCATGGCTGCTGAAGAACGTGGAGAGACTGGAGGTACTACCGCCGGTAAACTTTATGCTATGGCTCAGTCTTCTTTGTCTGACGCTATTTCTATGGACGCAGGTCGCTTCCCGACTGAGACAGTGTGGTACGACGTATGAGCCAAAAATTACAACCTTTAACAGTAGCAGCCCCTGCGTTCTTTGGTTTGAATACCGAAGAATCACCAGTGGGTATGAGTCCTAACTTTGCGTCAGTTGCTGATAATTGTGTAATTGACAGTCGTGGTCGTATCGGAGCGCGTAAGGGACATAGTGCTGTATCTGCTAACGGAGCTGCGGTGCTTGGAACTAGCCGAGGTATTGAAGGACTGTTTGAGTTTACGTCTTTTGCAGGAGCAACAGTAGTATTCTCTACCGGCAACAACAAGATATTCCACGGCACGTCTACATTGGCTGCGTGTGACCTTCCTAATGGTTACACTATCTCAGCAAACAATTGGAAGATAACGTCATTTAACAACGATGTGTACTTCTTTCAGTCAGGCCATGCGCCTCTGAGGTCTGTAGCAGGCAGCACTACTCTTGTTGCAGTAGCAGGCGCGCCTTCGGCTAACGAGGTGTTGTCAGCCTTTGGTCGTCTTTGGGCGGCTGACGTAGTAGGTAACAAACATACTATACACGTTTCTAGCTTATTGAACGGAACTCAGTGGGCAGGAGGCAGCAGCTTTTCCATAGACATTACTCAGTTCTGGCCTCAAGGTTATGACGAGATTGTTGCCTTGACGGAACATAATGGCTTGTTTATTATATTTGGTAAGCACTCTATGTTGATTTATGATGGAGCGCAAGGTGGTGTAGGTTCTGCTTCTACAGGTGCTCCTGCTTCCGCAGACTCTACTATCTTCCTAAAGGACACCGTAGAGGGCGTAGGTTGCATTGAGAGGGACTCTGTACAGGCTACTGGTAATGACATACTGTTCTTATCTAATCGCGGTGTAATGAGCTTAGGAAGGCTTATACAGGAGAAGTCACTACCTCTGAGAGACGTTAGTAAGAATGTACGTACTGACCTAATGGCCTTTGTTGACTTTGAAACTGCAACGGGAGTGCCTGTTAAAACTGTATATAGTCCTGAACACGCTTTCTATTTACTGACGTTGCCGTCTAGTAATACTATTTATTGCTTTGACGTTAGAGCGCCTTTAGAGGATGGTTCGTTTAGAGCTACTACTTGGTCAGGCTTTATGCCTCTTAGTTTTACTAACATAACTTCTGACGGTTTTTACATGGGTTTATCTACAGGCATTGTTAGATATAATACTTACCTTGACATATCATCCACGTACAGCATGAGCTACTTTAGTCAGCCACTGGACTTTGGTAATCCTTCTATTGTTAAGTTTTTGAAGAAGTTTAACTTGACCGTTATTGGTGGTCAGCTTGCTTCCGCTGTTCTTAATTGGGGTTATGACTACACAGAGAACTTTAGCAAACAGTCTTTTACCTTTGCTGAGACAACAACTGCACAGTATAATGTAGCAGAGTACAATACAACAGCAACCTTTTCAGGAGGAGTAGACGTAAACACACCTAAGGTAAACACAACAGGCTCAGGAAACGTAGTAACCATTGGCGTTACTTCGACTATCAATAACAACCCACTTTCAATACAAAAAATTGACATACTAGCTAAAATCGGGAGACTTCTCTAATGTCTAACTATACAGTAACAACAGACTTTGCCGCTAAGGATAGCCTTCCTTCAGGCAACACTGGTAAGATTATTAAAGGCTCTGACTTTTCTACAGAGTTTAACAACCTAGCAACTGTAAGTGCTGAAAAAGCTGACAAGGCTTCACCTACGTTTACAGGCACAGTGGTTATACCTACTGCTACTATTACTACAGCGAACACTGCTACAGCTAACATTACTACAGCTAATGTCAGTGGTAATGTTGATATGCCTGATGATGCTAAAGTGTTGTTAGGGAATGGTGACGACCTAAAACTCTACCACGACGAAACTCATAGCTATATTGAAGACTCTGGTACTGGCGGTCTAAAACTATTGACCTCCTCCTTGCTAGTAAAGAACCCTGCTGACGATGAGTTTATGATTAAAGGAACTCCTGATGGCAGTGTTGACCTCTACTACAATAATGGTAAAAAACTAGAGACAACTGAAACAGGTGTTAAAGTTCAGGGAGCTTTGGTTGCAAGCTCTAAGATAGGTATAGGTATTGACGTTCCTGAAAAGCCTCTTCACATTTTTAGTGCTACTACTGACGTTGTTGCTCGTATAGAATCAGGTGACGCTACCGCAGGTTTAGAAGTAATAGACGCAACTTCTACGGCGCAGTTTAAAGTAGCCGCAGGTACGCTGACTGTAGGTACTGACACTGACGGAGACGTTGCTGGTTCTGATATAAGTGTCCGTGTAAGCAATAATGAAAAAATGAATATTGCTGATGACTTAATTGTTATTAAAGAAGTTACAAGAATAAACGACGACAAAGGATTGTCTTTTGGTAACGGTTCAGACCTTACAGTTACTCATGTATCTTCCGGTAATCTTAACACAGTTCAGAATAATAACGACCGAAATATGGTGTTAAACGGTGGTTCTTTTACTTTTCAAAACCAAGCTGCCGATGAAAAGTTATTAGAACTGACTGCTGACGGCGCTGTAACTTTGTTTAACAATGGCGTACAGAAAGCAAATACTTTTGGTTTTGGTTTTCAGGTTGCAGGACGTTTGGAAGTAGACACACCTAGTACCAATACTGATGAAACAGTTATATTTAAAAAGGACAATACAGTTTGTGGCGGTGTACGTACAACCGCAGGTCAGTTTGCATCCATAGCTATCGGTAGTGCTGATACTGGTATTATTTTTCAAAATAGTTCTGCTACTGATTCTATACGTCCTTGGGATATCACTGGAAATCAAAACAGGTCAGGAGCAATTGACTTAGGAGCCTCTGGTGCTTTTTGGAACGACATCTACGCAACTAACGGTACAATCAACACCTCTGACGCTACTGAAAAGCAGAGCATTGAGGAACTAACTGAAGCAGAGACTCGCGTAGCTCAGGCTTGTAAAGGCTTAATACGTAAGTTTAAGTGGAACTCAGCAGTAGAAAAGAAAGGAATTGAGGGAGCTAGGTATCACTTTGGTGTTATCGCTCAGGACTTGCAGGCTGCTTTTGAAGCCGAAGGGTTAGACGCAGGAGACTACGGATTGTTTATCAGCTCTACTTGGACTGACGACAACGGCGTAGAACAAACAAGACTTGGTGTACGTTACACTGAGTTATTAGCATTTATCATTGGGGGATTAGTATAATGGGCGCATGGGGAAGTTTATTCGGGGCAGGTGCAAACTATGCCGCAATGGAAGAAATACTAAAAAGATTAGATGAGTTAGGTCTACAGTCTTCAGAAGGCATGGAGGACATAGCTACTGATGCTGTTGCCGGTACTGAGTTTGTACCTTATACTGTAAAAACAGGAGACGGCACCTTTACAACTACCGCTTCTGGTGGTTTAGATTTTGCCATGAATCAAGGGGCGCAGAGACGACAGGACAAACGGTTTGCTGAGGCTGAATCGTTGTTTAACCGTGCCGCTGCTGACCCTACTGAAAATATACAGGGCATTTATGACCAGATAAGAGCAACACAACAGCCGGAAGAAGCACGTAATCTTGCAGGAGTGCAACAAGGTTTGTTCAATACAGGTCGTGGTGGCATCACCTCCGCACAGTTTGGTGGTAGTCCTGAACAGTTTGCTTTTGAAAAGGCAAGACAAGAGACAATGAACCAAGCAGCTCTCTCAGCTAGAGGCGTGTCTAACGAAGAACGTGCTGCTGACTTAACACAAGCTATGCAGTTATCTGGCATGGGCTACATGGGACAAGACAAAGCGTTGAGTATGTTTGATGCTGCCGGTGTTCCTGCTCAGTTGGCTCAGAAAGGTCAGTTGTCTGGAGCAGAACTTGCAGCTCAGGCCAAAATTGCCGGTCTGGAAGGACTCTTAGGCATGGGACAGGTTGGAGCTGAAACAAGCACAGCATTCTTACGCTCGTTAATAGAAGGGTTGACTAACAAAGGCGGTCTTTTTGACTTTTAATAGGAAATATAAATAATGGCTAATGCAAATATACAACGACTACTGACAGACTTTGGTCAGCAATCCAGAGAAGACCAAGCGGGTTCTACCTTTGGGTCTAGAATGGCTGCCGCAGGTCGTGGGTTTGGACAAGGTATGATTACAAACTTAGGAAGAGCAGGTGCTCAGTCTGGCATCAAGGCTTTTGAAAATATGGATATGCGTCCTGCCTCGGAGAAGCTGAGTGAAAGATTAGGAAAGATTGACCGCACTACTCCTGAAGGTCAAGCAGAACTTATACAAATCGTATCTGCCACTAAAGGAACTGATGCAGGTGTTGCGTTACAAACACAATTTGCTAGAGAAGCTGAGGCTAAATTGGCGCAAGAACGGGCAGAGGAAAATCAAAAGAAACAAGATGCTTTCACTCAGCAAAAAATTGACGAGCAGGTTCGCCAGAGGAAAGCAACTGAACAACGCAACCAACGTGAAGATGAGCGTCGAGCAGTAGAACGAAGTGCAGCGGCTATTAGAGCAGAGAAGGCAGACGTTCGCGCAGACAGAGCGTTAGAGCTACAAGAAGAAGCAGCAGCGCGTGTAGTTTCCGCAGAAGAAGTAGAGCTAGACAGAGCCACTACAGAGGCACTAGATAGAGGTAACCGTCGCGCTCTCTATATCGACGCAGCTAGAGACCGAGGTTTTGACCTTATGGCTGATGCTTTGGAAGTTGGCGGTATGAAGCTAGAAGATGCTGAAACACTCTTATATAAATCTCAGTCTTCTAATGCTCAGTTAAACGCGCCAAGTAAAACTGAAATACAGGCAATGGGTTCTATCTTAGACTCGCCGGCGTTTAAGCAAATAGATGCGATGAAGGATTTGCCGACAGGCGTGGTCTTTAGTGATGATAAAAAAGAAGGACGAAGAGCTGTCATGTATAAAGCTAAACAGCTAATGCTTAGAGACCGTAATCTTACTATTGAGTCAGCTCTAGCACAAGCAACAACAGCTATTGCTGCGTTATATGGCTATAAAAAAGGTGACGGTGGAGGCACTGGTGGCACAGGTGGAGAAGGTGGCACAGGTGATGAACCACAGGTTAATCCCGACGGTACTTTCGACGCGTCCAATGTTAAGATAGGGGGTTAAATAATGGTTGATGCTCGATCTGATGTTTTAAAACAAAACATGATGAACACCTTGAAAAAGAACGTCTCGACAGGTGTAATAAATAAAGATAACTATCGTGCTGCAATTGCTGCTACTCGTAACAATCCTCAGGTTACAAGTTATTTAGAATCTGTATTTAAAACTGAAGCTCCAGTAAACAGCACCCTTGTTTCTGAGGTAAACTCTGAGCTAACTGAAGAACCACAAGTGGAACCCTCTAGTCAAGGGGGTTCTCTTCTTGGTAATCTTCAGGCTAGTTACGGGGAAGCACTTAGAGAAAGCGCAATAACTAGGAAAGAAGAGGAAGCTATTGCGTTAGAGGAAAAAAAGAAAGCTCGTGGGTATGTTCTGACTCTTAAAGACATTGATGCTAATGATAACCTTAGAGAAGCAGGGGCTTTATCGGGAGACCGAGTTATTGACAACACACTTGTACGTGTACACTCTTCACCAGAGGACGCTATAAATGTCGAACGTGTATTAACTCAAGAAGACATTGATGCTAATGAAAACCTTCAGAAAGCTGAGGCAGTTGTTGGTGATTTAATAATTAAAGAAAAGGACGGAACTTTAAGGTTTGAATCTCGCGGTGTACACGACAGCTTTAAACAGTTTATGTATTCTAAAGACTTGGATACTAATTGGATTGAGAACGCATTTACTTTTCTTGCTGCTGCTTTTCCTATGCCTGACTATGCTTATGACCTAGACCCTTCTACTTTTGGAAACCCTTCGGCAATGATTGCGGCAAATCGAAAACGTCAAGACTTGTTAGGTGAAGGTGGCGACATTGTGAATACAGTAGAGGAGAAGTTTGCGGAGAACCCTTACGGGATGACAGGTGATGAGAGAAGACTAGCGGTTCGGAGAATGAAAGAGCGTAGACAGCAAATAACGTATGGTAATATGTTTGACTTTCAACCTGACTCTAAAGCCGCTATGCTTGGTTCTGTAACTAAAGCTGTCATTGACCCTATCAACACAATCCCTGCCATGTCAACAATCAAAAGAGGCATGGCTTTAGGTGGTACTATTGCAGGGGGCGGTAGTATTTTAAATGACCTACTGCAATCAGAGTCTGGCGAAGTGGACGCTGAGAAAGCGGCTTACTCAGCCACAGCAGGTGTTGTTTTAAGTGGTTTGTTGCTTAAAGGCGGTCAAGTTCTTGGAAACAAACTAGCTCATAGACAGATTTCTAAAGCACAGCGAGTTCTTGACAAAGGTATTCGAGAGGGTGCTGACCCTTCCGACCCATTAGCTATTGTTAAAGCGGGTGGTATTAACCCTGCTAAACTTTTAGAAGCACAGAAAAGAGTAGGTGAGAAGATACACGTCAACACAAAGAAAGCTCTTGATGCAGAGGCTGACAAGGTGATGGTCAACGACAGTGCTGTTGGTCGTCGTATGAATAAAAAAGTTGATGAGAAAATCGGTGTTATTATCACACGTATTGGTAACATCAGTGAGCGCATTGCAGGAAGAGTTAAGAAGTTTGAATGGGACACAAGTAACTCTACCGCTACCTCTTTGAAAACTGCTAGAGGTTTTGTTGAAGGCTTGAGAGAATTAGGTGATGACGTTAGGAATCAAATTGCTCGTTCGTTATACAACGAAGACTTTGATGCCGCCCGTGCGCTCATGCCTGAAGGACTGGCTCAAGAGTTTGACCTAAAAGTATTACCCATGTTAAGTAAACTTGGTGATGATTTGCAGGAATCAGGACATAACTTTCAGAAGATTGAGAATTACTTTCCTCGTTTAGTCACAGACTTAAAAGGTTTACAAGATAGTTTAGGTGTCAAACAGAAAGGACTTATTGATAAGGCTAGGCTTGCTTATGCTGACAGTAAGAAGATAGGTGTAGATAAACTTACTGATGAAGAGAACACAGAGATTATTGATAACCTAGTTCGTGGCTACAGCATGATTAAGAAAGACGGAAAACCCGGCTTTATTAGGAGTCGTAGGTTAGACCTAACCGAAGATCAGATGAAGTACTACGCTACACCTGAAGAATCTTTAAGTATTTACTTACGTAGGTCAGCAAGCGACCTAGAGAAGAGAAGGTTCTTAGGTCAACACTATAGCAAAGATGGTTCAGGTCGTTCGGACATGGACAACTCTATCGGCAACTTCGTCAGGAAGGAGTACGATGAAGGTAGAATAGGGATGGAAGACCAAGAAGAACTAATCTCTCTCTTGAAATCTCGTTTCATAGGTGGTGACCAGTCTCCTGCCGCTGCTTTACAGGTAGTTCGTGATCTAGGATACATGGGAACTATTGCTAATCCTGTTTCTACTGTAACTCAGTTTGCAGATTTGGGACTTACCTCAGCGTTGAAAGGGTTCAGAAACACAATCAGCACAATGTTTTCAGAAAAGAATGTTTCTGTGATTGATATAGGTATTGAAGATGCGTCGGCTGAAATGGCAGAGCAAGGTATAAGAGGCACTTCCAATGCGTTACGTAAGCTCTTAGGTGTATCAGGTTTTAGAAAGATTGACAGGTTAGGTAAGGAAACTTATATTAATTCTGCTATCAAAAGAGCATCTAATATGCTTAAAACCAAGGAAGGTACTGCTAAACTTAGGAAGGAAATTGGTGACATATATGGGGAAGAAACAGACGATGTACTTGCTTCTCTGGCTTCAGGTAAGGTAGACTACAATACTAAGTGGTTTGCTTTTAATGAACTGTCTGACGCACAGCCTACAACAAGGAGTAACTTTCCTCAGTTCTATCTTGATAATCCTAATATGCGTATTCTTTATATGTTGAAATCTTTTACTGTAAAGCAGATTGATGTTGTACGTAGAAGGGTGATTGGAGAGTATCAGAAAGGAAACAAAGCGGCTGCAATTAAACAGGCTACGCTTTTAGCAGGGTACTTAACTACCGCTAACTTATCAACAGGAGCGATTAAGGACTTGATGTTGGGAAGGGAGATTGATGCGGACGAGATACCTAGTAAATCTTTATGGGCGTTACTTGGAAACTACGGCGCTAGTAAGTACACTACTGATAAGTTTCTATCGAAGGGAGATTGGAAAGGTGCGGCATATAATACCATTGTCCCTGCTACTCCTATCATTGACATGGTAGTCCAAGGGACACAGATACCTTTTGAGGATGAACCGAACTATCGTAAGGTAGTTAAGAATGTTCCTGTTGTAGGTAGGTTATTTAGTAGTTGGTTCTTAGGAGGAGCCGAGGACTACAACGAACGCCAAGAGAATGCTAGAGATTAAAAAAAAGGGGGTCATTGCGACCCCCAAGTTTACTACTAGTTGAATACACGTAGTATTACACCGTATATTGGCACTTATCTAAACTATTTCACAAGCGCCGCCGGTACACGCTAACTCCTGTGAGCCGGTGGTGTTATCTTCCTGCTCGAAGTATTGCAGGTCATTCCAATTAATATCTTTAGGCATTGATGCTAGTAGTTTATCATATTCCTCAGCACTGATGTCCTCATAAGGAGCTTGCTGATA
>Ga0206125_10003527_pt1 | contig 14866 bp, 15 predicted proteins | sample Helgoland_Spring_4_FD_148598 | JGI IMG/M metagenome (GOLD analysis project Ga0206125, IMG submission 148598) | Pelagic subsurface seawater microbial communities from Kabeltonne, Helgoland, North Sea - Helgoland_Spring_Bloom_20160331_1 | ecosystem: Environmental > Aquatic > Marine > Epipelagic ... | reverse complement strand
AGTGACTACATAATCAATTGGTGGAAACCTAAAGCTATCAGAAGATATAGTAAGTTATATGATGAGGGTAGACTAAAGCCTGAGAAACTTTTCTATGGAGACATAGTAGGTAAGAGTTGGGAACAAGTAAAAGAAAAATATTTAGGAGAAATTGGAAGATAAGTCTTGACTTGTATTAAAATATTGTGTATATTAAGGTATGAATAAAACACCACAAAAACACTTTTGGAAAAACGCTATTGTTTTCGTAAATGGTAAACAAGGAAAGATTACCAACTGGGCAAAGAATAAGTTTTTCATTCAATTTTCTAAAACTTCTAATTGGGTAAATGCTGGACACATAGTATGGAACTAGATAAAAATAATTTAATTACAGAAAAAGATGTATTCAATATGGTTGATAATAAATTTATAGCTAATATGTCTCCTATCGATTGGGGTAAGACTATGGCTATCGCCAATGAATATATATGTAGAGATTTAATGACTTCTTTAGGTGGCACGAAAGTTATACATACCGATGAATGTGTTGAGGGTAGTGAAGGTGGTATGCTATTAGAGAGGTTGAACATAGATACTTCAAACAATGGTTCAGGCTTTGATACTATTGTTTTATCTAATGGTAAAAGAATTCAATGTAAACTTAGACAGGTAAAAGGTAAAACGCCTTATAGTACACAAACTCATTTTGATAATACTCGTAGAACTACAGGTCAGAATAAAGGTACTGCAGGTGGTGGTGCAAATGGTCACGTTAGATATGGTACTACTGAGTTTGATTATGTTTTAGTTTCATTAATAGAAAGTTATAAAGATAAATCTGTGAGAACAGATTTAAACAAATGGAATTTTTCTTTTATTCCGATTTCTGATTTAGTAGATCCTACGATGCCAGAGTTTTGTTTATCACATATACCAGCGTCTGTATTAGAAAAGAATAAATTAGAATCTGATAAAGATTGGGAAGATAGATTTAAGGAAGTCTAATGAACATATTTGATTTTGCAAAAGAATCGGATTCCGATAAGGAATATCCGTATAAAATATTAGTGTATCCTAACATCACATATATGCGTGATTTAGAAAAGGATTCTTATGTTGTAGTTTTGCGTAATGTTATTAAAGAATTAAATAAAATCCGTAATGATATTCATTGGACAATTTTATCTCCTGGTGATATTAAGAGTTTAACATTTGAGAACACAACACAAATACCAATCAACCTACCATCTTATCCAAATGCTATGAGATGTCATTTTAATTATAACGAAATTAAAGCTAACCTTAGATGGAAAGAAACTGATTTCGATGTGGTATATTCTCATTTGCCAGAACATACTTTGAATATGACTAACCTATTAGAAAATGATACTAACATCACACCTAAGTATGTTGGTTATTGTCATTGGTATGAGGTAAATGAAAACACTAACTATAGTAAGCGTATGCTTATGGACAACTACAATGGTATGCTTGAGATGGAAGAGTGTGGCGTAAATAGTATTTGGTTAAAAGAATTAGTATTAGAAAAAGCTAAAGAGTGGTACAATAAAGAAACCATTTCTAAATTAGATGAGATTATACAACCACATTATTTAGGTATAGATAAAATAAATAATGTAGAAGTTCCAACAAAAAAGAAAACCATCATCTTCAATCATAGAGACAATTACTATACAGGTTGGACTTGGTTTATAGATAGAATGGATGAACTTTATAAGCAAAGGCAAGACTTCACTGTTTATACTACGCTAGCAGATTTAGATAGACCTTATGCTAAAAGAGTTAAGATAAGTGATAGAGATGAATACTTAGATTTTATTCGTTCAATGCATGTTGGTGTTGGTACATTTCAGAAATACTCTGCTTGGTCTATATCAACAACCGATTCACTTAGTATGGGTGTTCCTTATATCTTACCAAATAAATTATGCTATCCTGAAATGGTTGGTGAAGATTATCCATTGTTATATAATGGTAAAGATGAATTCTTACAAAAAGTAAATGGAGCATTAGATGATGATGGTAGTGTGGACAAAGCTAAGAATTATTTAAAAACAAAGATAGAAGAATTTCCGTGGGCTAGTAGAGTGCCGGATTGGTTTAATGGATGGGAGTTCTTACAACCCGATAAGTTCGATATGATTGGAGATAAGAGTGAGTCTTATCATAAAATCGTAGATTTCATACACAAAAGAAAATCGGTTACTAAAAAAGAAATATTAGATTATCTCGGTTGGGGTGTGCGGATTTCCTTTAGTCCATACAGAAATAGACTTAGAACAGAATCAACAATTAAATTTACAAAAAATAGATATGAGGTTAGATAAATGAAACAACTTACAGAACAACAGATAGTAGATAATTGGAATAAGTTAATGAAACTTATTGAGGATACATTTGAGGGAGAACGTAAAGAGAAACTCTTAAAGATGTATAAGTACTTTGAAGATAGGATGGTTACAGCGCCAGCAAGCGGAAAAGCTGCCTACCATAATGCTATGATTGGTGGGTATGTAGAACACGTCCTACACGTAACTGATTGTGCTATTCAACTCAAAAAGTTGTGGGAGTCTAATGACGCTATGATTAACTTTACCGATGAAGAACTTATCTTCGCTGCTATGCATCACGACTTAGGTAAAGTAGGTGACTTAAATCAAGATTATTATATCCCACAAGACTCCGAATGGCATCGTAAGAATAGAGGTGAAATCTTTAAGCACAATCCGAATCTCCAATATATGACAGTCACCGACCGAGCTATTTTTATTTTAAATCACTTCGGTATTACGATGTCACAATGGGAGTATATCGGATTACGATTAACTGATGGTATGTACGAAGAAGCGAATAAATCTTACTATATGTCTTACAACCCCGATTGGAGTTTAAAAAGCAATATAGCGTACATACTTCACCAAGCAGATATGATGGCGACACACATTGAGTTTGATGAGTGGCAAAGGGAAGATGAGGAAGTAAGTAACAACTTTAAGAAAGCGGTTACTACCGAAGAAAAACCTAAGCAATCACCAAAGTTAAGTGCAAAATCACAAGATCTTTTTGAGGAATTATTTGGAGAAAAAAATGAAACAGAATCGGAATAAAGAATTTTCAACAATCCGAAAGTTAAAGAAACAGGTTATTGATTTAGAAAAAAGATGTGAAGAAATTGAACTTATTATGATTACAGTATTACAAAACCTATCAGGCAAAAGTTAAAGGGAGAAAAAATTATGATTTTAGAAATAAGTCTTGCATGTATGACTCTTTTATTCTTAACTTCTTGTTATGGAATATGGAATATAATTAGAAAGTTAGAATTGTTAGAAAATTGGATAGAGGATTTTATCAGTACAGTAAATAAAGTAAATAAAGATTTAAAAAAATTAGATTACAAAGGTTATTTTGAAGCAGATGATGAGGTCGGTGTAATCTTTAATGAAATAAAAAACACAATCAAACAGTTAGATAGGTTCAAAGGAGAAGAGCAATAATGGCTACAACAGCAACAGTATCAGGTTCAGAAATAGCAAAGGCAACAACAGTTGCAACAAAAAAGAAACCTCCTGTAAAAAGGAAAAGAAAGAAGAAAGGTAAAAATTATTACTTCAATCAGGGAACTGAAGATGCTATCATCCTATACAATAAAACGGATGATGCAAATGTAAGAAATAAAATTTACAATGAACATATTCGAGCTGCTTTTGATAAGTTAGCTGAGAATATTATTCATACATTTAAATTTTATTACTTTGATGTGGGTTCTATTGAAGTAAAACACGAAGTAGTCTCATTCTTAGTTATGAATATGCACAAATTTAAAGAGGGTAAGGGTAAAGCATTCTCCTACTTTAGTATTGTGGCTAAGAACTATCTTATCCTTAATAACAATAAGAACTATAAAATGGGTAAGATACATTCTGAAATGAAGGTATTAGATTACAAAAGAAATCTTATGGGTGAGAATTCCACATCGGAAACTTCTGAAAAGTCGGTTCTATTTATAGATGAGTTACATAGGTTTTGGGATACAAACCTAACTAACATCTTCCGTAGAGACAAAGACATCAGAGTTGCTGATGCAGTTTTACATATATTCCGTATAAAAGAGAATATAGAGAACTTTAATAAGAAGGCTCTTTATATTCTTATCCGTGAGATGACAGGATCAAACACACAGCATATCACTCGAATCATAAATGTTATGAAGAAATATAATAAAAGGTTGCAATCCGAATTTGATAAGGTTGGTATGGTTGATGTGAGTTACACAGGTTCTCTTATGAGAGAGAATCAATAAAAAAAAGGGAGTTTTTACTCCCTTTTTTTGTGCCCTTTATTAAATTTAATATATATTTATTAAAAGTTAAAAACATCAATATTTATATATAACTACAAATCTAAATTTTTTACAATAAAGAGGTATATTATGGCTAATGACTATGAAATATTTGATGGTAAATCATTATCTGATTTATTCAAAGATATATACGACAATACGACAAGAAATAAAACTCAATTAGAAGTTCTTATGAAAGAGGTTACTGGCTTTATAAAAGACGGCGATACGGCTGTACAGATTATTCCTATGTTGAAAGAGTACTTAGAAATCAATGTAAAAAATGATGACCAATTAGTAAAGGTAGCCGCTATAGTACAACGTATAATAGCTTCCGAATCTAAAGGTGGTTCTGAAGAAGAGTTCGGTTTATCTGATGCAGAAAAGGAACAACTTATGGGAGCAATAGAAGATGCCGCTACTGATTTACAAACTCACTCAGATGAAATAACAGAAGATATTAAAAGGATTGAAAATTAATGGCATTTCGTAATTCAAGTTTAACTTTAAATAGAGAAACAGATAATGTAGGATTTACTACTTATTCAGATGTATATAGAATTCTTAAAGATAATATAGATGATAGTTCAGAATTTTATGAAATAGAACCTGCCGTTGTTGAGCAAGTTTTAATTAATCCAAATAATTTTCCTAAAATAAAAAGACAAAATGGTGATAATATTCCTGATTGGGCATTTTATGGTTGCATAAAAGCTAGGTTTATACACAGTCAAAGTGAGGGAGACTTAATAGATGGTTTTATAAAACCTTTATCAAGTCACCTAATAACATATCCCTTAAAAGGTGAGGTGGTAAATGTAACTATTCACGATGGAAAATTATATTATGCACCACCATTGAATTTGTATGGTAAAGTAAATATGAATCGAGCTACAGGAAAAGGTGGTGAGGGATTGGTTTTACCACAGAGAACTAAATACAACAGAAAAATTTATTCAGAGCAAGGTGATGTTTCTCTTAATGGTAGATTTGGTAATGGATTGAGATTGGGAAGTGATAAAGAGTATATGTACCCAAATATAAAAATTACAAATAGACAATCAGTTCCCGATATAAAAGTGGCTGATGAACATTTCCCACACGAACAAGATATAAACTCAGATGGTTCTTCTATTTTTGTTACATCGGGTGAATTAAAAGAAATAGAAACATTAGACCCAGCCGCTGATTCTAAAAGGTGGCCACCATTTGCTGCTCAAAATCCTATGAGTGGTGATATGATTACATTAAATTCTGATAAGTTAGTTTTTAACGCAAAAGGTGATGGTAAAGGTAATAATAGTGATATACATATGTTTGCTGCAAGAAATATAAATTTAGCTTCTAATTATGAAATTAATATAGGTTCTGGTGGTTTAAGAGGTGGTGCTATAAATTTAGGAGATCCTGACGCTATTAATAGTGTAGTTAAAAGTATGGAGTTAGAAGAATTGTTAGAAGGGGTGTTTGATAGTTTAGAAGATTTTTTAAGTACTTTAGAAAAATCATCAGACCCAAAACAAATAGGAGCTGCAGCTAAAACTTTAAATGAAGAATTGGGCGTGATTAAACAAAAACAATTACCAAAAATATCTAGCAAAACAGTGTTCATAGCCGATGATATGGAAGATGTTTTTGATGAAACAATTGAAACTGCTGAAGAAACAATTGGTGGAAACGAAGCTATAACACCAGTATCAGGAGTGAGGGGGTAATTATGAGTAAAGCATCGGATGCGCTAAAAAAACTTATAGATGATTCTATTGAAAAAGAAAAACAAAAATTAGATAAGAAAGTAGACAATGCCTTAAATCTTTATAGAAAAGGTAGTGAACAGGCTGATAAAGCGGTGAATGATGTTGAAGTAAATATAGAAAAAGCTAAAGATGCTAAAGAAAAAGTTTCAGATGCAATAGATAGAATTAAATCTATAAGACTATCCTTTGACTCAGGCAGAAAAGTTGCTGAATCAACGGAGAAAGCTTCCACTATTGGTTCAGCTTTAAATCCAGCAGCAGCTGCTATAGCGTTTGCTCAAAAATTTATAATAGATAAACTTAAAATAGAAATAAAGGATATAGGAGATGAATTAAATGTTGCACCACAGATATTAGACAATCTTGATAAATTTTTTACAAGAACAAGAAAAAAAATAGCTAAAGAAAAAGCAAGAAGAGCAGCGCAAAAAAGAATTGCTGAAGAAAACAAAAAGATGCTAAGTTAGCATATTTATATAAAACAGGAGTTACTATGGCAAACACTAAAAAAATAATCAGTTTAATCAGAGAAATAGTACGACAAGAAGTACAAAAAGAGGTTAAGCAGATATTTATTAAGGAAGGAATGAAATCTATGGCTCAAAAGTCTACATTAGTAGAGGATACAGTTATGGAGGTTCTACCTGAACGAAAACCAAAACCAAAGAAAAAAGTCACATACACAAACAATCCAGTGTTAAATGATATTTTAAATGAGACAGCAAATAATCCTCAAGAAATGGATGAGTATCCGACAATGGGTGGTGGAACATTTGATAGTACAAAAATGGCACAGGCTATGGGATATGGTAATATGATGGGCGGTGATAAGAAGGTTAAAAGAGAAATGGCCGCAGTACAAACTGCACAAGCAGCTGGTGCTGACACATCAAATCCTGTAGTACAAGAAGTAATGAAAGATTTGACTAAAGATTATAGTGGAGTGATGAAAGCTTTAAAAAAGAGAGACAATAAATAATGGGAGCACTTCAAAACGATTTAGATCCAGATACTTATATTGGGATAGAATTACCATTAACATATGGCAATTCAGGATTCTTTAATAGAACTAAAACTTCTTTAGAGCAAACAAGATCTAATATCAAAAATCTTCTATCAACTAACAAAGGTGAGAGGTTAGGTAATCCCACATTTGGTTGTGATTTGAGGAGAGTGTTATTTGAAAAAGAGGGTGATGTAGAAAGTGAGATAGAAGAAGCTATAACTTCAGCTATAGATGAATTTTTACCATTTGTAAATATTATAGAAATAAAAAGTCTCTTTTCTGAAGCCAATCCAAGCATTGTAAATGTTTCTATTAGATTTAGTTTAGCTACAGATGTTAATGAAGAAGAGCAACTGGCATTAGATTTTGGAAACTATGAAGCAGTACAAATAATTTAATGGAGATGAGTAATGCCATATTCTACACCTAAAAAATCAGTAAAAGAAGTTAGATACTTAAATAAGGATTTTACATCTTTTAAAGACAATCTGATTGAATTTACTAAAATATATTTTCCAAAAGAATATAATGATTTTAATGAATCATCACCAGGTATGATGTTTATTGAAATGGCTTCTTATGTCGGAGATGTACTTTCTTACTATATAGATAATCAATTTAAAGAAAGTTTATTAGCCTTTGCTGAAGAAAAAAGAACTGTATACAATATGGCTCAGTCGTTAGGATACAAACCAAAATTATCTTCGCCGGGCGTCACAGATTTAGATGTATTTCAAACAGTACCTGCATTATCATCTGGCGCAGGTAGTAGTTACTCCACAGTGCCTGATTTAAGGTATTCTATGGTAATTAAATCTGGAATGGAAGTTACTTCAAATACAGGTATAACATTTATTACGCAAGAAGATTGTAATTTTAAATTTTCAAGTTCTTACGATCCTTTAGATATTAGTATCTATGAAAGTTCTAATAATATTCCTGTGACTTACTTATTAAAAAAATCTGTTAAAGCTAGTAGCGGTACAATAGCTGAGGAATTTTTTACATTCAACACAGCTGAAAAGTATACAAGAATAGCTTTAGCAAATTCTAACATAACAGAAATAATTTCTTGTACGGATAGTGATGGTAATAGTTGGTACGAAGTTCCTTTTTTAGCGCAAGATACAGTGTTTGATGATATGCAAAATACAGAAGAAAATGATGATGATTTATATTCTTTTGCAGACCAAGCACCTTACTTGCTAAAATTAGTAAAAACAACAAGAAGATTTACAACATTTATTAGAGAAGATGGTAAAACTGAATTAAGGTTTGGCGCTGGAACATCGGATAGTCCTGATGAAGAGATAGTTCCAAATCCAGATAGTGTGGGTTCATCTTTACCTGGCTCTCCAACTTATTTAAATACTGCTTTTGATCCTTCTAACTTTTTATCAACAAAAGCGTATGGACAAGCGCCATCTAATACTCAATTGACAATCACATATAGATATGGTGGTGGTCTTTCACATAATGTAAATTCAAATACTTTAAGAAGTATACAATCTATAAATGTAACTACAGACCAATCAGGCTTAACTTCATCATTGGTAGCTAGTACAAGAGCTTCCATAGCTGTAAATAATACTTTACCAGCTACAGGTGGAAAAGATTCTGAAAGTATCATAGAAGTTAAAAACAATACTTTAGCTTATTTTCAAGCACAGCAAAGGGCAGTAACCAAAGAAGATTATATAACGAGAATATATGCTCTGCCAACTAAATATGGAAATATTGCTAAAGCTTATATTGTACAAGACACACAATTAGATAGTAAAGCAGGAGCAAACTCTAATAACAGAGTTGTGAATCCATTAGCTCTTAATTTATATATATTAGGATTCGATGCTAGTAAAAAATTGACTAATGTAAATAAAGCAGTAAAAGAAAATATACAAACTTATCTAACACAATTCAGAATGGTTACTGATGCTGTTAATATACAAAACGCTTTTGTAATAAACATAGGGGTTAAATTTAATTTATTAACTAAATCAGGATATAATAAAGATGAAGTTGTTTTAAGAGCTATACAAAAAGTTAAAGACTTCTTTGATGTTGATAAGTGGCAAATCGGACAACCAATTGTAATAGCTGATTTGGCTTATCAAATATCTTTGACAGATGGAGTTTCTGCTGTAGTAGCTCCTACAGAAAACAATTCAGATGGTTTACCAATATTAATTGAAAATAAATTTTTAGAATCAGGTGGTTACTCTGGAAACCTTTATGATATAAAAGGTGCCACACAAGATGGCATAGTGTATCCATCATTAGACCCAAGTTGCTTTGAACTGAAATATCCTAATATAGATATTGAGGGAAGAGTAATTGGTGATTCAGCGGGAGGTAGTTAATGCATTATTTTATTTTTCCAGAGTTTGATACTACATTATATCAAGCTTCTGCTAGTAGAAACACAGGACTTGATGAGATATTAGAAATAGAAAAAACTATGAATCAGTCAGGTGGTAATGTAAGAGTTTCTCGTATACTAATTAAATTTGATTTAGCTGAAGTTTCTAGGTCAATGGTTAGAGGACAGATAGCTACTGATGCCAAATTTTATTTAAATATGTATGATGCAAACCCAACTGAATTATCATATAGTCAATCTTTATTTGCTTATCCTATAAGTGCTAGTTGGGTTCCAGGTGAAGGATTTAGAGCTGACAATCCAAAGACTCAAGAAGGAGCAACTTGGGATTTTAGAGATGGTATTACACAAAAAACTTATTGGGGAAGAGCAGAGGATGCCGCAGTTTCTTCTTCAGGTGGTGCTTGGTTCTCATCATCATACGCATCTCAATCTTTTGAATTTGAAACAAGAGATATGAGAATGGATGTTACGCCTATAGTAGATGATTGGCTAACAAAAGTTTATCCTAATAATGGATTTATTGTTAAAAGAAGTGGTAGTTTGGGTAATTTAGATAGTGGTACAGATGAGGGAAGTGCAGATAGGTTAGGAAACTTTTCTTTCTTTTCTAGAGAAACCAATACAATTTATCCACCAAAGTTAGAAGTTGAGTGGTATGATACAAAATTTAGTACAGGTTCTTTAAGTCCACTATCATCAGCAGAATTAGAAGATCCTGTTTTCTATATGAAAAGTTTAAGACCTGAATATAAAGAAAAATCTAAAATAAAATTTAGAATTGTTGGAAGAGGTCGCTATCCTACTAAGTCTTATTCAAATACTGCATCTGAGTATTTAACAGTAAAGTATTTTCCAAGCGCAAGTAAAGAACAGATTGGTGGTGATGGTGCTTACTATTCAGTAATAGACGATCAGACAGATGATGTTATTGTTCCGTTTGGTTCAGGTTCTGCTATAAGTTGTGATTCCACAGGAAACTATTTTAATCTATGGATGAATGGGTTTCAATCAGAAAGATATTATAAATTTGAATTTAAGGTTGTTAGTGGTAGTGGAACAGACGAGGAGACAATACAATATTTTGATGAAGATTTCGTATTTAAAGTTGTGAGATAAAAAATGCCATATACACAAGAGGAATTAAAAAATTTACCCTGGTACCAGAATTTAATTGATGAAGATGAACAAGCGTATCTTGCTAATAAAGATATTTTGGAAACGCAATCTTCTATTTCAGGCTCATCAAATGATGGTTCTTTGTTAGTCAGAGATAGTGATAATACAATTTTAATATTTGAAAATCCATACACAGGTGTATTACCAGAAGATCCTTCTACAAAGATAGTACACACTTCAATTGTAAATAAATTAAGAGATGATGAGGCTAGTGTCAATAGTATATTAGACAGAGATTTTGAGGAATTATAATGGCTAGTAAATTAAACGAAAGAGATAGACAACTACTCAATGCTTTTCAAACTAAAAGGGTTGGGGAAAAACCATATGAAAATGGTTTGTGGGGAACTCAAGGCCATGAGGATTTTGCTTATTTAGAAATTTATGATGATTCAAATAATTTAATAGATTTTAGAAATTTACCTAACGACAAATTTATAAAGAACATCGATAATGGAAATATAGAATTTTATGTAGGAAATCATTTAAGAGAGTTAGGATTCAATAATGGAATATTTAATGTAAATTATCGTTTTTTTAGAAAATTAGCTGGTGATGAAAGAGCAGTTTTAATTAGAAATAAAGCAGGATTTGAAGGAGATGTTTATACTGCTAATTTTAATATTCAACCTGATGGTAAGGTATACACAGGAACAGAAGAGTCTTTCAGAGAAAGTCCTGCAACTGCTGAACAATTAAGTATAGAGGATTTAAAATATTCAATTGATGTTATATCTCCAAATAGAACCGAAGTTAGATTAAAAGCAAAAAATATAAAAGGTTCTTATACAGATAATTTTATAAATATACAAACTGCTGTAACAGCAAATGATATTGAGGGAACTATCAATTTTGTTGCACCAGATGGAAGCAACGCTGATTTATTTGAATCTAATATTTTAAATATATCACCAGCTGAAAATGGATTTTTATTTACACAAAAAATGAAGAATGGTACTATTACCATACCAAATGTTTTCTTAGTAAACGAAATTCAAACACCTGTAAAAACAGGAATAAATTTTATAACTAATCCAGACCTTGAAAATACTGAAAGAGATTCTTATGGTAATGAAGTCAGTTTAGCTAATTTTTATGGTTGGGATGCAAGTTTACATTCTAAAGCTGTAAGGGTAGATGGTTTTAGTCCTGGTTACAATAGTATGTCTAATCCAAATGGAGCTTTTGCTGGAACAGCACACTTAGGCTATCACGCACATTTTGTGAGAGGTGAGGGAGTTACTGGTGGTGTTTGTATGAAATTTCCCGACCAAAATGAAATCTTTAGGGAATTAGACGAATGGCCAACGGAGTTTGCAAGTCGTTGGTTGGGTATAAATCAAAAGATGGGAGCTCTTATAGGTCAGGGAGTTAAACACTTTGACTTTGTTAATTTAACATTAGATTTAAAGGCTAGTGTTGCAGGAAGGGGTATTTTAATATCTTTATATTATCCAAATGAATTAATAACAGAAAATATTCCAGATGCTCCACCAATAGGATATTACGATCCTAATAATCCACCACCAGGTGAACAAGTTCCAACTGATAATCCAGAGGGATATATTGCGAATACAGTTTCAAATGCTTCAGACATTGAGAACCAACCACCATCTAAATACTCTACTGTTGTCAGTACATATTTACAAGGTTCACCTGAAGTAGATATAAGTGTAGGTGATTCGACAACATTTTGGGGTGGGGAAGGCGCTTGGATAATAACTCAAAGCACTGGTGGACAAAATCCAATCTTTACTTGGAGTCCAAATTTAGTTGGTGTAGAATATAGTAAAGCAGGTACTTTAAGTTTAGAGCAAGAGTGGAAATGGGATGGTACTGCTTGGGGTGCGAATCCTGATTTTTTCCCTGCATTTCCTTCAGCGCCGGTAGGAACAGTAAATGATTTAGAATATCCAGAAGCGGTTAATACTCATCCTTATCAATTAGATGGGCAAGGAACGGCACGCTTCAAAAGAGATATTTATCCTGGTGAAAATAGAGGATGGCAAACAGGTACAACATTAGATGGTGAAGATACTAAGATGACTTCTGTTTGTGGTGTACCATCAGGACTTGTAAATAATAATGCTGTTATTTTAATAAAGAATGATTTAGTTTGGGTTGTTGGTAATGTGGGGTATACTACGAATAGAGAAATGATTGGTTTAACCACAATTGACACTATGTTTCCTCAGTTACACAGTCAAACAATATCCAAAACAGATAGTGATGGAAATGAAATTAAAACACACTCAATCTATAATGATATATTTGAACACGGTAGAATACAAAGTATAACAAGAACAAGAGCTACGAATAACGATCACAACAGAGATAATTTCTTTGTTTTATTTTATACAGATGGTCGTGGAAATGAAGATTCAAATAAAGTATTTATGGCTGAAATCGGATCAGAAGATTTTGTGGATTTCTTTTACTTAAAAGATTTAGATGGTGCTTTTAATGATATTGTTAATGCTCAAGGTGGTGAAATGGAATGGGCTTTCTCTGGAAAAGAAAGAGGTGGTGGTGCTTGGCATCACTATGCATGTGTTAAGGGTACGAATAAAAGATGGAGAACAGATGACGGAGATGGTGATATATTCAGTACCAATCAAGATACTTGGTTTGAGGAAGATGAGAATGGTGCGGCAGGTTCTTTTAGCGCTGGCTTTGCTGGTGTAGATGGAAACTATTTTGATGTTTGGTTTTCAAATAGACACACAGATGGTCACTTCTCTAATTATAGTGGAATCTATGGTGTAAATGCAGAAAACGGCGGTCAATGGATAAACTTAAAAGAAAATGAATCAGATGGAGTTTCAGAAAGGTTTCCAGTAAGTGAATACTTTTATGGTGCAGGAGAGGTTGGTTCAGAGGGAATCGATTTAACCTTTGGGTCTAGAAATCCTGGCGCAGATAATTTTGGTGTTCAAAACGAAGATGGTGAGGTTATTGATGTAACTGAACCATATTATGATAATGGTAGCTCCGGCTTTAGTTTCGATGGAAATCCAACCAAAGATGGAACTCTGAGTCCAGGTGGTTTATGGAAATGGAATGGTGTAACAGCAGTATGGGGAGAAAATGTTATAGCACCACCAAGATATAGTTATGCACACCAATATGAATTTATTCCTACAGACGCAGCTGGTAAATGGGAAACTAAAAATGCAGAAATCTTAATTCCAAATGATTGGATTTTAGACCAAGATTGGTACATATATTTCTACGGACATATAAGGGGTAATGGAAATCAAGAGTTTGGTATAAGTTGGGTAGATAATCTTTATATGGATTTTACATTAGTAGATGAATCAGTAACTCAACAGATATACAGACCATTTACTGCGCAGATTGAAGAAGTATCTCCCGATGGTTTGTTTGTTACTTTGGATAGAAGTTATAAGCAAAATGCTATCGATATAGGAGTAGAAGATGACGATCCTGATACTGAAGTTTATGATATAGAGAATCCACCCGACATTGGTTTTCCAAACTTTAGAGTTACTTACTTAAATTTAAATCCATTAGACTTACGAACTTATCTGAAATTCAATAATCAGTTATTTTTAACAACTAACTTTAAACAAGACAAGATAAACGTTTCAGATTATCCACACGCTGTCGTCTATAAATTATATGAACCTTTGCCAGATAGCTTTGCTGAACTTGATGAGTGTGTCATAGTTAAAGAAATGGCAGAACCTATAGTAGAAAAGGTAAAAATATTAGATTTTATTCCAGCAGAAGAACCACAATTAGTTTTAAAATCACCTGATTTGAAAAATGTGGAAAGTCCAATAAGAGGTAGAAAAACAGATTTTAAAAATGAAAATGAAATATTAACAGACGATATTACAATATCAACTGAATTAAAAAATGAATTTTTAAGTCAGAGTATAGATAGTGTTGAATTAAATATAGACCATAGTAGGTATGAAAATTTTATCAAATTTAGTTCTGTTGAAAAAAGAGTAAGAAACTTTAAACTTAAACTAAAACAGATTGAAGATTTTAATGTAGTAAGTTCTTCGTTTATTGGAATTAGTGGTTCAGCTGCTTCCATCAAAGCTGCTGAAGTTGGAATATTAGAAGTAAAAAATAACTTTGACCAATTTGAAAAATATATGTACTATCAGAGTTCTTCTTATAGTAGCGCTTCGTTAGGAATTGAATATGATAATGCATGGCCAAAA
>Ga0206125_10003525_pt1 | contig 14887 bp, 16 predicted proteins | sample Helgoland_Spring_4_FD_148598 | JGI IMG/M metagenome (GOLD analysis project Ga0206125, IMG submission 148598) | Pelagic subsurface seawater microbial communities from Kabeltonne, Helgoland, North Sea - Helgoland_Spring_Bloom_20160331_1 | ecosystem: Environmental > Aquatic > Marine > Epipelagic ... | reverse complement strand
TGATGCGTTGAATTTGCATGCTCAGGATGGTTTATTAGAAGCTATTCACCTTAAGGGTAAAAGATTTGACTGCGGGTCTGTTGATGGGTTCATGAGTGCGTCTGCACATGAATACGCAAAAAGATTGGAAAATTGAATTGAAAGTTCTAGTAACAGGCGGTGCTGGTTATATTGGTAGTCATACATGTGTTGAGCTTTTAGAAGCAGGTCACGAGGTTTTTGTTATAGATAATCTTTGCAACGGGCATGTGGCTGCCCTTGAGCGAGTTCGGGGTATTACTAATCGTGAATTGCAATTTACAAATGCAGATATTCGTGACGCAAATGCATTAAATACAATATTTGACAATTTTAGACCAGAAGCGGTCATTCATTTTGCTGGCTTAAAAGCGGTTGGCGAGAGTGTTGCAGATCCAGTAAGGTATTATGATGTTAATGTCAGTGGTTCTGTTTCATTGCTTGCGGCTATGTCTAAGGCCAAGTGTAATAATATTGTTTTTTCTTCATCTGCCACTGTTTACGGTAAACCGCAATATTTGCCATATGATGAAGAGCACCCAACTAATCCAGTGAATCCATATGGGCGCACTAAGTTGATAATTGAGAATATTATCAATGATTGGACAAAGGTAGATATAGAAAGAACGGGAACAATTCTTAGATATTTTAATCCTGTGGGAGCTCATGAGTCTGGCCAAATTGGAGAAGAACCAATTGGAGTTCCAAATAATTTAATGCCATACATTGCACAGGTAGCTGGTGGACGCCGTGAATATTTAAACATCTTTGGCAATGATTATGATACACCTGATGGAACTGGCGCTAGGGATTATATACATGTTGTTGATTTGGCTTTCGCGCACACACGTGCTTTAAAGCGAAATAAATTAAATAAATTTGAAATATTAAACATTGGGGGGGGAAAGAGCACTACTGTTCTTGAGTTGTTAAAAAGTTTTGAAGATACTTCTGGTATTGCAATTAAATTAAAATATTTACCACGGCGAGATGGAGATCTTTCTGCCTTTTGGGCAAATTCATCAAAATCATTCGAAAAAATTGGTTGGAAACCAGAAAGAAATATAAAGAAGATTTGTGAAGATACTTGGCGCTGGCATAAGCTCAACCCAATTGGTTATAGAGATGAATAATTAAATATTAGTAAAATATTTTAAATTTGATAATTCAAGGGCATTTAAGGGCATTTAAAGGAGTGTGTATCTTTGCTTTTCTACCCATTAAATCCATTAAAACCCATATGCGTTGGTCAGTTTCATATGTTTCAACTGTAGCAATAAAATTTGCAAATGGTCCATTTGAAATCTTTACTTGATCTCCTTTCTTGTATTTTTTTACAGGCAATAAATTACCTAATAAATCGTACCGCTTCATTAAATTATTCACAAATGTGGTAGGGATTGGCTTAAGAATAGAATTAAAAGTAATAATGCGTGATACACCATAAGTATTATTTATTTTATGCCAATCGGATTTTGTTTTATCAAATTTTACAAACATATAACCAGGAAATAGAGGTTGAGCAGAAGAGATAAACCTAGAGGCTATTCGTGAAGTGGCACTATAAAGGGGTAAAAATGTTTCAAATCCCTGGCGGTTTAAATTTTTGACAGCTTGATTGTGTGAATTTGGTTTAAACTGTAAAACGAACCATTCTTCTGACATGTTAATATACTTTTTTAATTATTGCTCATATTTGAATATAAATAAATATTAACAAATAGTATTATCTAAAAGAAGAATAAAAAGCTAGTGTCATTTTGATTACATTATGATATTTTAATTAATATTAGAATATATGTTACAGCATATTATATAAGATACTAGATTTTTTATATGATGTATGTAAAATAATTTCATTATGATACAAAATATCATTGACATAAGCTATAGTTAAATACATGTTCAGAATTGAATGTTATGATAATAGCAAAATCAATAACTAAATGGAATTCACGAAGTTTTGAAGTAAAGCTTTGTGCGGTAGCTATTCGTGGCTAGTCGTCGCAAACAGCATCAAGAAGATGCAAGGTTGAGAGTGTTTCAAATAATAAATAAAAACCCTCAAATAACTTCGCGGGAAATTGCTCAAAAAGTTGGAATTTCTAATGGCTCTGCTTACTATCTGTTAACATCATTAGTTGATAAGGGCTTCGTTAAGCTCTCAAATTTTAATCAAAATAATCGAAAAATGAAATATTCCTATTTATTGACACCGAAAGGTATACGTGAGAAATCTCTTATAACAAACAAATTCCTGATACGTAAAAAGCATGAATTTGAAGCTCTTAAAGAAGAAATTATTTCTCTATCTAAAAGCAACGGTGATATTTTTGATGATGAACAATAAAGTATTCAATGATTATTAATCCATTGCAAATTATGATGGTTTCTAGAATCAGTTAAAGATTCTTAACGGCTATTAGAAATATAAAAGTTGTTTCAATGTTAGATGCGAAAACATTTAAGACCGTTATAGAAAATACACCTTTAGTGTCTATCGATTTATGCTTGATCCATAATAGTCAAATCCTCCTCGGTAAACGAAGTAATGAACCGCTAAAAGGAAAATGGTTCACCCCTGGTGGTCGAATCCATAAAAATGAAACCTGGCAGTGCGCATTGCTTAGAATTGCTGAAGTGGAATTAGGTTTAAGTAGCGTCGTGGTGGAGGATTTTGCTTTAATAGGTATGTGGGATCATTTTTATAATAACAGTGCGATTGACCAAAGTATATCAACTCATTATGTGAACCTACCCCACTATGTGTGGTTTAAATCAAAACCTGAAATAACTTTAGATGATCAACATGCTGAGTTCGAGTGGTTTGATTTATCCGTGGTGGCTGCTGATGAAAAATTCCACCAATATATGCGTAAATATGCGAGTTGGCTAATAAAAAAAATGGACAATAGTAATGATTAAAACTGTCGTTATGGCGGATGTTTTATGCCTCTTGAAAGCTTGGGTTAAATAGATTTAGAGTTAATTGAAGTTCAGTCAGGTATGTATACAGGGGAAAACGATATAGTCATATTTGAAGACTGATATGGCAGGTGACCAAACAAAATTAGGCCTTATTAACAGTCAATGGCCATAATAATGGATCAGTTCTATTAAACTTGTATTAACAAGTTGGCAGCTATCAAAATTAAAATGTAGGGGTTGGTGAGTGAAAGGAATAATTTTGGCAGGAGGAAGCGGCACTCGCTTGTATCCAATTACTCGTGGCGTATCTAAACAGCTTATGCCTATTTATGATAAACCCATGGTGTATTATCCTTTGTCCGTTCTAATGTTGGCGGGAATTAGGGATATATTAATTATTACTTCACCCGAAGATGAGTCTAGCTTTCGGCGGTTGTTAGGTGATGGATCCGAAATTGGCATGACATTCAGTTATGTGATACAACCATCCCCTGACGGACTTGCGCAAGCTTTCAGCTTAGGTGAAAGTTTTATTGGTAGTGATGATGTTTGTTTAATACTGGGTGACAATATCTTTCATGGTCATAATTTAACCTCATTACTAGCTACTGCAGTTACTAACATTAAAAAAGAAAATAAAGCGACAGTATTTGGTTATCATGTGACGGACCCTGAGAGCTATGGTGTTGCTGAATTTGATGTTATGGGCAACGTTGTGAGTATTGAAGAAAAACCTGTAGCCCCTAAAAGTAACTATGCCGTTACTGGACTGTACTTTTATCCAAATGATGTTGTTCAAAAAGCCAAAACTATTAGGCCTTCACAACGCGGTGAACTAGAAATAACATCTATTAACCAAGCCTATCTTAATGAGCAGAGACTTAAGGTGAAGTTGTTGGGGCGTGGCTATGCTTGGTTAGATACGGGTACCCATCAAAATTTGCTAGAGGCAGCTCAATTCATCGAAATAATTGAAAAACGCCAAGGCTTAAAAGTGGCTTGTATTGAAGAAATTGCCTTTGAGCAAGGCTATGTTACAAAACAGCAACTAATAGCGCTTGCTCAACCCTTAATTAAAAGTCAATACGGTCAATATTTATTGAAATGTGTTGATAAGGACTTTTAATCGTGAAGTTTATACCTCAAATTATACCTAATATTTTGGTTATTGAGCCTAAAGTGCATGGTGTGAGCGTGGTTATTTTGTTGAGACATATAGGCAAAATGAACTAGAGAATGCGCTTGGTTATAAGGTTAATTTTGTTCAAGATAATGAATCAAAATCTTCTAAAGGGGTGTTGCGTGGTCTTCATTTTCAATTAGCACCCCATGCCCAAAGCAAATTAGTGTCGGTTGTAAAGGGTGAAATTTTAGATATTGCAGTTGATCTTAGGAGGGGTAGCCCAAGCTTTGCTCGACATCTGGCAGTGAAATTATCGCATAACAATAAAAAACAAGTGTTCATTCCGCGTGGATTTGCTCATGGCTTTGTAGTACTAAGTGATACTGCGACCATTGCCTATAAAGTGGATAATTATTATTCACCTGAACATGACTGTGGCTTAGCGTTTGATGACGTTGACTTAAATATTGATTGGCAGTTGAGTAAGCAACAATTACGGCTTTCAGATAAAGACACTAAGCTACCAACATTTATAGAATTAAAAGAATGTTTCGATTACAACAATAATTACTATGAATAAATTTCAAACTATATTAGTCACCGGCTGTGCCGGGCAGCTAGGTCAATCAATCCAGTCCATTGCAGCAGACTTTCTTGAATTTGAATTTGTCTTTGCTGATCGCCAAGACCTCGATTTAATCGATGAAATCAATATGGATAAATTTTTTGAAAACCAGACGTTTGATATCATTATTAACTGCGCAGCTCATACAGCAGTTGATAGAGCAGAAACAGAGCCTGAATTAGCCAATAAAATTAATCATCTAGCTGTGCAGAAACTTGCCAGGATTGCTAAAGAGCACCGTTCCAGGCTTATTCATATATCAACCGATTACGTATTTAGTGGTAAACAATATCGACCCTATCTGGAAACAGATGAGGTCCAGCCAGAAGGAATATATGGTAAATCTAAATTGTACGGTGAGCATGATATTCAAAGCATTCTAAAAACCAACGCGGTCATAATTCGTACGAGTTGGATATATTCTGAATATGGTAATAATTTTGTTAAAACGATGCTTAAACTAGGTCAAAAGCGTGACACTTTAAATGTCATATTTGACCAGGTTGGTACGCCCACGTACGCTAAAGATTTGGCTGAATCGATTATGTCCATTGTTAAAAGCCAAGCGTTTAATCGGGAATACTTTAAAACAAGCATTGTTAATTATAGTAATGAAGGTGTGTGTAGTTGGTATGATTTTGCTAAAACCATTTTTGAATTAACGAACATTAAATGTCAGGTCATTCCTGTTGAAACCAAAGATTATCCAACACCAGCCAGACGACCTCATTACAGCGTGTTAAACAAAACCAAAATAAAAAAATCATATAATCTGACTATCCCTTATTGGAAAGATAGTTTGAGGCAGTGCTTAACGGAATTGCAGAGTAGCGCATCATGAAAAATATTCTTGTTACTGGAGGGGCGGGCTTTATCGGCTCAGCGGTTATACGTCATCTTATTAATGATACTCAACATTTTGTTATCAATGTAGATAAACTCACCTATGCGGGTAACTTAGAATCACTGGTTTCAATTGAAGGTAACTCACGTTATCATTTTGAACAAGTTGACATCTGCAACTCTAATGAAATTGCACGGGTGTTTCAACAGTATCAGCCTGATATTATCATGCATCTCGCAGCAGAATCACATGTTGACCGTAGCATTGATGAGCCAGGGGAGTTTATCCAAACCAACATCATAGGTACTTATAACCTCCTCGAGCAAGCCAAAACATATTGGGCTCAATTAAAAACTAGCAAGAAAGAAAATTTTCGGTTTCATCATATTTCCACAGATGAAGTGTATGGTGATTTGCCACATCCAGATGACTTTAAAAATAACAAACCAAGGGCCAATTTAAATGAAAGTAATGTTGCTGGGGATACAACTTACCTAGAAACATTACCTCTGTTTACAGAGAAAACTTCGTATGCGCCGAGCTCCCCATACTCTGCGTCCAAAGCAAGTTCTGACCACTTGGTAAGAGCTTGGAACAGAACTTATGGCCTACCTACTTTTATTACTAACTGTTCCAATAATTATGGACCGTTTCATTTTCCTGAAAAATTGATCCCACATGTTATTTTAAATGCACTACAGGGCAAACCCTTGCCTGTATATGGTAAAGGTAATCAAATACGGGATTGGTTATTTGTTGAAGACCACGCAAGAGCGTTAGTATTAGTGGCAACCAAAGGTAAAATAGGTGAAACTTATAATATTGGAGGCCATAATGAAAAACGAAATATTGATGTTGTTCAAACCATTTGCGATTTGTTAGAAGAGTTAGCTCCACAAAAGCCCTTAGGTATCATGCATTATAAAGATTTAATATCTTTTGTGGCAGATCGCGCCGGTCATGATGTCCGTTACGCGATTGACGCTAAAAAGATTTCTACAACACTTAATTGGGTACCGTCTGAGACATTTGATAGTGGCATTAGAAAGACTGTGCAGTGGTATTTAAATAATCAAGAATGGTGTCAGAATGTGCAAGATGGTAGCTAGCAAGGGAATTTATAAGTCGAGCATTACTACTATTTCTATTCTTAATTAAGAAATACCATCTAATAATGTGCTTTTATTTTTATTATATTTCAGAATTGAATTAAAAAAAGGCAACCCCAACAATGAATGTAACAATATTTGGTATTGGCTATGTTGGTCTGGTTCAAGCAGCTGTTCTAGCTGATGCAGGTCATCATGTAATATGTGTAGATCGCGATAAGGAAAAAGTCGAAAACCTTAAAAAGGGTGTTATTTCTATTTATGAACCTGGTTTAGCTACAATTGTTGAAGAAAATTATAAAGCTGATCGCCTTATTTTCACCACAGACATTAAAGTTGGTGTTGAATCTGGAGACATTCAATTTATTGCCGTCGGTACACCACCAGATGAGGATGGTTCAGCAGATCTAAAATACGTGTTGGCAGTGGCTGATAGCATTGCTAATCACATGACGACCCCAAAAATTATTATCAATAAAAGTACTGTTCCAGTTGGAACTGCCGATAGAGTTAGTGAAAAAATTGCAGAAGTACTTGAGTTGCGGGGTATTAGTCTTGATTATCATGTTGTCTCTAATCCTGAATTTCTGAAAGAGGGATCGGCTGTTGAGGATTGCCAAAAACCTGAACGAATTGTTATTGGTATAGATAGCAATAGTAATTATGTTATCGACGCAATTAAGGAACTCTACGCTCCATTTAACTACAACCATGATCGAATGATGTGGATGGATGTCAGGAGTGCAGAGTTAACAAAATATGCAGCGAATTGTATGTTAGCAACCAAAATTAGCTTTATGAATGAAATGGCCAATCTTGCGGAAAAATTGGGTGCAGACATAGAGGCTGTCCGTAAAGGTATAGGATCTGATAGTAGAATTGGTTATCAATTTATTTACCCGGGTTGCGGTTATGGAGGATCTTGTTTTCCTAAGGATGTTCAGGCGTTAATAAAAACGGCTGATTCAATTGGCTATAATGCTGAAATTTTAAAATCAGTAGATTCTGTAAACTACCGTCAAAAAGATAAGTTATTTGAAAAGATCAACAAGCATTATGATAAAGATTTAAAAGGAAAAACTTTTGCTATATGGGGACTTAGTTTTAAACCAAACACTGACGATATGCGAGAAGCCCCAAGTCGCGTATTAATGGAAAGTCTTTGGAATGCAGGGGCAAAGGTGCAAGCTTTCGATCCTGAAGCAATGGAAGAGTGCCAACGTATTTATGGTCAGCGAGAGGATCTAACTTTGGTGGTGAACCAGAACTCCGCACTTAAAGGTGCAGATGCATTAATTATAGTCACTGAATGGCAGAACTTTAAGGTCCTAGACATCGAATATGTCTCTAAATCGCTTAAAGTCCCGCTGATATTTGATGGGAGAAATTTATTTTCACCTGAGAAGTTAAAAAATAATGGTATCAAATATTATTCAATTGGAAGATAATAGAGTTTCATGAAAAAAATATTGGTTACTGGTGGTGCAGGATTCATAGGATCACATTTGTGTCAAAGATTATCTGCAAATAAAACATTCCAAGTTTATTCATTAGATAATTACTCAACAGGATTGAAAGAAAATCATGTGCCAGATGTTACTTATATAAGGGGTGAAACAAAAGATATTAAAAAGTTAGTTAATTTTAAACCCGATCTTATCTATCACTTAGGTGAATACTCTAGAGTTGAACAAAGTTTCGGAGATATTGAAAAAGTATGGAGATACAACAAGGATGGAATATTCGCAGTTTTACAGTTCTGCCGAAGCTCTGGTGCGAAGATTATTTATGCGGGTTCAAGCACAAAATACGGAGATGACGGAATAGGAAAGTCGCAAAGTCCTTACGCCTGGACTAAATCATCGAACACTGAGTTAGTAGTGAATTATGGGAAGTGGTTTGATGTTCCTTATGCAATAACATATTTTTATAATGTATATGGAGAAAGAGAAATTTCACATGGAAAATATGCAACGCTAATCGCTCTGTTTATTAAAAAATATAAAAATGGTGAAAAATTAACAGTAGTATCACCTGGCAGTCAGAAACGTAATTTTACCCATATTAATGATATTATTGATGGAATAGTCTTGGTTGGTGAGAAAGGTAACGGCGATGAATATGGTATTGGCAATAAACAAGCATATTCCATTCTTGAGATTGCCAAAATGTTTGATTCTGAGATCGAAATATTACCTGAAAGAAAAGGGAATAGAATGTCCGCGACCGTTATAACTAGCAAAACAGAAGCGTTAGGTTGGAGCGCTAAAGCTTCTGTTAGCGAATATATAAAGAAAATAATAGAAGAGAAATCCAATTAATAATTATTTTATCTATCAGATGAGTTAAGGCCAAACCGAATTCGATGAATAAACATATATCTTTGCCCGATCAAATTGTCAGCGTCATCCACTCTGTGGCTGGTATTGGGCCTGTTGGTTTGCATGAGCCGACTTTTGCGGGTAACGAATGGCTTTACATTAAAGAGTGCTTGGATTCTACTTTTGTATCCTCGGTGGGTAAATTTGTTGATCGCTTTGAGCACGATTTAGCCGCTTACACTGGAGCAAAGCACGCAGTGGTGGTGGTTAACGGCACGGCAGCTTTGCACATCAGTTTATTGCTTGCGGGGGTCAAATCGAATGATGAAGTACTTGTGCCATCGCTTACCTTTGTTGCTACCGCCAACGCTATTAGCTATTGTGGCGCCACGCCACACTTCGTAGATAGTGAAGATACTACGTTGGGTATAGACACCGCCAAGTTGCGTGATTATCTACAGGCGCATACTCAGCAATGTAGTGGTCGATGTACAAATATTGCCACAGGGCAAGTCATCCGTGCGATGGTACCTATGCATACTTTTGGTCATCCGGTAGATATCGATGGTTTACTTGCAGTAGCGCATGATTTTAATATAGTAATGGTTGAAGATGCCGCAGAGTCTTTGGGTAGTGAGTATCATGGCCAGCATACCGGCACATTTGGTTTAATGGGCACACTTAGTTTTAACGGCAATAAAACCATTACAACAGGCGGAGGTGGCGCTATTTTAACTAATGATACCGAGATTGCTCTGCGTGCCAAACATATAACCACCACCGCTAAATTGCCACACGCTTGGGAATTTATTCATGATGAAATTGGCTATAACTACCGATTGTCTAATATTAATGCTGCTCTAGGTTGCGCACAGTTAGAGCAACTACCAGCCAAGTTAACAGCTAAAAGAAAACTATTTAAGCAATATAGAGAGGCTTTTGCTCCAATTGAGGGCGCTCAACTGGTAGTCGAACCCGCACAATGCCACAGTAATTATTGGTTACAAACAATCATGCTTAATGGGGATCAAGCTCATGAGCGTGAAGCCATATTGCAAGCCACTAATGAAGCTGGGTTTATGACGCGCCCAGTTTGGCGGTTAATGCATCAGCTAACACCATTTATTAACTGCCCGCGAATGGACTTGGACGGGGCTGAATCACTGGCGCAACGATTGATTAATATTCCTAGTAGTCCTAGTTTGGTGGGCAACGTTTAATGAGAAAATGTAATGAGCAAACCTAGCTTAATTCTGATTGGTGCAGGGGGTCATGCGCATTCATGTATTGACGTTATTGAGCACTTAGGTATTTTTAAGATTGCTGGCTTAATAGGTACAGAGGAGGAGCTGCAAAATGAATGCATGGGATACCGTATAATAGGAACAGATAGTGATTTACCTGAGTTAGCAAAGCAATACGAATATGCACTTATTACTATTGGACAGATTGAGTCAGCGCGTGTTCGTCAGCGCATTTATGACCAGGCATTAACTTTGGGTTTTAAGTTTCCAACTATTATTTCTGGAACTGCGCATGTTGCACGCGGTGCCCTGGTGGGGGATGGGACAATTGTTATGCATGGTGCTATCGTCAATGCGAATGCTAAGGTGGGCAATAACTGTATTATTAATACTAAGGCTCTAATTGAGCATGATGCAACAGTGGCAGATCACTGTCATATATCTACAGGTGCCATAATTAATGGCGCCGCGAGTGTAGGGTCTGGTAGCTTTGTTGGCAGTGGGAGTGTTATCAAACAGGGCATTACGCTTGGCAATCAATGCGTGGTTGGCATGGGTATTTCTGTTAGGCATCATCATGCAGAAAACTCACGAATATTAAGAAGCAATAAATCATGAAAAAACCAATTCTCATTATTGCCGAAGCAGGTGTAAATCATAACGGCGACCTTGCCTTAGCCAGGCAATTGATAGACGCAGCTGCTGATGCCGGTGCTGATTTGGTAAAGTTTCAAACTTTTAGCGCTGATCGATTAGTTACACGGGAAGCTAAAAAAGCAGATTACCAAAGTGAAGCCACAGGTAACGTAGAAACCCAGCACCAAATGTTAAGCCGTTTGGAGCTTACTGCAAGCATGCATCATGAACTTATTGCCTACTGTGCCACGCGTAACATAGAATTTTTCTCTACGGGCTTTGATATCGAAAGTGTTAATTTTTTAATGGGTTTAGGAATAAAACATTTTAAAATACCCTCTGGTGAAATAACTAACCTACCTTACTTGCGCCATATTGGCCAATTTAGTAAGTCCGTTATTATCTCAACTGGCATGGCAACGCTGGGCGATATAGAGGCCGCTATTGACGTGCTAGAACAAGCTGGCACATCACGGTCGCTTATTACAGTACTGCATTGCACTACAGAATACCCCACACCTATGGACGAGGTGAATCTAAGTGCTATGCAAAGTATACGAGCGGCTTTTGGTGTTGCGACCGGTTATTCTGACCATACTGCCGGCATAGAAGTCTCCATTGCCGCCGCAGCATTGGGTGCTACGGTCATTGAAAAGCACTTTACACTAGATAAAAACTTGCCAGGCCCCGATCACAAAGCCAGTTTAGAGCCTGATGAACTTAAGACAATGGTGAACGCTATTCGTAATATAGAAATAGCACTGGGTGACGGTATTAAGCGCCTTACACCAAGTGAGGCGCTTAATAAGCCTGTGGCAAGAAAATCTCTTGTGGCGAGTAAAGCTATTAAGGCAGGAGAAGTATTTAGTGTTGAAAATATCACCACTAAGCGTCCCGGCATTGGTATCTCACCTATGAACTGGGATACTGTAATAGGCAGTAAAGCAGTGCGGGATTTTATGGCAGATGAGTTAATTGAATTATGAATCGTAAAATTTGTGTTATTACGGGCACCCGTGCCGAATATGGCTTGTTGCGCTGGGTGATGCAGGGAATTAAAGATGATGCTGATTTAAACCTACAAGTTATAGCCACTGGTATGCACCTTTCACCAGAGTTTGGTCTTACCTACAAAGCTATAGAAGCGGATGGTTTTGAGATTGACCGCAAGGTTGAAATACTCACCAGTTCTGATACGCCAGTAGGTATTGCTAAATCAATGGGCTTAGGCATGATTGGTTTTGCTGATGCCTTGAACGAACTGAACCCCGATTTAATTGTCGTCTTGGGTGATAGATTTGAGATTTTTTCAGCAGTATCAGCAGCTCTGGTAGCACGTATACCGGTGGCGCACTTGCACGGCGGTGAATCTACCGAAGGACTTATTGATGAAGCAATTAGGCACTCAATTACTAAAATGTCGCATTTACATTTTGTGGCAGCAGGCGAATATAAACAGCGTGTAATTCAACTAGGTGAGCAACCAGAGCGTGTTTTTTTAGTAGGTGGGCTAGGTATTGATAACATTAAACGGCTAAAGTTACTCGAGCGAAATACACTAGAAGCTGATTTGGGATTTAAGTTTGACAAACGAAACCTACTCATCACCTTTCACCCGGTTACGTTAGAAAAGGCCAGTGCAGTAAAGCAAATGCAAGAGCTATTATCAGCATTGGCCAAATTGGAAGACACTCAACTTATTTTTACCATGCCCAATGCCGATACCGATGGCAGGTCGCTGATTAAAATGGTGGAGCAATTTTCATCGCAATATCCTAACGCCCATGCATTTACCTCACTTGGGCAATTGCGCTACTTGTCGTGCTTAGCCCAAGTAGATGGTGTAGTGGGTAATTCATCTAGTGGATTAGCGGAAGTGCCTAGCTTTAAAAAAGGTACAATTAATATTGGAGATCGTCAGCGCGGGCGGCTACAAGCTACCAGTGTTATTAATTGCGAGGCTACTCAGCAAAATATATCTGATGCAATCTACACACTATATTCGCCCAACTTTCAAATGGATTTAAGCCAGGTATGCAACCCTTATGGAGAGGGTGGTGCCAGTGATGAAATAGTAAAAATTATAAAATCGGTCACGCTTGATTGTCTGATAAAAAAACATTTTTATGATGTAGGACACTTATGCGAATAGTATTTATTGGGGCCGTTGCATTTTCCCACTCTGCTCTTGAGCGCTTAGTAAGTATGGGTGCCGATATAGTGGGTGTGTGTACTCTGAAAGAATCAAAATTCAATTCAGATCACGTTGATCTTAGTCATATAAGTGCATTGCATGGAATTCCTTGGCTATATGTCGATGACATTAACTCAGTTGAGTCTATAGAATGGATTAAGCGGAAGGCCCCTGATGTTATTTTTTGTTTTGGTTGGTCAAAATTACTTAAGCAAAGACTATTAGAATTGGCATCACTTGGTGTGATCGGCTTCCACCCAGCAGCGTTGCCAATAAATAGAGGTCGTCATCCGCTGATTTGGGCTTTAGTTCTGGGATTAAATAAAACGGCCTCAACTTTTTTCTTCATGGACGATGGCGCTGATAGTGGTGATATTCTATCTCAGTGTGACATCCAAATTAGTGATGAGGATGATGCAAGTACCTTGTATAAAAAAATTACTCAAGCCGCATTAGGTCAAATAGAAGAATTTATTCCAACACTTGTGTCAAAAACAAATCAGCGCCAAAATCAAGATGAGAGTTTGGCAAATAATTGGCGTAAACGGGGTGTGGCGGATGGCCTAATTGATTGGCGAATGTCAGCAAAATCTATTCACAACTTAGTTCGTGGCTTGGCTAAACCTTATGTTGGTGCTAGTTTTGTGTTTGATGGTCAAGAAGTGAAGGTTTGGAGAACCCAAATAGTGTTTGATGCCTCGAGTAACATAGAGCCTGGCAAAGTATTAAAATTGGAAAACGACAAACCGATTATTAAATGCGGAGAAGATGCAATTTGTCTCCTTTTGACTGAGCCTTCATTCAAACCGAAAATAGGAAGCTATTTATGAGAACTATCGTAGTCGCGCCTCATCCAGATGACGAAACTCTGGGTGTTGGTGGTACGCTATTGCGCAGAAAATCCGAGGGTGTCAGTATTGCGTGGGTAATCGTAACTACTATGTCTGCTGAGTCTGGTTGGAGCATAGAACAAATAGATAAACGGGCTGACGAGATTCAGCGGATTACACAATTGTACGACTTTGACGAAGTTTACCGCCTCAATTTTCCAACAGCGCAGTTAGATATGATTCCAATGAGCGATCTGGTGTCTGCTATGTCTGATGCTTTTAAGGCATTTCAACCAGAAGAAGTGTTTATGCCCCACCCTGCGGATGTTCATACTGATCATCGCTTTGTATTTGATGCTGTGAGTGCATGCGTAAAATGGTTTAGATTCCCATCGGTTAAGCGTGTTTTAGCCTATGAAACACTTTCTGAAACAGATTTTTCCTTGGGAACAGATCAAGCTTTTCGCCCTAATGTCTTTGTAGATATTGAGAATTTTTTAAGTGAAAAATTACGGGCAATAGATATTTATGCATCAGAAGTTAGTGAGTTTCCGTTTCCACGTTCTCATGAAGCCATTCAGTCGCTAGCTAAGTTGCGCGGAGCCGCTTCAGGCTTTAAATCTGCAGAAGCGTTTGAGCTGTTGCGAGAGAGGTCTTGATCGAAATGACCATTGAACAAGATAACAATACTGGCGACATTGAAGAAATATGGAGGCAAGCTATCCTCCCGGAAAGTTCGACGATTGGGCAGGCAATTGTCAATCTTGATCAAGTCGCCCTCAAAATTGTGTTGGCGGTGGATAAAGCTCATAAGCTGATAGGTACCATTTCAGATGGAGATATACGCCGCGGGTTACTTAAGGGCTTGGATCTTAATAGTTCCATTACTAGTCTTATTAATTACAATGCGCTGGTGGTGCCGCCAGATATGTCGCGCGACATGGTGAAGCAGTTGATGGTGGCTAATAAAGTTCAACAGATCCCCGTGGTGGATGGCAAGAAAAAACTCGTAGGT
>Ga0206125_10003521_pt1 | contig 14902 bp, 7 predicted proteins | sample Helgoland_Spring_4_FD_148598 | JGI IMG/M metagenome (GOLD analysis project Ga0206125, IMG submission 148598) | Pelagic subsurface seawater microbial communities from Kabeltonne, Helgoland, North Sea - Helgoland_Spring_Bloom_20160331_1 | ecosystem: Environmental > Aquatic > Marine > Epipelagic ... | reverse complement strand
AGCTTTGTGGACGATGGCAACCGAGGGCCTGTTAATATGATATCGGACGTACTGGTTCTTACACTTGTGTTCCTGAGCACATTGTTTGTCCTCTTCTTGATCTACAGAGAACGTAGAACATTTGCAAAACGTGCCGCCCGTCACGTAAATGCGAAACAGTCTGTGCACATGATCCCAACGCCAAGGGTTGGTGGAATTGCGATTGCGGTTGGAATTCTCTCCGGAGCACTCTTATCTGGAAACAATTTATTTGGGACACTTCTTTGGACCACCTTGCCCATCTTTTTGATTGGATTGCTAGAAGATTTAGGACCTGATACGCCGCCATCGCTACGCCTCGGAGTTGCAGCACTCTCGGCGATATTAGCGATGCTTGTTTTGAATATTAACATCACACGCGTTAATATCCCCGGTGTTGACGTTCTTATTTCTATTACTGCGATTGGCATGGCGTTCACAATTTTCGCATCGACTGGAATGACGCATGCCATCAACTTAATCGACGGACTAAATGGGCTTTCTAGCGCCGTCGTTATCTCCATTATGGTAAGCCTTGGCCTAGTTGCACATAACTATGGTCATGCAGATCTTGTGGTAATGAATGCCGTTGTTTGCGTCGCGTTCTTTGGCTTCATGTGTGTGAATTTCCCGAATGGGCGCATCTTTTTAGGCGATGCTGGAGCCTACTCCATTGGGCACTTGATAGCTTGGAATGCGATTGTCCTGCTAAACCGAGAACCTGAAATCTCAGCTTGGGGGCTTTTGCTGATCGTTCTTTGGCCAGTCTTGGATACGTTGTTTGCCATGGTAAGGCGCCTTTTGACAGGGCTCTCTGTCTCTCAGCCTGACAAGCTCCACTACCATCATGTACTTATGCGCCTCGTAGTTTTAATTAGTGATAAAGACATAGGAAAGAAAGAGGCAAATCCCATCGGTTCGTTTCTGTCTTGGCCACTAATGGCAATTCCCTGTTTCTTAGGGTATTCGCTTATTGATGATACACGTGGGGCACTCGCGGCAATTGTTATCTTCACCCTTGCCTATATCGTTACGTATCATCTTCTTATTCATAACGCCCTTAAACTGCGAAAGAGCACAAACGTCTAATCTGAATCGGCCGCAGCAAAGTTCATAAACTTTGCTGAAGCTGCGTTCTACTGAAACCAAAAAATATTGTGGCTTTAGGATTATGATAACTGAAAATTTTAGATCACAAATGCGATCGGGCTAATTGCACAGGCTACACTGCGCTATAAACTCGTATTAAGGCTTACTAAATTTGCATAATACTTTGCACACCATTGCTCTTCTTGGATTTTCGTATGAATTTAAGACCGGCCTTGTGATCTCAACACATATTCACATGCCCTTCCAGAACTTCACCTCCATGATCAACGGTCCGCCATAAGTAATGCCTCTCACCCTTGATCTTCCCAAAAAACGTTGTCCAGATTCAACTGTCAATTTGAATATGCGCGCATTTGGCTGACACTTTTCTTGCGTATCTATCCGTCAAACAACGAGCCGAAACGTCAGCACCAAAGTCGAACCGTTTCCTAGCTCATATCGATGCTGCCATCATGCAAAAGATTCTCTACATTTCGAAATGAAAGCGGATCACGCACATACATCATATCCACCAAACGGGAGATTTCGAAAAACACCTTGAAATACTTGAATGGGTCACGTTTTTAATTGCTGAATGTTATTAAACCATCTGCCCTACACAAGCCAGTTCCCTTCGACATCGCAGTATAATCATATCGACGCAGACCAAGTCCTGAACATGAAACCGACCGTTTCAGAAACTATATTAAAAAATATACGTAAATTAGGGGCCGGACAAACCCCTTCACCCGAACGAGCCTCTAAGTCAAAACAAAGGCGGGCCAATTCGGAACTGGGGTTCAAGACGGTTCCTACTTCTTATTCGTGTCAGTTTTTTTTGCTTCTTTTGGCTCTGCATTTTTTTCTTTTATTTTTTCTAAAATGTTATTTAGGGCACTGGTCATATTCACTAAATTTTGCCCTTTCATTGTTAGCTTAACCACCACTTCTCCAACTGGCTCCGCCTGACCGTCGGCAGGAACCAAACGATCAAACGTTAATGTCACCAAATCACCTTGTGCCCAAAAATTCTTCAAATTATCTATTACGTATTCTCTAGCCATGCGCTTCTCCTTTTCGAATTGTTACTACGGGCGTTTCTCGTATATAGTTGTAAAACGAGGTGAGTGAAACTTTTATCTAATAAAAAGAGTAAAAAATTGCCAAATGACATCGATGATGAAATCACAATTCAAAAATCTTTTTCAAAGATAAGACCCATTGTATTTTGGGTTTCTGTGTTCAGCGTATTTACCAATGCATTAATGCTTACTGGTCCAATATATATGCTGCAAATATATGATCGTGTGCTCAGCAGTCAGTCAATGCAAACGCTGCTAGGCCTCACCGTCATTATAATTTTTCTATACACTTGTGGTGGACTTCTAGACTTCTTTAGATCACGAGCCATGGCACAAGCAGGTGCCATATTACAAACTAGCCTTGATAAAATTGTCTTTATTGCATCCATGAAATCACAAAGCTCAAAAAGCAACAGTGCCATAAGAGATTTGGAGAGTATTCAAAGATTTATGACTTCACCAGCCTATTTGGCACTTTTTGACATCGTTTTCACTCCAATTTTTCTGATAGGAATAATGATTTTCCACCCCTGGCTAGGTTATCTAGCCCTGGCCGGTGGGACAACGCTAATTTTGATTGCCATTCTCGGTCAATTTTTTACAAAAAATTCAGTAATTTCAGCTACATCAGCTGCGCTAATTTCCAATCAATGGTCAGACCATATTCGCTCCGACTCGGTGGGCTTGAAGTCACTCGGGATGATAGATGCTGCGTTTGAAAAATGGCAAAAATTGAGAAGATCCGCACTCGGTTTAAATATTTTAGCAAGCAATTGGAGTGGCGCCTTCACAGCAACGACAAAAACAATAAGGTTATTGTTACAGTCGCTAATGCTGGGACTGGGCGCGTATCTAGTATTGATCAACGAACTAACACCGGGCGCAATGATAGCGGGATCTATTTTACTTGGGCGCGCCTTAGCACCCGTAGAAATGCTTGTAGGTCAATGGACACCTTTTCTTCAAGCGCGACAGGCTAAACGCAACCTCAAAACACTCCTGACAGGTGACAACACTACTTCAACTAAAATGCCACTGCCCAAGCCAGAGCCACATTTGCTCGTGGATAAAGTGAGCTTATCAGTTGATGAAAAATCAGAACCACTTTTGGAAAACATTACATTTGCCCTAAAAGGCGGGCAGGCTTTAGGCGTTATTGGAGCATCTGGCTCTGGGAAAACAACATTGGCGCGGCTTTTAACCGGCGGTCTCGAGCCGACATCCGGAGAGATCAGATTGGGTGGCGCACGGATAGATTTTTTTCCCGACGAAACACTAGGTGAGTACATAGGTTATGTTCCTCAGGCAGTAAAACTGTATCCTGGCACGATTGGTGAAAACATAGCTAAACTCAATGCATCTCCCGACAGCACCGAAATTGTTCGTGCCGCAGAAGCCGCTGCAGCATCACAGATGATACTGAATTTAAAAGATGGGTATGACACATTAATTGACACACGACTACTGACATTATCAGGCGGCCAAGTTCAGAGGCTCGGACTTGCACGAGCCCTTTACAGTCAGCCTTTGCTTCTAGTCTTAGATGAACCGAATTCAAATCTAGATAACGACGGCTCGTTAGCACTTAATTATGCAATAAAACAACAAAAGTCGGAAAATAAAATAGTAATAATCATGGCACATAGGCCTTCTGCAATACAGGAATGTGATTTTCTACTTGTTTTAGATCACGGTAAAGCTCTTGGGTTTGGGCCTAAAGATGAAGTCCTCAAGAAACTTGTAAAAAATCATGAGCAAATCAAATGAACCGTTCAACTCAAAAAAACTTTTCTGCAAATATATGGTTAATTTTTGGTGTTTTTACAGCAGCTATCTTGGTTGTAGCATTCGGAGGCTGGGCATATAAAACTCAAATTTCGGGAGCCATAATCACAACTGGCGTCATCAAGGGGACGGCGAAGACTATAGTGATTCAGGATATACAAGGAGGAAAAATATCCGAAATTTACGTCAGAGAGGGCCAGGAAGTATCAAAATCACAGAAATTACTAAAGTTTAATTTGGACGAATTGAACACCGAGTTTAGTATCGTCAAAGATCAACTAATCGAACTCGTAGCAAAAAGGGCGCGATTGGAGGCGGAAATTGGAGATCAAGAAACTCTGAACTTTTCCGCGCTATTAGAATTAGCTCATTTCAATACAGTGAAACTGCAAATGGCCGCGCAAAAAACGATTTTCAGGTCTCGCAAAGAAATTATTACAAAACAAGTAGAACAACTGGAGCAAAGGATAAGTCAAATTTCCAGCCTTATAAACGGCCTTTATCAACAAAAAACTCTTCTGAATAAGGAAACCATATTGGTTCAGGATCTATTTAAAGATCAGGAAAAATTATATTCAAAAAATTTAATACAAAACAGGCAGATAGTAGCCTTAAAACGTGATATAAATCAGCTACAATCTAAATCAGCATCTCTGTCAGCCGATATTGCAAAAAATGAATCGTCGGTTACTGAAATAAATTTAGAAATAGTAAAATTAAATGCGCAGCGACAACAAGATGCACTAACAGAATTACGTGATCAACAATTCCGCGAGATGGAATTGAAAGAGCGCTACAGCAGATTGAAAACCAAAATGGCCGAACGAACAGTATTGTCGCCCGTCAAGGGTGAGGTATTTGGTTTGAATTTTTTCAACTCAGGAACAGTCGTACGCCCAGCAGAAAAAATCATGGGAATTGTACCAGTCGGTTCAAGTTTTATCATCGAAGCCAAAGTTTCGCCAATCGATATTGATGATGTGTTTGTTGGCCAAAGCGTAAGAATAAACTTTCCATCCATTGAAAGATCTAAACAAGTCGATCTGTACTCAGTTATTGATGACATCTCAGCAGATGCTTTCGATGATGAGCGTAGCGGTCAAAGCTACTTTAACGCTACATTGAAAATTCCCGAACTAGAGATCGACCGGTTGCCGATAGATTTCAAGATTAGACAGGGGATGATTGTAGAAACCTATATTTTAAAAAGTGATCGAAATGTAGTCTCTTACTTGACCGATCCACTAAGTGGATTCTTCGACAAGGCGTTTAGAGAATAGAATTAAGAAACAATATCTTAGCACAATAGTCAAATTGTTCGTTTAAATCAGATAAGCTTAAATTACAGGGCTAATTGATGCGCCGTAAATGCTGGCGCGCGTTAACACGTATGTATAGAAATTATCAATGAGGATGAAACCAACCCTAACCAAGCAGACACTCTCATTCTCTGAACGCAAAGTCCTTAGTCTTCGATATAGGTTGCCAGAGATAGTCTAATATTGAACGTTGTCCTCTGATTATATTAATTTGTGCTATCATACCTGGCAAAATCTCAATCTTCGCACCAGAATTGTCCGTCAGACTTTCTGAGTTCACAGATGTAGTAATCTCATACATATACGATCGCGTCTCTTCACGAAAAATCGCATCCGCTGAAATATCTTTCAGCTCGCCAGTCAAAAAGCCAAACTTAGAAGGATCAAAAGCTGTAAGACTTATTCGTGCATCCTGACCTGGCTCAACAAGGCCAATATCTTTTGGGTCTATAAAGCCTTTTATTTCAACTTTATCATCCGTTGGTACAATCTCAGCTAATGGATCTCCCTCTCCAACGATTGCCCCAAGTGTATTAAATAAGAGTTTGTTTATCTTACCATTAATTGGCGATACTATCTGTGTGTTACTTACCCGTTCGACAAATGCAGGCTTTTTTGCACTTAATTCCAAAACTTTGGCTTCAATATTAGACATTTCCTCAATAATTATTGAGTCATATGATGTATCTAAAACCAATAACTCATTATCGATGGCCAATATTTCGCCTTTTTTTAAGCTAATATTTTCAGCAATATTTGTAATCTCCAGATTCAAACTCTTTGCTTCTCTGTCGATTTTATATTTTTCTGAGTTACCCACGGCGCCTATTGACAGTAAGCTCTCTATTTCCTCTTTTTCCTTATTAATTAAATCCAATAATTCTTTTTTTCCTGCAACCTGAACACTCAGAGCCAATATCTCTCGCTCAAGCATCAATGTTTTCTCAATTTTCAACCCCTTTTGTGCGCTCAAATCAGCGCGCCGTGCAACTACACTCTTCAGTTCCGCCTCAACAATTTCGTTTAGGAATACTCCAAGATTCTTGGAGATCTCCATTAAAGGAATTCGCTCAAGCTCTCCCATGAGCCTAATTTTGCGGGCTAATAAATTGTCAATTCTTGTATCCAGCTCTTTCAATGATGCCTCAGCTTGAATGGGGCTCAAAGTAATAATTACAGAACCCTCAGAAACATTATCATTTTCTTTGACGTGAAATTTAGTAATTTTGGCATTTTGAGGTGACTGGATTATTTTATTTTCTCCAGTCGCGACAATACGCCCTTCCCCAGTGGTAACCACATCTAAAAAAGTAAATTTTGCCCAAAAAAAACAGGAAACTAATAAAAGCGAAACTAAAAATATGGACGAATAATCTCGAAAATTAATTTTAAACATTTTTCTTGACCAATTCCACGTACTGTTCTTTTGATCCATTAAAGGTGATACGCCCCTGATCCAGCACTATGATGCGATCACACAATTTAAGCATGTTAGGTTTATGTGTGATTAACAGTAATGTTTTGTCGTTAGCATATGACGATAGCCTCTCTACTAGCCTGTCTTCCATCATTTGATCCATTGCGCTAGTAGGCTCATCCATAACAAGTAAAGGTTGATCAAATAAGACGGCTCGGCTCAAAGCAATAGATTGTTTTTGACCACCCGACAGGTTTTTACCCTGGCTCAAAATGACTGAGTCTAAAGTTTCATCCGGTTGCTCGGGGTTAATGTTTGCACCAGACAGCCGAACAGCCTCAAGAATATCATGATCATTTACGTTCTCGAACCCCATGGATATATTTTCCCTTAAGGTTCCAGAGAATAGCCAAGGCTCCTGAAAAACAACCCCCACTGATTTAAAAAAGTCGGACCTGTTTATCATTCGACAATCAACACCGTTCAATTGTATCGAGCCAACCTCTGGAGAGACCAAACCACAAACAAGATTAGAAAGCGTTGTTTTTCCAGCTCCAGTCGGACCAATAATTGCTACTCGCTCACCTTTCTTGATCTGTATATCTAAGTTTGAAAAAATTGGTGTTGCATTGGGGCTAAGCCGTAAAGTTACGTTTGAAATATTTATGGCAAAGTCACTGCGGATGTCCAAGCCCGCTGACTTAAAAGTAGTACTACTGCGTGGCTCAGATAAAAATAATACTATATTGCGTCGTGCGACCAATGCCGCACCCATTCGACTAAGCATTTGCCCTAAACGCGCTAATGGAGCCATGGCCTTACCAGATAAGATAACAGTCGCAATTATTGCACCCATAGTGATTTTCTGTTCTGTGAACAGATGAAAGCCATATACAATAATCGCAACCTGAGCCAATTGCTGCACCGCTTGTAGAAAACCCGAATTAAAACCGGCGACATTTTTCGACTTATTTGAGGCAGCCATATTATCAATCGTCGACTGCATAAATTTTCTTTTCATGATTGCGAATGCGCCACTGGCCCTTAACGGGTCCAGTCCACCAAGTATCTCCATCAAAATACTTTGCCGCGTCTGAGACGTTTTAGAGGCAACTCGGGATATCTTGGTTATTATCGGCTGCGCAATAAGAATGCTTAATAAAACAACAGGCACGGCGAGAAGCGGAATGAGGTACAGAGGTCCTGATACTAATGATATCACATAAATGAATATAAAAATGAATGGCAGATCAATCAAAGATAACAGTGTAGCTGTACTCATAAAGTCGCGGTAAACTTCCAAATCGCGAACTACAGTTGATAACTCACCTATTGATTTTTTATTTTTGGCACCAGACACTTCAACAAATTGATTATAAATTTCCTCGCTTACGACTATATCCGCGCCTTCGGTAGCGCGATTTATAATTCCAGATTTAGCTGAGCGCAGCAGACTATCGAACAATACTGCTAATACGACACCGATTGCCAGTGCGTATAGGGACTCTACTGCACTGTTCGGCAACACTCTATCGTAGACCACCATGATAAAAATTGAACTCGCAAGCGCTAAAATATTACTAAATAATGCCGCGATCGTTACCCAAGTTAGTCGAAAAACACCTAAGGAGCGTATGGGATTTAGCTTAGTAAGTCTTTGCTTGCTTGATTTTAGTTCTTCAGAAATGGCAACTACAGCAAAGGCCTCAATACCCATCTTTTTTAAATTAGAGAGAGCCACATCTTCATAAGAAGTTAAGTTTTCGTTTTTTATTTTTAAAACATTTTTAACGTTAATTTTAAAATCAATAGCATTAATCTCGGCGCCTTGAAGGAAGAGGTTGTAGCCCGATAAGAGTGGCCCTATGTCGCTGGGCTTAACAGGCTGAAGGGCATAACCGAGTGTAGAGAAAACCTCTTTAAAAAAAAGATCTTTCTTATCTCTTAGGTTCGCATAGGCATTTAACTGGTCAACTACTTGGTTTTTTGAGCCTTTGAAACCGACCCTTTTTAAAACCCGGTACACATTTGTTGCATCAGATTCAAATTTCGGGTTACTATTTGACATAACTTCACTTTATTATTTGCGTGATTTCATTTCCATTTAGAATATAGTCATAGGGACGTTGTTGCAAAAGTACATAGTCTATCTTGGACTTAAGCAAGAGACTATCTGAATCAATAACTTGAATTTTTGCATTAGCAATATCTAAATAATTTTGACCAACGTCCTCTAATTGAGCCTTGCCGGAGTTTTGACGAACCTCAAGGTCATTTTTTATTGCAAGCAGGTTTTCCAGCTTCTCACTCAATAAGCTCGCTTGATTTTTAGCAGTGCTTTTGTTGGCTTTCAGAGAATTAAGTGCCAGAGATACTTTTTTATAAACTTTTTTTTCTTCAGTTTCCGCCTGAAGTCTCTTGCTATTAAGGAGCGCAATTCTAGCTCCCGACCTTCCACCATCATACACGGGCTTAGTCAAATTTATACCCAGAAATCCACTGACATCGTCTCCGATCACAGACGATAATGATGCTCTATATTCTCCATTCCAAAGTTGAGACTTGTTGTCCAATATTGCAGAATTTAGCTTTAAAACATTATCATCTACACTTTTGTCAAATGAAGCCGCCTTTATCTTACTTAATCCCTCGTTAAACGCCGGCATGAAATCTTCATAATTTTCACCCAACTCTATGGCCAACGTTTGTTGTGAGGTTTCTTTTTGAAGCTCCAAATTTTCTAAAACCATCTCAATATCGTTGATTTGGCCTTGTATCTTCAAGTATTGGCCTTTGGTGATCACACCCACTTGGTGGCCCTTATCGATAAGTTTTTTCACAGTACCGTATTCTTGCAGTCCTTGCCGTAAAATTTCTAACTTTTGATCCGCTGTCGTAAGTGAATTTACCGCGACCAAAACGGCATGTATTTTTAAGTTGAGAGCTTTTATCAACTCTACATTACTAATGATGACATCGTTTTTAATTATATCTTTTTTAATTTCAGACAGATTATTCAAGTCAGCGTCTTTGCTAAAGCCAAACTGAACAGTCCCGGATAGTCCTTGGTCGTCATCTTCTATTATACCGCCTGCCGATGATGAAGCGGTAACGATAGGCTCTAATTCGGCCGTCAAAAGATCTAGCTGTAGCTTTTTTTCATTTTTAGCAAAAATTAACCTGGTTATCTCTGGATCTGAAAGAAATTGCCTAACGAGTGGACTAGTTACCCTTTTTTCTGGAATACTTTTGTCCAACAATAAAGTGACAGAAGTATCTACCCCGCCGGGTTCGTTGACCATGCATCCCGACAGAAGAATGGTCAACGTAATCCCTATAATATGTCTAACCATATCTTTTTAGGCGATATCTACGGTAAAAATAAATGGGTCTAGAGCTTGAGCTGTTACAACGTCATCATCAGTCCCGTTTGCTCCGTCGTCACCAAAATCAATAACATCGTAGGTACCAGCCACTGCTAGATCAAACGAGCTTTGGGTAACTTCAGAACTATCTACGACAAAGAATACGAGCTCTTTAGTGGATGTCCCTGATATCATTCCTACTTTAGTGATGCCAATGTCGTAAGCCCCTGACGGTGCAGCTGACTGAACACTTTTTAAACCTGAGTCATACTTTGCAGTCCCTGAAGTCGAGTCCTCTTGTGTAACCAACTTATCTTCAAGAGTGAAAAGGTCAGTTGAAAAATTAAGTTCAACTTTCTCAGATGCGTCATAGGCACTGTACTTTGTATCAAAAGAGGAGAAGGCTGTTTCTACTGTAACCAATATATCTCCTACCTCTCCATAAATACCATCACCAGACATATCAGTTGTAATTTCTGAAGCTTTCACAGTGAACGGATTCTCAGTTCTGTCAGTTACCGCTCCATCAACATTTACTGCAGTCGATCCACCATTTCCATCAGATGCTGTTAGCGTGAATTCATAGGTCGCCTTTGTCTCGTAATCCAGCGCCGCATTTAAGGTAACAACCCCAGCTGAAGATACCTCAAAACTAGATGCATCAGTACCGCTTAGCGCATACGTCACGCTGTCGCCATCAGCGTCGGTTACTGCAGATGTATAAGCCGTTGTACCCACCAACGCAGTCTCGTTTAAGGACACTCCCGTTGTGCCTGAGGTAAATACTGGTGCATCATTTGCATCACCAACCGAGACGGTCACAGTTTTTGCAGTAGATTGAGTATTTTTTTCATCAATAGAGTATATTGAGAAAGTCTCGGTTGCATCTGTCTCATAATCTAGTGTTGCGGCGGCAAGTGTTACAGCCCCTGTGCTAGCGTTTACAACAAACTTATCATTTCCACTTATGGCATAAGTAAGTGCAGTATTGTCACCATCATTATCATCGCCAGTTATCGTAAATACTGAAGCACCAACCGCAGCATCTTCATCAAGTGATGCAGTTAGCGTGGTATTTGTCACCGTTGGAGCTTCGTTTTCAGTAATGGTTCCTACGACGGTAGCAGTTTTTGAAACAGTGCCGTCACTGAACGTAACCTCTAGATTTTGCGCACTGGCATCATTGTTCACTAAAGCCTTTTTAGCTGTGATAACCCCGTTAGAGTCCATTGCGAAATATTCATTTGAGGCCATGCTGTAGGTCAGACTATCCGCGGGAATGTCTTCATCCGTCGCAGCAAATGTATAGCCCGTTGCTCCACCTTGGGCCGCGCCAGCACCAATGCTGAATGCAAGGTTAGTTGGTGCAACAGGATCATCATTTACATCATTAATGTTTACAGTAAACGTCTCAGTACCTGTCCTATCGCTTGTATCAGCTTTGATTTTCACATCTATTGTTGATGCGGTTTCGTGATCCAATTGGGCGACTTTATCAACAACCAAATCGGTTCCAACTATCTTAAATGCGTTGTTGGAGGCATCAGTATCATTGTCAATGATGGAATATGTGACGCCCGATGAAATGGTGGTGGAACCGAAAACAGATGTTAGTGCAATGGAGCCACTTGCATCATTTTCGTCGATATTGATGGTTGCGGAGCTCCCGCTGGTCGCAAGTGAGATATCGAGGGGTGCGTCGTCAACAACCGCTACAACAGCAGTAACTTTATCGATGGCCTCGCCACTTACATCGTATAATTTAATGCCAGATACAACTTCAACCTGTAGTGTATAGTTGCCTTTTGACAGCAAGTCCATTGATATAGCATCATCTGCCGCGTCAATCAGGCTGGACATTTTGACGGTCAGACTGGAGCCGGCCACACTATTTGAACCAGAAGATATCGACAGTACGTCGGCAGCGGCATTGTTGAGCGTAATATCCGACTCAAGGCCCGATGAAGTGATTGCTTTACCTGAAATGTCACCAGGCGCTAAAGTAAAACTAGATGCGCTCGCATCCCACGCCATATCTAGATCCAACGAAATCATACGCTCACCCGTGTCTACGGTGCCATTATTTCCGTCAAGTATTGAAAGCTTCAATTTCGCCGTTGCGTCGGTGTCCGCTAATTTGCCAAGCGCAAATGACAAAGTTGGCAGTGCAGTGCCTCCTGAGTAGGCTGATTTTGCGGCACTTTCCTCTATTTCGATAGCAGCGGTTGCGGCCAACACTCCACCGGAAGCTTCGGTAGTAATTGTCTCAGCAACGCCGGACCCAGCCAAATTAGTCACGGTAATATCATTGCTTGAAATTTGAAAGATTTCGCTCTCGTCAACAATACTGAGTCCCATCTCAATACCGGTGATAGCGCCAGAGCCGTCTCCCGCCTGGATTTTCAAACCGTCCGTGACAGTGACCAACACATTGTACTCACCAGCTGTGAGTAGGTCTACAGAAGCATATTCCTTCGCTAACTTAACTAAGTTTGCAACTTTTAGATCTAACGATGTCGGAGATCCCACCGCTCCACCACTGAGAACCAGAAGGTCGCTGGTACCATTGACAATTTCGAGGTTTGTTTTGGCGCCACTAGAATTAGTAAAAAATCCTGTCGCAGTTTGATCAGGAATAGTAAGCGTTGCATCAGTCCCATCGCCGCTGTAGTTTATTTTCATATCCAGTGATATTATGCGCTCACCAGTGTCGGCAGTTGAATTAGCGCCATCTAATATTTGTATATTTATGTTTGCGGTTTCAGTTTGGGTCGTCAATGGAACAGTGTCTAAGGTCAAGCTAATACTTGGAGCTTTGCCGCCAGTGCCATTCGCAAACGCATCGATATTCTCCAGGTTCAATTTAACCGGATCAGACCCAACCTTCAAAACACCGTTTGTGACGGAACCCAACAAGCTTGTGTTATCAGCCACCAACGCATTTGAATCTGAATTATCCCAGTCATTTAGCGTAAAAGAATTTCCTAAACCGAACGCCCCAGTATCTTGCTTGAACAACTCAAAGGTTTCCACATAGGACTTACCCTTGACATCACCAGCGTCAAAAGTCGTGTTACTTCCTTTTTCTGTGTAGTCGGTAGCTTTCACCACGACCGAAAACGAGTCCTTATCTGCGTAGCCCGACACGGTCGTGTCGACCGTTATCACACCCGTATCTTTGTGAATTGTAAAAAATGACCCATCCTCACCGGTAGCATTGTTAGCTATAGAAAACGTTATCGGATCACTTTCAACGTCCGTCGCCGTAGCAGTGGCCACAGTTGCCTGTCCGGCCTTAATAATATTGGCATTCAGGCTGATGTCAGTTGGAGCAGTATTGGCCAACGCCGCCTTGACTGTTTCAAGATCATCAAAGCCACCAGTTGAGAGCGCCGTAGTTACAGTAAAGTCATCAATTGCAGCAACGGATTCAGTGAATTGGCTGACAGTCGCAAGGGCATTTTTGGTGGCTGAAGAGTTCAAGTTCACACCCGCAACTAGAGTGTCTTCTAGAATCTTGTTTACGTTTACAACAGAGTCGGTGAGTGTCGCCTTGTTAGCTGCAGATATCACAATGTCAGCGCCCGTGCTTGCAGCATTCACAGCCGCCACAGCAGTATCAAGAACATCGCCAACAAACGAAGAGGCAGTCATATCGACGACTGTAGTCTGATTATCGAATTTTGACGCAACGGCCTTAACTGTCTCGGCAAAAGCGGTTGCGTCACCCCCACCAATCGCAGTGACCGTAGTGAGAACAGTCGCAATTTGCTGAGCAGCCTTCTCAGCTGCAACGGCCTGATCAGCGTCCACCCCTTCTGCAAAAGGGTTAAATTCAAGCGGATTAACGGTAAGCCCGAGTGACGCCTGAAGCTCTTCAACACTCAAGTCACCAGACCCATCAAGTAAGGTTGTAAGCGGAGTTATAACCTTAGCGCCCGCGGGCGCGCTCAAAGTCATTTCCGCGACAACAGCACCAGATGACATGTCAACCGTTCCCGGACCAGTGACCGCAACAACCCTCGAGGTCGCCGAGCCCGACGACAAGGTGTAGAAGCCAAATTCGTCCGTTGTTATTTGCGTTTCTCCGGCATCAGGAAGGTTGTTACCATTTGCATCAATAAATGCGATTGCACCCTTTAAGGGGCCTTTTACCAAGTTGCCATTGATGTCAAATACTCTGGCAGCACCACCGCCTACACCACCGCTGTTTCCACTTCCGCAGGCAGCTAAACCTAGCAACGCAAGGGGTGAATAAAATCGAACGGTTTTATAGTTGGTCATGACTGGCTCCTGGATGGACTGTATCTTTGAGACTTTACTACAACAAATGAAAAGGGCAAGCTTACATGTCAGTTTATTTGAGGATCATTGAAATGTTCACCTTACGGCATTTAAAATCACTCTTATTGATTAGTTCCACAATTTTTGCATTCTTTTTAGTACAAATCAAAAGCAGCCAAATTATTAGCGCAGCTGAAATAACGCCCTTTGCTCTTTACGAAGACCCCTCGCGAAAGCTCGACATCGACGGCGTAACGGTGAAGTATAAAATTGGTGCGGCAGGCTTACGCTCAACCTGGAGGAATGAACATGTTTCTGTCGAGGCAAGCATAGGAGCGGGCTACAATCCCAAAGAATCAGCCACATACAGTGGGGTCACTATGACTGGACCAGTGCGGGCTAAATACGCGAAATTAAGGTTTTCATCAAAAATTTTTAAATTTTATGGCCTACAAACCAGTTTGGTTGGCACAACAGAGTTATTCGACTTTTATGGTGATCAGCTTGTCGGAACTTACCAAGCAAGAACAGTTAACGGCACCG
>Ga0206125_10003520_pt1 | contig 14910 bp, 16 predicted proteins | sample Helgoland_Spring_4_FD_148598 | JGI IMG/M metagenome (GOLD analysis project Ga0206125, IMG submission 148598) | Pelagic subsurface seawater microbial communities from Kabeltonne, Helgoland, North Sea - Helgoland_Spring_Bloom_20160331_1 | ecosystem: Environmental > Aquatic > Marine > Epipelagic ... | reverse complement strand
TGGTTTTCTACTATTGATTATTGTCTAAAACACGATATCCACATTGATTATACTAGTAATCTAGCTTCATTCAGCTTAGCTCATAATCGGCAGGTCCCCCGTTCAAGTCGGGGTCGGGCCACCATTTCTTCTGGCTTTATTAGCTAATATTTCAAAATAACTAAAGACATCCCCACAATTCGTTATTTGATAGACTACATACAGCCTCAATAGGCTCACACGTTTCTTCCCCGATAGTTTCACATGTACAATTGCAAATGTTGAGACTTGTTATACTCAATTGTTCAGCAACATCTAAGAAATATTCTTATATACATTTCTTTACTTTTCATTCAAATTAAAATTATTATTAGTAGCATTGGATGTAAAAAATGATAGAAGAAATGAACAAAGAAATGACAAAAGTTTTACGTAGTTTAAAGAGTGAAGGTCATTGGTACTTTGACCCAGACGTAGGTAATTTTGACAAAGAATTATTAAACAATCCTGACTTCATGTTTAACGCAGTGTTAGTGGATAACTGGGTGATTGAATATGCGCATCCCGACCTACTCAATGATAAGGATTTTATACGAAAATGCTTAGCAGTATCTCATATTGTATATGAGCACATTTCTGATGAGCTTAAAGAGGACCGAGAATTGGCTCTGTTTGCACTAGAAAAAGACGCTTCAGTTATATCTTATTTTATTGATGATTTTAAATCAGAACGTGAAATTGCTAAAAAAGCAATTTTACAAAATGGTGCATTTTTGGAATATGTCGACGAAGATTTGCAGTCAGACAAAGATTTTGTAATGGCTGCTGTGAAACGATGCGGACATGCGGTTCAATATGCAGATGAAGATCTGAGATGTGATCGAGATATTGTCCTTGCTGCTGTATCACAAGATGGAGATGCGCTTGAATACGTTGATGAAGAACTCCGTGGTGATAAAGAAATTGTAATCAAGGCCGTTTCAAGAGGATATAGGGCATTACAATATGCTGATGCTGAATTACAAGACGATTTAGATGTTGTAATGGCGGCAGTTATGTATGACGGTGATGCTATTGAGTACGCATCAAAGAAGATGAAATCAAATAAAGAAATTGCTATGACCGCTGTTACTATTAGTAGCCGGGCAATTGAACACTTTGATAAATCAATTCGAAACGATAAAGATATAGCAATAGCTGCTGTCATTCGAAATGGTCGGTCTTTGCAATATCTATCAAAAGAGATGCGTAACGATAGAGATGTTGTAAAACTTGCAGTTGTTGATACTGGAAGTGCACTAGAATACGCATCGAAAGAACTTAGAGCTGATAAAGAAATAGTTTTTATTGCTATTTCAAATGATTATGATGCTTTAGATTATGCAGACAAATCCCTTAAGTCAGATGAAATGATGCTTAAGTGGAAAGATATCATCGAAAACTAATGAAATAGCCCTCTACAGTAAAAGGTATGCATGATGACCGAAGAAATGTTCGAAGTTTTAAATAGATTAAGAGATAAGGATTATGACTACTTCAATCCTTACGAAGATAATGATGAGAAGGTGTTATTAAACAATCCTGATTTTATGTCATACGCAATGATGATACAAAATTTTGTTATTATGAGTGCTCATCCTAACCTACTTAACGATAAGGATTTTGTAAAAAAATGTCTAGAAGTATCTGGTCACATTTATCAGTACATTTCTGACGATTTAAAAAAGGACCGCGAATTAGCACTGTTTGCTCTAGGAAAACATGCTTCAGTTATATCTCACTTTATTGATGATTTTAAAGCAGATCGTGAAATTGCTAAAAAGGCAATTTTACAAGATGGTACATGTCTTGAATTTGTCGACGTTGATTTCAAATCAGACAAAGACTTTGTGATGACTGCTGTGAAACGATGCGGACCTGCGATTCAATATGCAGATGAAGTTCTCAGATGTGATCGAGATGTTGTCCTTGCTGCAGTATCACAAGATGGTGATGCACTTGAATACGTTGATGAGGATCTCCGTGCTGATAAAGAAATTGTAATAAAGGCCGTTTTATCAGGATGCAATGCATTAAAATTTGCTGATGCTAAATTACAAAACGATTTAGATGTTGTCATGGCGGCAGTAATGTTTGACCCATACACGATTCGTTATGCATCAAAAGAGATGAAATCAAATAAAGATGTTGCTATCACAACTGTTACTGCTGATGGTACTGCAGTTGAATACTTTGATAAATCAATTCGAAACGATAAAGATATAGCAATAGCTGCTGTTATTCAAGATGGTCGTGCTTTAGCATGCCTGTCAAAAGAAATGCGTAACGATAGAGACGTAGTAAAACTTGCAGTTGCTAATACTGGACTTGCACTAGAATATGCATCGAAAGAACTTAGGGCTGATAAAGAAATTGTTATTCTTGCTGTTTCGGAAAAGTATCTTGCCTTAGATTACGCAGAAAAATCTCTTCAATCAGATAAAATGATGCTTAAGTGGAAGAGCCTCTTTGGTCCTCTACAGCCGCACGAGCAAGAGATCGTAAAAGCAACATAAAACAAATTAATAACTAGAGAATCCCTTGATGATTTACTTTAGAGATATCTAGGAGACAATTGAATATCTACTTTCATTATTTCTTCTTATAGTTATTTAAGGAAACATATGCAATTTTACGACATTATCGGTGACATACATGGTCACGCTACAAAACTTGAAAATCTTTTACTTAAAATGGATTACCGATTAGTTGATGGTGTCTACGAGCACGCATCTAGAAAAGCAATTTTTGTCGGCGATTATATTGATAAAGGAAGAGAAGAAACGAAAACAATTCAGATTGTACAGAGTATGGTTCAAAATGGGAGCGCATTAGCAATAATGGGAAACCATGAGTTTAATGCAATCTGTTGGGCTACTTCACACCCAGACCAACCAGGTGAATATCTGAGAAAACATACGCATAAAAATTTCGAGCAACATGAAGCCTTTCTTGAAGAATTTCCTATAGGATCAAAACAACACACAGATACCATAGCATGGTTCAAAACCCTCCCCATATATCTTGATTTAGAACATATCAGAATTGTACATGCATGTTGGCATCAAGAATCCATAGATGAATTAAACAAAATAATTAATGCGAATAATACACTTCCAGATGAAGTGTTTTTATCTGCGTCAACTAAAGGCAATCCTCACTATCAACTTATTGAAGATGTCGTTAAAGCACCAGAAAAAACTTTACCAAAAAATGTTATTTTTAAAGATCAATACGGCAAAACCCGAACATCCATAAGAGTTAAGTGGTGGTTGGATATAGAACCAACATACAAAAACCTAGCATTAACCGTTCCAGAAGAATTTATGGATGAAATACCAGATATAGTTGTTGATGATGTCTATCTTTATCAGGGGAATAAACCTGTATTCTTCGGCCATTATTGGATGAAGGGTAGACCACAGATTCAATCTGCCAAAGTCGCATGTACTGATTACAGTGCTGCTAAAGATGGTGACTTAATCGCATATCGTTGGAGTGGAGAAACTAACCTACACAATGACAATTTCATATGGTAGTGTAACTCTACCCTAGAATCAGAATATCTTAAACAGAGTTTTCCATCTACAGTAAAACAAATGGAGAATGAAGATGAAAAAACACGATTTAGCGAAAGTTAGTAAAGTATTTTACTCGCCATGGATGAAACTAAATATAAAACGAGTGATAATTTTAGATCGTAACAGCTTGATTACTCCATAACATTATCTAATGAAGTGCTGTGTTTTTTTAGACTTTTATAGGTCTGGAAGACCTCGGTGGCACGCAATGCAAAACAAAATTCATTAGCATCATTACTTTTATTTAAGTAATGATCTAAAAATTCCATCATATCAAGGTACCGTTTCAAGGCTTTTCGAAGTTCTCTTTTTTTATCTATTTCGGCATTGAGCAGTTTATCCTCAAGATGTAATAAGAATTTTTCTTTTTGAATAATACGAAGAAAGGAAGTTTTATCAGATGAGAATTTGTCTTTAATCTCCTCGAAAGAGAAATCATCTAAGTACTCATATTTTTGTTCTTTCTTATCAATAGTCTTAGCTACAATTCTAACCGATAAGTTGGCCAATTCAGGTTTTAGCATTTCGAATGTTCGAAAAACACCTTCCTCATAACTTTGTGTCTGTTGCTCTTTAAGTTGACGATACTGCCATAGTGCAGTTGGTCCAATAAATATAAGCGATATAGCAGCTAATCCATTTAAGAAGTCGCCTATTTCACCTCTTGACCAAGAATAATTAAACGGCTCTATTGTAAATAACCACACACCTAAAGAAATCCATGATACAAATATTAATATACTTAATTTAATTTCAACTTCAGCAAAAAGCTTAGACTTCATACCCTCTTCCTTATTTTAATTATTTTTACTATTTAGTTTTTCAATATGGAGCTCTGAAGTAATTAATGACGAATCAATTTTTGCCTGCTTATGATTTTGTGGTGAATCATCAGTTATGCTGAAGGGCAATACACCCAGACTGATTCTTCTTTCATTTGTTTTATCAATATATGCTTGAGACATAGGGTTTAATCCACGCCGTCTGTCCTTGGCGTCTGCAATGCTGTCATATATATAATCATACTCTTCTGGGAATAGTTCGAGATGTAAATGATCCATAGAGCCTTTCAATAAAAGTTTTAAGATAATAAATAAGTTAGATTATACTTTTATTGCTATTAAATGAATAGCCTATATTAAGAAGGCTCCTAAAATACTGAAGTGGCCAAGTCTTCAAAGTCCACATTGTCGAGAAGCTAGTTTTCAAGAAAGTAACACATAATGGTAATCATTTAAAAAGAGTTAACAATAAGAAATTTTCGTAGGAATATGGATTAGAGCATAATAGATAGTAGTGATATAAAATTTTAAAATATATCTATATTAAATGAAAAAATTGATGAATAAACTAATATTTATATTTACTTTACCTATACTAGTTCAGGCTTGCGGAGATTCTTCAACTAATACAGTTTCTGAAAACTCGGCCACACCTGTTCAAACTTCACGTTATGACAACAGTGGATTGGACCCTGACGTTATTCAGTCATTTAATGATCTAGAAGAATTAATGATAACTGCATCACCGGATGGTACTTTAGCCGGATTTAAAATGCCTAATGATACTGAATACGAATTGTTCCCTGCTGATCCTGAAAACCGTATTACACTTGAAAAAGTAGAGCTGGGTAAATTAATTTTTCATGAAACAGGCATCACTGCCGGTATTTCTAATGTAGAGAACACATGGTCTTGCGCGAGTTGCCATCATGCCAAAGCTGGATTTAAAGCAGGTATAGTTCAAGGAATTGGTGAAGGTGGACAAGGTTTTGGAAACTCAGGAGAAGGTAGAACAGTCATTCCTGGCATGGAAGGTTTAGCTGATGTTCAACCTATTGCGACACCCACAGCTTTAAATACAGCTTACCAAGAAGTAATGTTATGGAATGGTCAATTTGGTAATCAACTTGATGGCATCATAAACTCGGATATTGATGATAGCATACTAATCACAGAGGGTACGCCGAAAGCAGCCAATCAATTTGGGTTAAGCGGCCTAGAAACACAGGTTATTGCTGGTGTTGGTGTGCATCGTTTAGATGTTAGCGAAACATCAATATTACGAACTAATGCTAGCTACATTGAGTTATTTAAGCTTGCATTTCCAGATGGTTTTGATGACTTGTTAATGGCTGCATCCAAAGCGGTCGCTGCCTATGAGAGGTCAATCTTAGCCAATAATTCACCATTCCAAATGTGGTTACAAGGTCAAAATGTATCAATGGGCCATGCTGAAATCGAAGGGGCTAAAGTATTTTTTGGAAAAGCCGGATGCTCTAATTGCCACACAGGCCCAGCATTATCCTCCCCTATAGGAGCTACTGAAGATGAAATGTTCATGTCAGTTGGTTTTGGTGATTTAGATTACAACAATGATATTATTGGTAACATCGGTGAGTCAGTTAGATTAGGTAGAGGTGGTTTTACTCAAGATGCGTCTGATAACTACAAATTTAAAATACCCACACTATATAATTTAAAAGATACATCAGTATTTGGTCATGGGGCCTCATTTAGAAGTATCAGAGAGGTGGTTGAATATAAATTAGCTGGGATCCCTCAGGTCGATAATGCAAATTTGGACCGACGCTTTATTTATATAGAATTAACTCAGAAAGAAAAGGAAGAGCTCATTCTATTCTTGGAAGGGGCATTATACGATAATGCATTATTTCGTTATTCAACCGAATATGTTCCCTCAAAATTGTGCCCGCTTAATAATGACGCGTTATCTCAACTCGATTTAGGATGCGTTGATTAAACTAAACTTATAAGCCAAAGGGTAGATTGACTTTGGTTTATAAGTTTAACTATATTCCAATGGACAGTGATAGATATTGATATATCTGAAATAAGTTATAGATGGGGAACCAAGCTATTCCATATTAAGAAACATTTGCAATCCAACACCTATCATCTTTCCTTACTGCAGCATTCTTTAAAACAGGTTCTATTCCTGCGATTTTAGAATTTCCGTTAGAATCGACACCTCCATGAACCATATTAAAAACCTGATAGCTGTAATTTTCATTTTCAGCTATTTCGATGTGTTTTAATGCTTGACTATATCCAGGTGAAGTTCGCTCATCGCCTTTCCAAAACTCATCAAGAATTACTACATTATTTTCATCCAGATATTTAATATTCCACGCACCAAATGCAATTATTTTTTTATCATGGTTGATAAATGACCAAGACCAGGTCCAGTTCGCGCAGGTGAAACCGTTGTCTTCCATAAACTTCTTTCGATTAATGGCACTTTCTGGAACCAGTTTTTTATACAAGACGGTATCTTCAAACTGTGCGTATTTAAGGATATGAACCATTATATTTTGTGCTTGTTCATCACCCATTTTTTCTGCATTAGCGTACAACACCTGTAATTTATCTGATGAGATTTCTCCATCAGAAATACGCTTAAGCATTTTATCGTATGATTTAGGTTCCATATGTCACTCTTTCAAGGTTGTTTATAAGATCTTCATTTATAGTTCAGTCAAAATAATTACTTATTATATTCCTTCGATACGATTGCTATAGTTTTCTTAACATCTTCATATTCCGCAACTTCAAATGCATCTTGATGAGTATCATAACTTTCCCCGTCATAATCAATATTACTTAATACAACTTCACCGTCATCTGTTAATACAACTTCACCGTCATCTGTATCAATTTCAAATGAAACATCTAATTCCCAAACCCTACAGCCAAAATGATTAGCATAACTATTACTTACGTTATCGGTGTCATATTCGAAATCAACGTCAGTATCTCCAAGATACTCATAAACAGACGCAATATCATTATCACCACTTATAGCGGTTTGTGATAAACCACATATAAAATCTGAATTGCGAAGGTCACTTGGAATTAATTCATCCGAGTTCAACCCCTTGGAAATTACATCAACAAATTGCTGAATACCATGTAGATTAGTTTTGAATGACTTTGATTTATCATCAAAAATCTGAAAGATTGGGCCATTATCAGTCTCAAAGCAAGTGAACCCTATTCCATCAATAAAATAATTGTGCACACCAAATTCACTCTCCCAATCACACGTCTCATCTACTTCATTTGGTAGCATGAAGTACTCAACGTATGTAATTTTTTCACCCGGTATAACCATATTATGTTACCTCAAATATTAAGAACTCATTTGAATCAGTTAGATCATTGTTTAAATTTCAATAAAAATAATCGAAATATCTCTCAAAGCGACATGGCTTTAAGTTTGTAAACATTATGTAATTTTTCACAAAAGGTATATAAGAAAAATTCTTATATACAAAGACATTGTCTAAGCCTACGGTGTTGGTTTGTGTTCTAAACAACTAAATATACTCACTGACTCTTCATTTAAACCTAAGGGATAATTTAGAACTCGGGTTTAATAAGCGAATGCATTAAGCTATCTAAGGGCTACCTAATATGCCAAATACAAAACATCGTTATTTTACCAAATCAAAATTTAATCTTGCGTGTGAGTGCCCGACAAAGCTTTTTTACACTAACAAAAATCAATACCCTAATTCATCAAACGACGACCCTTTTTTATCAGCGTTAGCAGATGGTGGATTTCAAGTTGGAGAGCTTGCTAAACAATATTTTCCGACGGGGAATGAAATATCATCTCTGAATACTCAAGAAGCTATATCTGAAACTGAAGCGCTACTTCAGCATGAAAACATTGTGATTTTTGAACCTGCAATAATGTACAAAAATTTGCTTATCAGAGTCGATATACTGGTTAAATCAGGCAACACTTTAGAATTAATCGAAGTTAAAGCAAAATCATACTCAGCGACAGAGGATAAAGATTTTTTAAATGCAAAGGGTGGTTTGTCCTCAAACTGGAAGCCATATATATTTGATGTTGCATTTCAAAAGTATGTATTACGTTCTGCATTTCCTAAAGCAAACATTAATTCTTATTTGATGCTGGTTGATAAGGCTGCAAAATGCCCTTCTAACAGTCTAAATCAGAAATTCAAGATTGTTAAAAATGACAGAACTTGTGTTGAATTGACGACTCCATTATCTCAAATTGAGCTAAATACTAAGTTGTTAAAGAAAGTGAATGTTGATAATGCTATCGAGATTGCTTATGCCAATGAACTTCAAAGTGGCATGCCTGGTAATAGTTTTAAAGATAACATTTACTTACTCGCAACACATTATGAAGATGATATAAAAATAGCACCAGTAATCGGAAAAAAATGTAAAAAATGTGAATTTTATTGTTCTAAAAACGATGAAGAAAGTCATGGAAAGCTAAATGGTAAAAAATCCTGCTGGCAAGAGCAATTAAATTGGCATGCTGATGACTTTGATGAACCTAATGTTTTGGATGTCTGGAATTTAAGAACAGCGGACAAATTTATACAAGATGGTCTTATCAAACTAACCGACATAACTATTGATGATTTCGATCCTGAAGGTGATATTCAGCTCAATAAAACAGCTGCATTAACGACTAAAGAAAGGCAGTGGCTACAAATAAAAGCAGCACAAACAAAATATAGTTCAATCCACTTTGATGACGTGAGTATGGCAAAAGAATTCGCATCATGGACATATCCTCTCCATTTTATTGATTTTGAAACTAGTGCAGTTGCTATTCCATTTTATAAAGGAATGCGGCCCTATGAAGGTATTGCCTTTCAGTTTTCACACCATCAGGTAAATGAGAATGGAGAAATAATTCACGCTGGCCAATATCTCAACACGGATGTTGGCGTATTCCCTAATTTTGAATTTATAAGGGCATTAAGGCAGCAGCTAAGTCAAGATGAAGGTACTATTTTCATGTACTCGTCCCATGAAAACACATTTTTGAATACCATTTATAATCAGTTACTTGCTTCACAAGAGGAAGATAAGGATATCTTGTGTCAATTTATTCAAACGATTACTTTCTCTACGCCAAAAAATAAACCTGCATGGCGTGGAAAAAGACAAATGGTTGATATGCTAAAGCTTGTTAAAGACTTTTACTTTGACCCTGCCACTAATGGATCTAATTCCATAAAATACGTTTTACCAGCGATGTTAAATAGCTCAGATTTTCTTAAGGAAAAATATAGTCAACCTATTTATGGAACCAAGCAGCTGCAGAGTAGCAATTTTAAGCAACAAAAATGGATAACTTTTGATTTGAATGGAGAGGTAATTGACCCTTATAAATTATTACCAGATATGTTTTCTGATATCGATAATGACGAAGTTGAATTACTGATGGATAGTGAAAGGATAGATAATGGAGGGTTAGCACTGACCGCATATGCAAAGATGCAATTTTCAGAAATGAGTGATTATGAAAGAATAAGACTTCGCAACGCCCTTCTACAATATTGTGAACTCGACACATGGGCAATGGTTGCCATATATGAAGGCTGGAAAGAAATTTTAGAACAACAGACGTAAATTATTAGGACAAAATAAATTATACATTGTATGAAAGTGAAAAAGATACTTGGATGAATCAATGATTGAGTCTGACAGAGAGGGGGAATATCTCGAGATATGATTAGTATTGCAGAATAGAATTTAGTCTTAGTCCCTCTAAGAAAATGTCTTATTTTATATTTGTATCTAAGATGTTAATGTCAGTTTAAGATATTAATTAAGAAGAGGTTTATTAATGGATTTCGATACGACGAATGAATCAGTTCATGATCAAGTCGGTGACATGTTAAACGAATGTTTCGATTCTTGGTGTAAAGCCAATGGAATAAGAGACCATGAAGATGGTTCATATGAGAAATTTCAAGCATCCGATGTCTACGATGGCTTTTTATCTGCATTAGAGACTTTCGTAAGTGATCACAGATAAGATTTAATCAAAAACAATGTTGGTTATTGTTTAATACATTGTATTACTCTAACCAACATTTGACTTGTGTAACTAATGACAATGGTTCTAACTCATTTCGACAAACTCACATATTTGCAAGATAAACATGTTGCTAGTTTTTGTGATTACCTCTTAAATATTATAATCGGCAATAAGCCTTTTACTTGCAAGTTAAAAAAAGTCAAAAGAGAGGAATATTTACTTTATTCATTCAGTGATGGTATCAAAGGTTACTACTGGGCTGGAGCTTCATATCAATCGACTCAAACCACACTTATTAAATTACATAATGAGTTGCACAGAGCTGTTCAAAACAATGATGAAAAAGCTGCTCTGCTTGCTTGTTTAGCAATCCTTGATTGGGGTCAGGTTTACAGAGAATGTGTAAACTGGTTGGTGAGTATGGCTCACCAGAATGAAGTAATCTCTACTCTGACTAAAGCAACAAAGTTAATTGACGGTACCCTAGAAGTTGAATCGAAAATATTTCAGTCTTTATTCCAAAGAGGCGGAGATCTTCGCTGTAATTCTGGTACAACAAAAATTTTTGCTTTACTTTCAACAAAGTCAATTATTTACGATGGTAGGGTTGCCTGTGCTCTTGGAATGATTGTTCTAGATTATATGGCTGAAAAAAATCTAAAATCCATACCAGAAAAATTATTATTTTTGATGGATGCAGATTCTAAACGCAACCCATCAAATGGGCACTTAACGTTTCCGTCTAAGTCAAACATGAAAGATAAATTGCTCAACCAAGCTATTTCAAACGTTAGAATTAATCTTATTTTACAAAAAATAGAAAATGATGTCATTAGCTCAGGTGTGTTTTCAAAGCTTAATATTGACAAGTCAGAAACACTTAGAGCGATTGAATCTGTGTTGTTTATGGCCGGCTATAAAGTTCACAAAGACCATTTTATTAAAAATAGTAGATATTTCAGTGCTAACTAACATGCTTTCCAATTTGTATAAGTGTTAAATAAGAGTTTATATGAAAATTTTTGAATTACTCAATCAATGTAATCCAAGTGATATGAAGATACATTTTGCAGTCACTAACCAAAATAATATTAATCCCCTAGAGGTATTTAAACAAAGCCAAGATTCATTTACAAAATATCAAGAAAGACAGAACGGACGAAATTTTTCAAGGAAATATATATTGAGCCTCATTCAAACTGAAAACAAAGCAGAGTGGCTTTTTGCCGGTATATATCATGTTCAAGGTGATCCTGTTAAAAAAGGAGAGCGGTATTTTTATGAAACTAAATTAACAGCTTTATATAACGACTTAATTGGTCGATTAATAATGAAGTTTAAAAAACCATATAGAGGCTCTTATCTTTATGCAGAAAAACTATCGGATATTACTATTTTATCAATTAGAGAAGAAAGATTAAGTGTCAGTGACTTTAAATCTTTCCACGAAACCAATTTAAGTAGAATGGAATTAGAAACTATATTCAAATATCAAGCTAAGGATTGGAAAGCTGCTTTATCCTCAATAGCTGCGATATATCTATTAACAGACTATACTAATAATAAATTATATGTTGGTAGTGCATATAAAACAAAATACGATGGAAATGGTAGTTTATGGAATAGATGGGCAACTTACAATAATACATATCATGGCGGTAACAAAGGATTAAAGAAACTTTTTAAAGAGCAATCAGAAGAAGGTTTTGCTAATTTTCAATATTCGATTTTGGAAACATTCGATATTGATATCTCTCAATCTGAGATAACTTCAAGAGAATCAGAGTGGAAAAAAAGATTAAGGTCTATCGAAACTGGATATAATGAAAATTAGTTTCTGAATTAATCATCTACTTATAAAAACTTATAACTTTTAATAGTCCATAGGAAAGATAAAAAATGACTAATAAAATGACGAAAAAACCTGCATCATCAACAGCAAGCAAAATATCGGCTATTGCAAATATATACTCTTCAGTAAAACTTAACCAAGTTGCAGTGTCATCGAGAGAATTAGTGAATATTCAAGCTCAATCATTAGAGTTAGAAAAAGATATTGCTAGGATTCAATCAGAAAATCTTAAAGCTCAAAAAGAGAATAATTATTTGCAAGAGCAAGCAAATGAAAAGCTTGATGTCATTGCTCATCAACAAAAAATTAAAAATAAGAGAGATGCACTAAGAGATAAAATCGATGATTTCCGATATGAGAATGAGCAAGCTGAAAAGAAAAAAGAAAAACTTGCCAAAGACTACTTGAAAAGTATAAAAAATCATGTTCACTCTATTCAAAGAGAACTTCAAACAATACAAACTTATGGATTTACACCAATTGAACTCAACATTATTTATGAAAATTTAAGGCAGGAAATATCCGGCTTTACTGCAGCTGATTTTGATGAGATTCCTGATAAAAAGTTCTTTGACGCTACTAGAGATATACTCGAAACTCATTATAATGAAAATAATAAGTTATTAAAAAAATCAGATTTTTCTGACGTAGTTGTATTAAAAAGTAAAAAAATGGATAACATTCTTAAAAAATTAGAAAAAGAAACAAAATTAATTAATAAATTTGATTTAATAGACTCAAAGATCGCTGACTTAAGAATTAGATTAACCAAATTTGAAAGCTTAAATGATTATGAATATGAAAAATGCCTAGAAGAAATTAAACTTATTAGTGAGGATATATAATGAATCTTATTGACAAATCTATGACTTTCTTTTCAACATCAATTATTTCATACATAGCCTTGTTTTTTGGATTCCATTATGGGCTTGGTTTTAAATTAGAAGATGATTCTAACTGGCCATTTATTCCTCTTTTTCTCTCTTTTTCATTAGGTTTTCTTCATGTGAAACACAATGTGAAAAAATTCAAAGTTAAAACCCTTCATGAAAAAAGCAATTTAGCTAATGTAAATAAAGAGTTACAAACCATAATTTATAAATTAGAAAAAGCAAAAGAAACTAACATATGTATATTAAGAGAAAGGTTTTTAAAAATTGATAATGAAATTGAAGATACAGTACAGGAACGAAGATTAATTTTTAGTAAAAATAAAAATATAAAGAAATTACTGGGTTTAAAAGAAACTAACATTAAACGATTAAAAGTTTATTTAAATCTTAAAGAAAGGCTTATAAACGATGAATAAGTGTGAAAAATTGACAAGTTTATTTTAATAAGAATGAGGCACATTTATAATTCATTATTCAATAAATTCTTATATGAGATGGCTAGATTAAACACTAAGACTACTGAGATAAATTATTATGAAACAAATAAATGATGCGCTATACGAAAGAATTACATTTGGTATTAAAGATGATGAAGATTTTTCGTGGTCGTCTAACAGATCATCAACACTCGAAATAATCTCAGATGATGATCGTAATTTAGTTGCTGTTAGGTATGAAGAAAATTGGATTTTTTGTCAATCAATAGATGAAGCTTGCGAAACATTTTTGTCAGACGAAACAGTCAAAAATTATTTAGAAGAATCGAATATTGACCCTCAAATGGCTAAAGATATGATAACTGCAATTACTAATTTAGAACTAGGAGATTTATCTGATAAGTATGATCGCGCTTTTTCATTAGTTGAAAATGAAGATAAAGTCACTGAAGATTATGATAATTGTTTTTTTGTGGAAGAAAATTGCGTTTCTACAGAAATTAATATAATTGATGATTCAATCGATTTTATTGAAGTCGATGGGGACGGTGATTTAAATGATATTTTTGAGCAATATCAAGATGAAATTAATGATAGCACCATGATTATCGTCACAGAATAGGCTTTGACTGACAATCCTAATAAAAATCAATAGGATATAAAGGTTCACATCAGTCATAATATGTAGTTTTACACTAAAAAGTATGTAAGAAAAATTCTTATATACACTTAAAAAAAAGAACATTAAAGTTAGTCACTATTAGCTAAAAGGAAGCAACTTATGACAATTGAGTTTGATGAAAATAAATACGAGTTTATAAAATGTGAGGCTGGAGAAGAAGAACGAGCTTCTTTTTGGTTTAAACCTAAAGATTTAGATTTAACGCCTGAAAATAAGTTTTTGGTTGTATTAAATTTTGAAAAAGATGAAGATGGCGATATTGAATGGGGTGATTTTCATGCAATATGTGTTGGAGAAGATACTTACTTCCCTGACGAAATTGACGAAGAGCTTTTAGATGTAATCTATGATAATGCCCTTGAAAACGCGCCTGAAGAGCTATAGTTTAGTTAATATAATACTAAAATCTGAAAACTTTCCGATAATTACAAGGCGGAAAAACAACATCAAAGTAATAAGCCATTGATTATACTAACAATATAGCTTTATTCAGCTTAGCTCATAATCGGCAGGTCCCCTGTTCAAGTCAGGGTCGGGCCACCATTTCCACATAGTTTTTAGCGTAATTGCCTACTAACATAAAAATTCAAAACCTCATTATATG
>Ga0206125_10003519_pt1 | contig 14910 bp, 30 predicted proteins | sample Helgoland_Spring_4_FD_148598 | JGI IMG/M metagenome (GOLD analysis project Ga0206125, IMG submission 148598) | Pelagic subsurface seawater microbial communities from Kabeltonne, Helgoland, North Sea - Helgoland_Spring_Bloom_20160331_1 | ecosystem: Environmental > Aquatic > Marine > Epipelagic ... | reverse complement strand
GTACATCGGATATTAGGTTTGAATTGATCAAGGTTGAAGGTTACACAATATTTGAATTGTTTCCACGTATAGAATTCTATGACTATACTAAAATAGCTAACAGAAAAGTTGATCATATAGACAACTATCATTTAACGTGGTCATATAGTGGTAAGGAAAAATCATATAGTGATATGATGCAAACAGCATTAGATAAAGGTATGAATATTGCGGTTGTCTTTAGGGAAAAGGTATTAGCTAAACATTGGAAAGGTCTACCCATAGTTGATGGGGATAGTGACGACCTAAGAATATTAGACCCAAAAGGTGGTCATATTGTTTCACTGTATGCCAAGGGCAAGGCCAAAAGAGACACAACAGGTTTCGTTGTAGACTATGCCTAAAGCTTTAATATTATCGGTGGCATCTCTAACAGGTGTCACTAGATAATATTAAACTAAAACAGAAAGAAAATAAAATGAATAGTAAAAGGCATTGGAGTAAATTCAAAAGGCAATGGATTGAAGACGCAATGCATTGGGGTGATATGACTAAGGCGGAAGCTTTAGATTATTGGGATAAACAAGAATATAGGGATGAATAAAATGAAAACTAAAATATGGTACAATAAAACTCGCAACGAGATGCAATTTTATGATAAAAATGTAGCCATGAAAGCATTTAAAAAAGGTTTAGATGTATACGCCGCAAGAGGTTTAAAAACTAGTACTGGTGTTGATGATTTTAAACTTACTAGTACTGATGATATTATCAATGTGGAACAAGCTTTGTTTATTGTAGAAGATGTAACCATTGTAGAAGCTAGTGAGTTTATAAAAGGGATTAAATAAAATGCAAACAGTTGGAACTCGTATACTTAAAAAAGAAATAGAATTAAAAAACATTAGAAAACTTTATAATAATTCTAAACTAAAAGAAATGTATCTTGATTATGTAAACAATTTTATAACTGTGGATAAGTTCAGTTGTCATTATGATTTAAAATATACTGATGCTTTACATGTTATAAACTTAGGTAAATCAATTCATGTAACAGATATTCAAATGAATGAAGGGAAATAATAAAATGATAGATAAAGATATAATACTAAATTTAGTTGATATAGAAATTTCATGTTTAGAAATTGTTTCTGAAGACTTAACAAAAGCAGAAATGGAAAAAGAACTTTATAGAATTGCAGAGCTTTGCAAAACTATGTCAAACGAGCTAAAATATAATATACAAGAAAAGGATTAAATAAAATGAATAAATCTTTAAGCTATTGTCCTGAGTGCCTGAGCAAATCCTATAGGCGTAAGCTTAAAGTAATTGATACAAGGGAATATTTTAAGCTTGGTTACCCGTCCACAAAAAGAAATAAGAAGTGTTTGACCTGCGGGTATAGAGTTAATACAGTAGAAATATATTTAGAGAAAGGAAAATAAAATGTTTAATAGATTTGTAGTGAATACAATTAGTGACAAGACGGGCAAGCTTGTTTGTTATGAGACTGTAAAAACTAAAGAGGATGCTTTGCGGGTAGTGAAAAGGTATGCTGCAATCAAGGGTATCACAAATAAAATAGAGGAAAGGGTAGCAAAATGCTAGATGTACAAGACAGGTTAAGACTAGCTCATGAACTGGTATGTAAGAAAGAGAATAAAAGGATGCGGGCAGTCTTTAACATAAGAACATATAAAGAGGGTGACCAATGGACAGCCCAAAGGAATAGGCAAGAGACAGGTGCTAAGGGTGGCAGAAATAATAAACTTAAAAGATTATGGGTAAAAGAAAGGGTAACAAAATGAGCAAGTACTTTAATACAACTAAACATAAACGAGACAAGCAACGTAAAGACAGGTTAATGAATAGCCTTGTTTATCTTACGTTAGCATTCGCAGCTATTGGTGTAACGTACACCTTTAGCTTGGCAATAACGATTGTATGGGGGTTGTTCTTATGATGGCAAGAGTAGATAAAGCTGAAGAACTAGAGGTATACAGGCGGACTGTATCTAGATTAGAAGATGAATTAAAGAGATACCCAACAGGTGTTAGGCCTAGTCATGTTTCAACTGATGTAGCTATTACAAACATGATGCTCAATGAATACAGAAATAAAATAAAAGAATTGGAGGGGTTGACAGATCAGAAAAAGGGTGTATAATGAGTATTAACGGTTGCCCCTGATACGTACTAAGTACAAGGGGAACCAGTTACATCCATATCCCTTCCATATTAACAAGGAGAAATAAGGTAAATGATGATAGAACCTTACATGATGGCTGCATGGGCAGTACTAATAATGTATTCTTTAGGTGTAATCTTTTTAATTGAGGGTTTCTTACCTGAAGAGGGTGAACTAAATTTCTATAAGGTTGCCTTGCTTTGGCCTTGGATAGCTGTTAAGTTAATATGGTACAGGTTAACAACGAGAGAAGGGGATTACTAAAGTATGCGATGTTATATTTGTAATGCTCTAACAAAAGAGACTGAGATATACTGGGAAGAGGATAGACAGAACTGGTCACCTTGTCCTAGATGTATCTCTAAAGTTAAGGAGGCACAAGAAGTTGAACTATTCGATGGAATACGAACACAAGAAACACCAACCATGCCAAAGCTGCGGGAGTAGTGATGGGGCGTACCCATATGATGATGGTTTGTTTTGTCATGTTTGTAAGAGTAAACATTTTAATGATGATGATGAAGGAGTAGCACTAGAAATCATGCAACCAAATTTACAGGCTGTGAAGCCCTTGCCACCAGTATCAGGATCACCTGCAGCTATAACTAGCAGGGGTTTAACTAAGGCAGTATCAGAAAAGTATAAGGTGTTAACGTCAGGTGATACAGTCAACCTGATCTACACTTTAAATGGTAAACCTACAGGGTTTAAAGAGAGAAGTTTAACTGAGAAAACTTTTAAGTTTAATGGCAATGCACAAGCTGACTTGTTTGGGCAGTCATGTTTCTCTAAAGGTGGTAAGTCAGTAACAATTACTGAAGGTGAATATGATGCCATGTCAGTATATCAGATGATGTTTATGTCTGAACCATGTGTATCTGTAATCAATGGTGCACAAGGTGCAGTCAAAGATTGTAAGAGGAACTATGAATGGCTCGATAGCTTTGAGAAGATTAACATTTGCTTTGATAGTGACAAGGCAGGACAAGATGCAGCTCTACTAGTAGCTGAGTTGTTTGACCCTCGTAAGGTACGCCTAGTTAAGATGACACTGAACGATCCTAACAACTACATAGAACAAGGCAGGGAAAGAGAATTCATTGACAGTCACAAGAAAGCTGCACCCTTTACACCTGATGGTATACTAGCAGGTACTGATCTCTATGACTTAGTAGCTACACCACCAACCTATGACTGCGTACCGTACCCATTCAGTGGTTTAAATAAGATGACTAGAGGTCTAAGGACAGGTGAGTTAATAACTTTTGTAGCTGGTACAGGTGTTGGTAAGACACAAGTTATGAGAGAGATACTTTACCACCTGATAAGACAAGACAAAGGCCATGTAGGTACTCTATTCTTAGAGGAACCAGTACGAGATACAGGCTTAGGCATGATGTCAATACATGCTGAGAAGATGTTACACCTACCCGATACACAATACACAAAGGAAGAATTTGATGAAGCTTATAACGCAACTCTTGGTAGCAACCGTGTCTATCTCTACGATAGTTTTGGGAGTAATTCTGTTGAACGCATTGTTAGCATGGTTCGTTATCTTGTCCGTTCCTGCGAGTGTAAGTTTATAATATTAGATCATATAAGTATTGTAGTATCTGATCATGCTAAGGATGAACGTAAAGCCTTAGATGAAATAGTTACTAAGTTAAAAACTTTAACTGTTGAATTAGATATCTGTTTGATTATGGTATCTCACCTGAATAGAGATAAGAGTAGGAAGTCACCTGAAGAGGGTGGCACTATCAATCTACAAGACATAAGAGGTACGGCAGGGATAGCTCAGTTAAGTAACATGATTGTAGCCTTAGAGAGAAACACCCAAGCTGAAGATGAACTAGAACGTAACACTACCAAGGTACGAGTAATCAAGAATAGATTTACTGGTGAGACAGGTGTATGTGATAGCCTGACCTACAGTAAACGTAGTGGTAGACTACATAGTTACGAGGGATAGATACAATGAGAGTAGTATTTGATATTGAGACTGATAGTCTAGATGCTACCGTTATCCATGTAGTAGTAGCAAAAGAATTAGGGAAGAAAGGTAACTACATTATACGCAGCCCAAAAGCATTTGCTAAGTTTGCTAAGGATGTTACACAATGGATTGCTCACAACGGTATAGGCTTTGACATACCAGTGATTGAGAAGTTGTGGGGATACAAGATACCCTTAGATAAAACAGTGGATACCTTAGTACTATCTCGTTTGTTTGATCCTACCCGCAGGGGTGGACATTCACTGAAGGTATGGGGTGAGAGACTAGGAGATTTTAAGACTGAATTTTCAGGGTTCTCTGAGTACACTGAAGAGATGAAAGAGTACTGCAAACAGGATGTTCGTGTCACTGAGTTACTATACAATGAGTTGATGAAAGAGGGTGAAGACTTTAGCCAATCATCAATCAACTTAGAACACATGGTACATGCCATAATGTGTGAACAAGAACGTAATGGATTTGCACTTGACATTGATTTAGCTCAAGAAATTTACACTGTTTGTCTAAAAGAAAACAATCGTATCGAAGCTGAGATAAAGAAATACATGGTTCCGATAGCTGTTAAAGCTAAGGATGTAGAAGTTAAGTACAAGAAAGATGGCAGCATATTTGCTTACCAACTCCTAGATAATCAGGAGGTATGGGGTGACTACACAAAGATACTCTGGGAAGAATTTAATCTGGCTTCACCAACACAAATTAATAAGAGACTAGATAGACTAGGATGGAAACCAACAGTTAAAACTAAGTCAGGAGAGAGCTATAAAATTTGCCCAGAAAATTTAGCTACCATACCTGATGATGCACCTCAGGCAGTGAAAGGATTGAAGGCATGGAAGGTACTAGAGACACGTTGGAAGATAGCTCAGGAGTGGTTAGAGAAGGCACAAGGGGATGGCAGGGTACACGGTACAGTCATAACAACTGGTGCTGTAACTCATAGAGCTGCACATCGAGGTCCTAACATGGCTAACATACCATCAGTACCTCACGGTAAGACAGGTATCCTTTGGAAGATGGATGGCATGTACGCAGCAGAATGCAGACAAGTCTTTAAAGTACCTGAAGGTAAGAAGTTAGTAGGTACTGATGCAGCAGGGATACAGCTCAGGGTACTAGCTCACTACATGAATGATCCAGTGTACACCGAACAGGTCATAGATGGTGACATACATACCTTCAACAAGAATGCTTTAGGTAACTACTGTAAAGATAGACCAACAGCTAAGACGTTTATCTATGCCTTCTTACTGGGGGCAGGGGTAGGTAAGATTGCTGAGATACTAGGATGTAATGGTGGGCAAGCTAACAAGTCAATGCAGAACTTCTATGAGACACTACCAACACTCAAGAGATTAAAGAGTGAAGCATCTAGAGCTGCAAGTATGGGATGGATGAAGGGCTTAGATGGTAGGATCTTACGTATAGGTAGTGATCATCTAGCCTTGTCTGTTTACCTGCAAGGTGGTGAGACAGTAATCATGAGACTAGCCAATGTATTCTGGCAACGTAAAGCTAAAGAAGAACGTATCAACTTTAAACAATGTGCTTGGGTACATGATGAATGGCAAACAGAAGTTGATGCTGATCAAGCTGAGAGATTAGGGGAGATACAAGTACAATCTATTATAGATGCTGGTAAATTCTTTAAGCTAAACTGTCCAATGGATGGTGAAGCAAAAATAGGAAACAATTGGTTAGAAACCCATTGACATATCCTAAAGAGTGTAGTATTATATTTAAACAGACCAATGCCACAAGGAGTAAATCATGGCCAAAGATAAGAAAATAGTTTTAAAAGATGTTGAAGTAAGCTGGGCAAAGCTACAAGAACCAGCACCCAAGTATATGTCAGAAGACTTGGAGTACACTGTAGCACTCAAGATGAATGATCAGTTAGAGAAGTTAATGACTGACTACAAACTAAACAAGAAAGTAAAAGAGGGTAAAGATTCTACTTTCGATGGTGCAAGGTTCATTCAGATAGGACTAGATGAAAAGACTAGGGGTGGCTGGACACGTTACGGTGAAGTCTATGATGCTAACGGTAACCCATCTGAAGCACTGATAGGTAACGGATCTAAGGTTAACATGTTTGTATCTATTGGTAACAGCCAGTACGGTAACATCATTAAGTTAGGTCACCTATCTACAATGAACAATGAAACTAAAGAAATGTTCTTTGATTTCTGTCAGGTAATGGATCTTGTAGAATACAACCAGACAAGTGCAGTCATTACCTCAAAAGAAACTATAGCTGCAGTTGAAGCTGCACCTGTTGAAGAACTTACTATAGACTTTTAAAAAGAAATAAAAGGAACTAAAATGAAAAAGAGTATTGATACCTTAATCTCTGATGTCTATGACGTTCTTGTAAAGGGATATGATCAGACAGAAGACAACGATAAAGTTATTGATACCTTCGGTGACAACCTAAAAGATTTGCTACGGTCTAGGTTGTCGCCTCGTCAAAAGGGAGGTGCAGTCCTCCGTCTATCCGCAATTGGTAAACCCTCCCGACAATTGTGGTATGACTACAAAGGATACCCTAAGCAGGAACTAACTGGAGATCAGTTACTGAAGTTCCTATATGGAGATATTATTGAAGAAATACTTTTAACATTAGCTAAACTTTCTGGTCACAGTGTGACAAATGAGCAACACTCAGTGAAGGTAGCAGGTATTAAAGGACATATGGACGCAGTAATTGATGGGCATGTTGTTGATGTTAAGTCTGCTTCACCGTTTGCCTATAAGAAGTTCTCTAAGGGTAGCCTCCCTTTTGATGATCCTTTTGGATACCTTCAACAGATAGCAGCATACAGTGAAGGTGTACCAAACAACGAGGGTGTAGCCTTCTGGGCTATGAATAAAGTAGATGGCTCTCTTACCCTGTATCAACCATCAGAAGATGTACTCCCTGATACACAAGAGAGAGTTGATGAACTACATAAAGTATTAGCTGAAGATGAACCACCTGTTAGATGTTATGATGATGTACTGGATGGTAAGACAGGCAACCGTAAGTTAGATATGGGCTGTGTTTTCTGTGACTTCAAGAAGACTTGTTGGGCTGATGCTAATGGTGGTGAAGGATTGAAAGCTTACAAGTACGCAGCTATTCCCTTTCCTATCTACCTAACTGAGACAGTAAAAGAACCTAGAGTAGATGAGATAGACATTGCCTAAGAAATTAACTACTAGACAAAGAGCAATCAAAGCAGGTTATAGATCAGGCTTAGAAGAACAAACAGCTAAAGCCCTGAAGAAAAAGAAAGTCAAATTTAGTTACGAGTTACTCAAGATTAAGTGGGAAGACTTTAAGATAAGAACCTATACACCAGACTTTCAATTACCTAACGGAATAATAATTGAAACCAAGGGAAGGTTCACAGCTGCAGACAGGCGCAAGCATTTAGAAATACAGAGACAGTACTTTAAAGGGTATGATATTAGATTTGTGTTCAGTAACAGCAGGGCTAAATTATACAAGGGTGCTAAGAGTTCTTATGGTGATTGGTGTAAGAAGAATAACTTTCTGTATGCAGATAAAGAAATACCGCAGGAGTGGATAGATGAATAGCAGTTTAGCTAACAAACTAATAGATAGGTTTAGCATAGAAGAGATAGCTGAGATTGTGGGTATTACACCTCACATGTTTGTCCAAGCATTTGCTGATGATATAGTAGACAATCTAGATTCTTTCGGGGAGATAGACTTAGGATTTTTAATAGAGAAAGAAGAAGAATGACAATAGGATTTAGAGACTACCAACAGAAAGCAGTTAGCTTTGCAATCTATCCAGCTACACATAAGGTACTGTACCCAACATTAGGTCTATGTGGTGAGACAGGTGAGGTAGCTGAGAAGGTTAAGAAGCAAGTAAGAGATGGTGTGTTTAACAGACATGAAGTAGCTAAGGAACTAGGAGATGTGCTCTGGTATTTAGCTAATCTAGCCAGTGATATTGGGTATAACCTAGATGAGATAGCTGACATAAATATTGAGAAGCTTTCAAGTCGTAAGGATAGAAACAAAATACAAGGTTCAGGGGACAACAGATGAAGATATTAAGAGCAATAGGTAGATGGTGGTTCAGGTTTATTAACTACATGATTACTTGGCAGCTACACAGGGATGCAGTAAAGCATTTGAATAGGTTGACCGATAGGGAATTAAAAGACATAGGTTTGACAAGAGGTGAGATAGATCGTATGATCTGGTTTAAAGAAGACAAAGAAGATAGAGGGACTAAAGAATGAGCAACAACTACTTACCAACTGACTACCAATCTTTCATACACAAGTCACGGTATGCTAAGTACATAGAAGGTAAAGGACGTGAGTCTTGGAGTGAGACTATAGACAGGTACATGAAGAATGTTGTAGGTGATTTAGTTGATATTGTAACTAAGAAAGAACTAGAGAAGGCTATACTAGACTTAGGTGTGATGCCAAGTATGAGGTCACTCATGACTGCGGGCAAGGCTGCAGATCGTGACAATGTTTGTATGTATAATTGTAGCTACTTAGCTGTTGATGATGTCAAAGCATTTGATGAAGCTATGTTTATATTGTTATGTGGTACTGGTGTAGGGTTCTCAGTTGAACGTCAGTCAGTACAGAAGTTACCTGAAGTTCCTAAGTTGTTTGAGAGTGAAACAAACATAGTAGTTAAGGATAGTAAAGAAGGTTGGGCTAAAGCATTAAGACAGTTGATTGCATTACTTTATAGTGGAGAGATACCAACATGGGATGTATCTAAGGTACGTCCAGCAGGTGCAGCTCTCAAGACATTCGGTGGTAGAGCATCAGGTCCTGCACCATTAGTTGATCTGTTTAACTTTACAATTGAGACATTCATTGGTGCACAAGGACGTAACCTATCTTCTATTGAGTGTCATGATATCATGTGTAAGATAGGTGAAGTAGTTGTGGTTGGTGGGGTACGTAGGTCAGCTATGATATCTTTATCTAACTTATCAGATGATCGTATGAGACATGCTAAGTCAGGTTCATGGTGGGAAAGTAACCCACAAAGAGCATTGGCTAACAACTCTGTTTCCTATACTGAGAAACCAGATAGCTTATCCTTTATGAGAGAGTGGATGTCTCTTGTTGAATCAGGTTCAGGTGAACGAGGTATCTTTAATAGACAAGCATCTAAGGTACAGGCTCTAAAGAATGGTAGACGTGACACTGACTATGAGTTCGGGACCAACCCTTGCAGTGAGATAATTTTAAGGCCGTCACAGTTCTGTAACCTGACTGAAGTTGTAGTAAGAGCAACAGATAACATTGACACACTGTCTGAGAAGGTACGTCTGGCTACAATCTTAGGTACTATCCAATCTACATACACTAAGTTTCCTTACCTTCGTAAAGTCTGGAAAGATAATACAGAAGAAGAGAGACTACTCGGTGTGTCACTAACTGGTGTAATGGACAATCCGTTGATGACCCTGAAGAACAAAGGTTTAGAGAAGACACTTGCTCACCTAAAGAAAGTTGCTGTAGATACAAATGCTGAATGGGCTGATCGTCTAGGTATACCAGTATCAACTGCTATCAGCTGCAATAAACCTAGTGGTACTGTGTCACAGCTTGTAGATAGTTCTAGTGGGATACATGCTAGACACTCTAAGTACTACATCAGGACTGTACGAGGTGACAATAAAGATCCATTGACACAGTTCATGATTGATCAGGGTATACCTAATGAACCTGAAGCATTCAAACCTGATCAGACTACAGTGTTTAGTTTCCCTATGAAGGCTCCTACAAATGCTGTAGTTACTGCTGATATGACTGCTATAGAACAACTAGAGATGTGGTTAGCTTATCAACGTCACTGGTGTGAACATAAACCATCTGTTACTATTAATGTTAAAGGTGATGAATGGTTTGAAGTTGGTGCATTTGTTTACAAATACTTTGATGAAATGTCAGGTGTATCTTTCTTACCTTACAGTGAACATACGTACCAACAAGCACCCTACCAAGAGTGTGATAAGACAGGTTACTTAAAGATGTTAGGTCAGATGCCTAACAGAATTGATTGGTCTAAGGTATCAGAGTACGAGAGTGAAGATAACACTGTAGGTAACCAAACCTTAGCTTGTAGTGGGGATAGCTGTGAGATTGTGGACTTAGTATAATGTTGACTTCAATAGGAATATATATCACAGTAATACTAGCTCTTGGTTTAGTCCAAGGGTTAGTATAGTAGAAAGGTAACAATGTATACTATAATAACTAAAGACGACTGCCCCTTCTGTGGTTCAGCTAAGGCTTTACTTGATAAGGTTAACCAAGGTTACACAGAGTATAATGTACAAACACAGAGTTCTAAGTGGGTCTTAACCTTACTGAAGAAAGCAAAAGTTAAAACTGTACCACAAGTATTCTCATCTGATGGTTCACTGATTGGTGGGTATGCAGAGTTAAGAGTATTCCTAGATCCAGAAACTACAGAAGGAAGAATATAATGGTTATGGTTAAGAGGCCTTTCAGCAAGGCTTTGTATGATGCTTACGATGGTAAGGCTAAGGATAGGTTAGCTGCATACCTTGAGAGTGTAGGACATACAATTGTCAGCACAAAGGAAGACTACAATGTAGATGTTGTTTCTCAGAAAGGTGACTATACTTACTTCAATGAAGCTGAGATTAAGACAGGATGGAAAGGTGATTGGAATACTAACTGGGCTGAGATAAGATTACCTGAACGTAAAGGTAGGTTAGTTAAGCTTTACAAACAACAGAATGGTGTGTTAAACTTCTATATCTTTAGAGCTGATATGAAACAGGCATGGAGAATAAAGGATACTTTATTAACTGAGGATGGCCTGAAGGAAGCTAAAGGTAGATACATAACCAAGGGAGAGAAGTTCTTTCATATCCCTTACACAGATGCTGAGTTAATTAACTTGGAGAAAGAGGCTGCATAATGGCTAAGTGGAATCTAGATGCACAACGTGAACACCCTTTGATGGAAGAGGCAGAAGCAGATGTTGTCAACAAACCACCACACTACGGTAATGGTAAGGTAGAATGTATTGATTACATGAAAGATAACATGGATCACATGATGTTTATGGGATACCTAGAAGGTAACTGCAAGAAGTACTTACACAGATACAGGTACAAACAGAAACCTTTAGAAGATCTTCGTAAAGCTAGATGGTACTTAGATAAATTAGTAAAGGAAATGGAAGGTGAATAATGTTTACCCCGATTATACTACTGTGTTACCTAGAAACAACAACCTGTATGACTTCATCCGATCCTATAGTCTACGATAACTTAGAAGACTGTGAGTATAGTTTAAGGATTGGTGTACAGGAATTACTCAAAGCTAAGGATTGGAACATAGAATCAGTCCAGTGTTTAAGTTGGTACATAGATACTTAAAAACAAATAAGCCCCTCGGATTTCTCCTTGGGGCTTTTGTTATGTTATACTATAACATTGGTACTAGTAACCTGATTTCTTTTTAACCTTCTTCTTTTTCTTAGTTGCTGCCTTATGAGTTGCACCCTTCATAAGTTTACCATCTGGCATGTAGTGGTAACCCTTAGGTGCTTTCTTCTTTTTCTTTGGCATGTTCTTTCCTCTCATTGTCTAGATGCCCACATGTTATCAATCATGTTAGGATATTTTCTACCAGCCCTAGATGCTCTAGCTCTAGCCTTCTTCTTCTGGCCATCCGTCAAAGGTTTAGATTTACCTAAGGACTTAGGACGTTTCTTTTTCCATATTGGTTTCTTATCTGCCATTACTTTTTAGACCTTCTCTTAACAACTATCTTACCATTTACCTCAGATACCATCATACCTGCAGCTTCTGTTTGAGCTTTTAGCTGTCTATACTTTTCAGAAGGACTAAGAGTTTTCTTTATAACTTTCTTCACCATTACCACTTCACCTTGTTTGCCCAGTAAGCTGCACTCATTGGTCCCTTCTTAATGTTCTTAGCATGCCTAGCTTTAAATGCTTTGTTTCTAGCTGATCCATCAGGACTACCCTTAACACCCTTCTGTCCAAAACGTATAGTCTTTATCTTGTCACCTTCTTTAGCAACTACAACGTGTGATTTTGTTGCATGACTAGGAGTAGCTTTAGGTTTATTGTAACCTGATACTCCTGCTCGTTCTAACCGTGGGTCTTTCTTCTTCGCCATTCTATCCTCTTTAATTTAAGGGGTTGTCAACTAATGAATCATATGCTTTCCATATATCATCTATTTCTGTTTGGTATTTGTCAAGCTTATTATCCAAACTATCAGTGATCCCAGTTGATCTCTCAACCTGACTACGTAAGTCAAGCAAGTCTTTCTGTTGTTCCAAGATTGTTTGCATCTGCGTACTAATCGTTGACAACCTAGTGTTAAGCCCTCTAACATCATTATCCTGCACCGCCTGTTCTAGTGTTTGTATTCTTGAACCGAGTTCTCCTGCCTTGGTATCAAACGAACCTGACTTCTTTACAACTGTTTCTATACCTGACTCAACAGCATAGAACCTTTGTAATGTGTCGTATCCGTAGTAGATACCTCCACTAAGAGAACCTAGTATGGGCAGGGCAGCTGCTATGTACCACCCTTTGAATGTAAACCCACCTACTTTTACTTCTGCATCTTCTATCATAGCTATCCTTACATACCTGCTGAAGCTGATCCATGTTGTAAGATGTATGATGCAGCTCCGTAGACATCATCAGCATCTCTCATGTCATCTGTTAGGTAACCATTCCAGCCTGTACCGTAACCTGTCTCATCCCATGCAATGACAAATTCGTCTATGCTTTGTGTGTATGTGATGGCTGTGTACGAACCGATTAGTATGTTGTTGTTAGATGCATACGTATCAATACTAGCTGTCAACTCTGAGTTGTTTGCTGCAGCCATGAATGCACCAGCTTGTTGTGAGTACTCAGCTACAGCATCTATAGCATTGTTGTAGTCTTCAACTTCAGCAGCTGATATACTGTACTCATCTGTAGCTATCATCTCTTGTAGTACAACTTGCTCAGGCTTTGTGTCAGCTTCCTCAGCAAACTCAGCAACAGATGTAGCTGTCATAAGGACAGATGTAGCATCCCCTAAGATGTCAACAGCTTCTACTAAGTTATTCATCGCAGCTGTGTGCTCTTGGATAAACAACTGATTAGCATTTGTAGCTGTCGCATAGTCATGTGCTAGTACATTATCTCTAGCATCCTCGTAAGCTACCAACATAGCCTCTGTAACTTTAGATCCGTCAAGTGCACCGTCTACTATGACACCACCAACTTCAGCATAACCTACAGCACCTATACCTAAGTTAATTGACAACTGTAATCTATTGTCAATGATACTGATCGTGTTAATTAACGACTGTATCTTCTGATCCCCTGTCTGACTGAAGTCCTCTGCGAGTACTCCTGAACCGTTCACTAAGACTGCGAGTGTCCCTGCTAGTGTCAGTTTGTTTAATTGTTTCATCTGTTAAATCCTCTCCTATACGTAACAGCTTATCCCAAAACTTCTTGTTGCCTTCGTACCCAACTATAAACACGTCAGGATTTTCTCTATACTTATCTACAGCTTTCTTACCCATCAGTAGTTTACCAGTTATAACATCCATGATAGGGCAAGGTGTGGATGCTAGTATCATTGCCTTGAATACATTAGGATCGTCACAGATAATACTTATCCCTGAAATCTGTAAACCTAGACCACCTAGTTGTTGTGGTGTACCTAAGAGCCTACTATTCTTTCTTCTGTTGCAGTACTCATCTTGTTTCATTGTACCTTGTGAGTAACCAAACAAACTAAGCTGTAGACCTGATGTTGTAGGTAGCAAACAACTGTCATTACCTCCACCACCCATAACTGTAGGTGCTATACTTGACATAACTGGTGCTGCTTCACCTGCACCTGTAGCATTGTAGTTGTTAGTCGTACTGTCAGTGTTGTTGTTACTACTTACAGTTGAGTCCTCATAGTTGTTACTGAAGTCACCTAACTCTACATTGTCAGCTAGTGCAATCGTCACCAAGGACAGTTTTAAAATCAGGATCTTGGCAGAGAAGCTTAGTAGCTGCCTCAGGGTTACCAAGAAGGGAGAGTGTTCGAGCATTTAAGTTTCTCTGACATTTGGGTTCATTGTTAGGACAAACAGATGGGTACTCTATGATTGTAGATGAACAACCAGTTAGGATAACTGAGAGTAAGATACATTTAATTATCTTTAGCATTCATAGCTTCCATCATTATACGTATGGACTTAATATTCTCATCTATACGAGCTAAAGTTAGAGCCTGGCCTTGTACTACAGTCTCTAATCTTTCAATACGTACCTCTTGCCTGAGTATCTCCTTAGTGTTATTCTTTACGTTGTTATCTAAGGATGACACATACCAGACAAGGGCTATGGTTTGACACACTATAGCTACAACTAATGTGATGGGTACTGACTTAGAGAGATGCCATTCTGTGTCTTTGTTTATCATTTAGTAAATCCTGCTCCGAAGTATAGGCCAACTATAGCTGACACAATGTGAGTATCTAAAGGTGTTATGACAAAGCCAGATGCAGCTTGCCATCTTACAGTCTCGTTAGCACCAAGTAGCCAGTTAAGTATACCACCCTCTACCTCAGTGTAACCTACAATTACATTTACTTCAGGATAGAATACAGCAACTAACTTAGGTAATACTATGATAGCAAACACAGCAGACAG
>Ga0206125_10003517_pt1 | contig 14913 bp, 31 predicted proteins | sample Helgoland_Spring_4_FD_148598 | JGI IMG/M metagenome (GOLD analysis project Ga0206125, IMG submission 148598) | Pelagic subsurface seawater microbial communities from Kabeltonne, Helgoland, North Sea - Helgoland_Spring_Bloom_20160331_1 | ecosystem: Environmental > Aquatic > Marine > Epipelagic ... | reverse complement strand
TTCAACTACAGCATCATACTTTTTATGTAATCTTTCTTTTTCCATTTCATCACCATAACCTAAAGTAAAACTAACTTCACTACCAGAAGCAAACTTAACTTTAACTATTGGAAATGATTGGTAAGATCTTCTATAGTAATCTGTACCTACAACAACCTCAGCTTTAGGATATAATTTCTGGTATTTAGCAACTATAATATCTAAAGCAATTGCTTGTTTTTTAGTATGTGCTAATTCATTTATTTTACGCTCATTGTGTTCTTTAAATTTAGTATATAATGAACTTGGAATATAATATCTATACTGCTCAGTAATAGTAGTACACATTAATTTATTACCATCTCTACTTACACTAGCCTTATATTTTTTCATTTCACCTTTATGAATAGAATTGGTAATTAAATGAACATTACCTACAGCATTCATATAAGTAACTTCTTTAGTAAAATTTGTATTATTATATGAATAACCAAATTCTCTTTCTTGAGTTACTTCAAAAACTTCAAAATTACATTTATAATCTCTATTTTGAACAAAACCTGCTCTATCTAACATTAACGCTATTGTGTTAACCTCATCTTGAGATTTAACTGCTCTTTTAGCTTGATTTTCAATCCAAGTAGCAACTTCTTGTTCTTGCTCAGTTGTTAATAATACTCCTTGAAATAAATCTAATTGATTTTCTAAATTTGACATAACCTTTATTGTTTTATTTATTAATATACCGTGAATATACGAACCCTATCTCGGGTAACCAAATGTTTCGCTAGAAACCTAAATATTTCTTTCGTCTAAATGTTAAATCAAATGGTTTATTTATTCGACTATCTGATATATTAAATGTTTCCCATCCATCACCCCATTTTAATCGCATATATTCTTTATTCTGTTCCCAAGCATCTATTATTAATTTAGATAAGTGTTTATCATGCTTTAATGTTTGTTTACCTGATATATTATAATCAAATGTTTCACCATGATAATATTTATGTTCTAAGTTATATATGGTTTTAATTGGATTTTGTTTTAATCGTATCATATAATCCCAATCTTCACAATATGCTGGGTATAAATTTTCATCAAATAAACCTATATTATTTACTGCCCAATCTTTAATATAAAATAAATCAAATGAACCTAAACCAAAATCACCCCCATGACCAAATATTAATCCTATATCTTCATTATTAGATTTAATACTTAATTCTTCTAAAAATCCAGGTGTAAAACTAACATCATGTGATGTAATAAGCCATCCTGGTGATGTTATATAACTTTTTATTATTAAATTCCAAGCACCACCACAACCCAAATTAGAGGGTAAATTTACTATTTTAAAATTTTTAATATAGGGATGTTTAATTTTTGATAATGCTTTTAAATCATCATCAATTTCACCTTTACCATTATTGTTAATTACAATATAATTATCAACTGGATAATCTATTGATGCTACTTGTTTTGTTAACCAATATACACCATTAACAATAGCGACTCCTAAAACTGGTATACTATTCATTTATTATAATTGCTTCTTCAATTTCATTACATATAAGAAAATCATTATCACGTTGTAAAACATGACCACCTCCTATTTCATGTACATATAACCCTAATACTTGTTTATTAATACTATCATCACTATTTAAAAAATGATGGATACCAATTACATCAAGTATTTTATATGCTACATTACCTTTATAAATTATATTACAAATGGGTCTCATCTATATGTTGATTTAATTCTCCTAATTGTTGTTGTAAGGTTTGTATTGTTTTTTTTGTTTCTACTGTTGAAGTTTGAGATTTTAAATGAAGAATCATACCCATTATAGCTCTTGCTTCTTCTATTTTAGTTTGTTTTATCATAATGAATTTATAAAATGTATGGTCCACGCTACTAAACCGTTTAATTGTAGTATTACAAGATTCCATTGTCTACGAATACTAACTTGTATTAGTACACAAATGAACCCCATTATAAATAGGATTGGATTTATAGTCCATTGACCAGCTATTAAAAAACCAGCTCCCATATAACCAATTCTGGTTCCTAATCTTTCAATTGGTGATAGTCTTTTATCTCTAACCATGGTTTTTAATATGGATCTTCTCCAGTATCTATTAAATAGTGTTTTTTTCATTATCTATAATTTTCTAATGTAAAATTAGTTCCTGGAAGTGTATGAACACTTCTATTGTGGTTAGTATAAACTAATACTTCGGGGTCATCAATTAAAAAATCACATCCTTTACAGTATGATGGATAATCCCCTGTTATATGACCTTGTCTTAATTTCTGATATTCTTCTCCATTCCAAATTTCATCAAATGTGTTTTCTGATAAATGTCCTAGTACAGCCTCTTCATCTCTACCTAGCACTTGACAACAAGGATGTATTGCTCCTGTTTTACCATCTAACCCACCTGCTCTAATTGTAATTTCAGGTGCAAATGGTCTACCACAAGTTTTAACTGTACCTTTTCTTTCATTAGGGTTTTTATACACACCCGACCAATTATGCATTTTCCAAATTTCAGCTAATGCATTAGTAGGTTCAATCCAATTTTTCTTATATTGTTCTATTTCATAATCAATTTGATCATTATCCGTAATTAAATGATATGATGCTATTTCGGTTACACCATTAGTTTTTGATATATATTCCTGGGCTTGAATTGCATTATTTTTAACTAAGTCTAATGCATCTCTATTCATCCATTTTTTATATGTTTCGTTATCATAACCTATAATTGAAAAACGAATACGGCTTAATCCCTCATCAACACATTTTTTCATATAGTCCCCTTTAAACTTAAAACCATTTGAAAATATGTAAGATAAAATATTATGTTTAGTTAATATTTTAATATATTCAGGTAATTTTCTTACTAATGTTGCTTCACCTGAACCTTCTAAATTAACTACTTTAACTCCTTTATCTACACATTGTAAAACATAACCCTCAAATTCATCTAAGGGCATTTGTTTTAAAAACCCCTTATGTCTACCTGGGTTAGTTTGAGGGCACATTTGGCAAGTGTAATTACACCCCCCATTTATTTCGATAACAGCACGTTCAATGTATGGTTTTATTATATTATTCAATATGTCCAAATGTTTTTAATATTTCAAATGTAATTAATGCTCTTTCTCTAGGGGACTCATAATGGTCATGAGTTTGGGGTTCAGCTGAAATATAGTATTCTAATATTCTTTGTTTATTTTCTTTAGTGGGTTGGAGTTTATATAAACTTAAAGCTGCTTCAGTTAATCTATTTACTCCTACATAGTACTGTATTGGTCTAAAATTACATTTACTACTATGCATGTTTATAATCTCATTTAAAACTTTAATTCTCTTTTTATCTTCACCTAACCCCTTATAAATACTAGACTTAATCATTAGTAGTGATAATCTTCTCCTTAATGAACCGGATGCTAAATCTATTTTAGGCCAAAATTGATCTTCCATTCGTTTTTGTGCCCCACATAATTTTTCAAATTCTAATAAAACATCTAAACCATCTAATATTTTATCACCTATTCCTACCTCAGCAAATCCCCACATCACATTCATCAAATCATGATATCCATCTCTAAGATATTCTTGTGATTTTGTTATTTTTAATTTACCTGTTTTATTATACTCTTCAATAATTTTAACTGTGGCTTTAAAATCTTTATATTGGTTTGGGAAATGTTCATGATTCATTTTACACATAGAAAATCTAGATAACCATTGAAATTCTCCTCTATAATGGTTTATTCCTAAACTCCATATTTTATTATGAATAGGAAGTGATTTTAACATAAAATCTTCTACCTTATCTATAGATAATTGTGATTGGTTTGTTTCATATTTTACAAGTTCCTTTAAATTGATTTTATATTCATTTGTAAGTAAGTTTGGTCTATCTTTATGATCATAATCCTTAATCTTTTTTTTATATTTAGATATTAAATTATTTTTTTGGAAATAATCTGATCTGTAAAAATTAGTAGACCATTCAGTATGAGGGTGAAGTGTGTTTACTTTAGATGAATGATTAATATATTTATTAAAACTTTCCCAACAAACTAATTGTTTTGTCTCTTTAAAAACATGATGTAAATCCTTTAGGTATTTTTCCATTTTATTTTATTTATTTTACTTACCAAATACTTGGATACATATTAATATTATACATAACATTAAACTAATAAATGTTTTTACACTAATACCTTCATTAAAAAATATTGCTACAAATAAAGCATAAATTGCAATCCCAATAGCAAAACCAATAAATCGGGCAGGCCATAATAAACCATTAAATGATTCGACTGTATATTTAGTAGCCCATATATAGAAGAATGAAATAATAAACCCAAGTGCTGCTACAATTATTTCGTTTTTTCTAAACCAATCCATTTTAAAAAACTGACCATTTAATTGAAACCATACTAATATATGCCCAATAGCAAAATAAATTACTCCTAATAATAAACTATCTAATTTCATTCTGAATCGTGTTCATGGTTACCAAAATTATATATAATGGATAAAGGGCCTAAATAAACTAATACTGTGTGGTAATATAATCCATTTTCTGGTTGGTCTTGGGGTTCTACTAAATCATATCCAAATGTTAACCCTTGGTGGGGCCATTTCCATCCAAATAGTAATTCCCACCATTTTTCTGAGTGGTCGCTATCATATCTTATCATAACATTAAATTTTTATTTTCTAAAAACATCCAAAAACGTTCTAACCATAAATTAATTTTAACGTCTTCAATTAAATCTTCTCCATCAGCACCCATTTCTTTTTTGGATGCAACATAACCAATTCCCATATCACAATAGTCTCTAGCCTTATCCCTCTCACCCAATTTAAAAAATTCTTTTGCCTTATCCAAGCAATGATGTAAAACTTGTTTTTCTATTTTTGCCATAACTCTACTTTTGATTTTGGTACCTGTACTAAGGTGCCGTTCATTTTTATTAAAATATTATTATTAAAGTGTATACCAAAACACTTTTTTCTTTTATTATTAAATACAACCCAATCGTTTGCTTTGATCATATTAAATCATTTATAACGTTTATACTTTTAATTACGTCTCTTATATTAGCACACTTTTCATATTCCTCAGTTGATTCAAAATATTCAAGTAAATCTTCAGCTAATTCTAATTCACTTTGTTCTGGATCTGGGATGAATACCATGTCTTCTATTTCATTACTATCACTAGGTATTATTTGTTCATCTATTGCCATAAGCATAGTGTAACCAACATTCATTGCTTTATCTAATAGTCCTAATCCTTCCATATTAAAATGGTAAGGGTTCGTTAGACATATCTTTAGGTGTAAATGATGGATCATCTAATTTACGATAATTAAAACTAGCAAATGGTTGCTCACCTATTTCTTTAACTACTACATCTTGAGAATGTCTTCTATTATCTATTGACAATCTTAAGTCATTAGCACGTTTTCTAGCCATATAATCATTATCAGCATAAACGTACATTTCCATTTGTACTACGTATCTTTTGTTTTCTTTATCTGTCATAAATTCCATATTTAATTTCATTTAGCAACCCTTCTAATTCAATTTTTGCTTGATGAGATTTTCTTGAATTTAATGAATCAAGTATCTCATTTAATTTTAAATAAATTAATTCTTTATCCATAACCTTTATTTTAAATTTAAATTATACTCTTTATTATACTCTTCTACTGTAACCCATTTTTCAATTTCATTACAGTAAACCATTCCGTCTATTACTTGCTCCATTTCAACATAAGTTTATCAATATCTTCTCTTGACTGCCAACCTGAAACATCCCATTGTTGTTGGTCTGGTTCTAGGTTTTCATTTATAATAGCAACCTCAAATGTTGAAACATCTTCTGGTTTACTAGCTTTAGCTTTAACACCTGCTTTAGATGTACTGTACATTCCTTCACCTGCAACTACTGAGATGAATACATTAGGTTTTAATTCAAGTGATGCTTGAATACCTTTACAAACCTTATGCTTTTTAAATACTAGATCTTTAAATGTTTTCATAATATAACCTTTATTTTGTGTTGCTACTTAATCATAACAACACGTGAATATACGAACCTTCCTCCGGGTAACCAAATATTTACGCGGGAATCTTAAAAGAAAGCCCGCGGGGCTAAGTTGTTAAGTAGTAGATTGAAACCACATACATTTAAGATTAGTGGATTGTGTTTTACACCTTAATTTGGATCTTTTACCTGGACTTCTCATACCAGCTTTGACCTTAACTAACTTGGCATGAATATACGAAGAAAAAATGCGGTAACCAAATGGATACCGCATTACTTTTAATTTATTTTAATGTATTTTATTCAAAATCTTTTAAGAAACGACCAAAATGTTCTTGTAATCCTCTATCTGCTACATAATTTTTAAAATCTTCTACAAAATCATCTATATCATCAAATGAATCTCCTGATTTTCTTAAACTGTCCATATAAGAATCGATTTCAACATCAGTTCCTTTAGCATCATCTTTAAGTGCTTGTCTAATTTTTTTAACTACACCTTCTTCTAAACCTTCTTTATTTTCACCCATTCGTTTTTTCATAAATGAACCTAAATCTTTACCCCAAAAGTCATCACCTTTATCATCCATACCTTGGGATTTAATAGTCATCATTATTTCTTGTTGGAAATCTTCAATTTTATCTTCTCCAGCATCATAGTCACCATCATTTGCTTCAATAGCTTCAATTGCATCATACAAATGAGCTGCTTCTCTATGATAATTTACATCAGTAAAATCTTCTACAATATCCTTCATTACTTCAAGGGATGTATCATCTTTAATTGCTAATCCTGCTCTTAACATTCCATAATAATCAAAATCCTTAGTCCAACCTGAACCAATTTTATATTCTTCCATTATGTCTATTAAATTATATTTACTCATATTTTTATTTTTTAGCTTTTCTACCTTTTCTTTTTTTACCTTTTACAGCAGGTACTACATCACTAGCTTGATTAACAACTTCTTTAGCTGCATCAGCAACATCTTTAAGTTCTTTTTTAACTGCCTTAGCTCTACGTTTAGTTTCTTTAATAACTTCTTTAACGTCTTCAACTACTTCTTCAACTTCATCAGGAATCATATCTCCATCTTTATCATTTATTTTTCCTTTTTTCCAAATGATATAATAAGTAACAGCTATAAGTGTTATAACTCCTATAATAACTAAAATTGTGTTTAACATAATTAATTTAATTGGTTAATATTTTATTATAAATATATAAAGCCTAAGCTAAATTATATTTTTGTTTATATTTGCCAACAAATGATTTACCAGTACCTATTTCTAACCATTCAGCAATATCAGGTATGCCTGGTATTTTTTTAGCTGATAGAACATAATCAATATTTTTATTAATTACCTTCATTTTGGTTTTAGCATTTGAACGATTAGATGTTTTAAATACTATTACTGTAGGCATACCTTTAGCATACATACGTTGATCGATTTTAGGTTTAGCTTGTTTTTCACCTGCCTTATACTTATTTTCTACTTTCCAACACCCATTAGCTGATTTATTTCTATCAAAATACCATATTTGATCTTCAGTTTCCTGAATCCAACTGTCTAATGCTACTGCTGGTTTTTCACTTGGTCTACCTCTGCTCATATTTATTTAGTAACTTCATATTTTAATAATAAATTTGTGTTATTTACTTGTTTCTTATCTTTTTGGTTATAATTAGAACTCCATCTAAACTCCCCACCATACCTTTTTCCTATTTTAAAATATTCATCATGAGGAATTTCAAATATTCTTTCATTAATTCCATCTATAATACGAAGCAAATCAAACCCCCCTCTTTTATTTTCTCCGGCACTATTAATTCTTAATTCACCAGTGGGCATAATATAATTAGTGAATTTAGTTTCAATTCTTCCTTTTGTTTTATGGATTTCATCATGACCCGTTTTATTAACAAAATCAGAACCTGCATCCTCTGCTACTTTAACTTCAACTATCAATGCTTGAAATTTAGGATCATTTAATAAATTATCTAAATTATTATGAAGATAGTTTTTAAGATGGTTTTTTGAATAAGTGTATTCCATGAATATTATTTTTAATTATACTCCAATATACGACCTTTCCTTCAGGTAAAAAAATTTCTCGCACATTACTTTACTTTTTTTTCTAATTCTTTTATGTGTTTACAACGATTATCAAACGCTCTCCATCTACCTGGACAATCACAATAAAACTTACCTGAATCTGGGTAATATACTGTTTTATACGTTTTATCAGCACTGCTACTGCTAGTATGAGTTTCAATAACAGGTTCTTGTTTAACTACAACTTTAGGTTTTGGTTTAATCCACTCTATATCATTAACTGTAGTACCTTCAATTACTTCTTTCCATATAGGCATTATGTATGTTTTACCATTTATATTAGCTACTGTTGGGGGTAAATTACACTCAGCATCATATTTAAATAACCTATAAGCTATAAACGGACCAAACCCACTTGGGTCGATACTTAAATTGCTTTTTTCTTGATAAAATCTACGGGTTCTCTTGTGACCGTATTTGTTTAAATTTGTGAATTCTACTATGGGCATAACCTTTATTTAATACGTGAATATACGAACAAGTAATGTGGAAGCCTAATTTTTCCGCATTTATTTTTATATATGTAAAAATTCTTCGTTATAATACCCTTTTTCAAAATCACCAATATTTTTAGATGAGTAAACACAGGCATATAGAGCTCTTATTTGATTTGATGTATTTCGAGAGGAAGAATGATGTGTATTTCCCTCTATTATAATCATATCTCCAGCTTTAGCAGGTAATAATTCAAATTTATTTGTTTTTTTGTTAAAACAACTTAATGGACCGGTTCCATTGGGCATGTTTGTTAGTACCCAACAACAATTTATAGTTTTAAAATCACCATTAATAGCAGCATTAGAATCTTTAACATATTGATTATCAAAATGAGAATTAAAATAAAAATCCTCATTAGGTAATTTAACTACTACTTGGTCATTATATAAATAAATTTTTTGTGTTTGTAGTAATTCTTTAGCTATATCAAACATAAATTTTGAAGTATATGCTTTCCATAAATTAGGATCTAGGGTACTTGCTAACTCAAGTCCTTTCCAAAATTGACCTGATCCATTATGTCTAGGTGATCCTACAAAATTTTGATATTTGTTTTTTAATTGAATAGATCTAGAACGAACCTCTTTAAGTAGATTTTGAGGAATTGCTTGTTCTAAATGTATATAACCCTGTTCTATAAACTTATCTAACATTCATTATCGGATGTAACTTGTAAATCTAAACTTAAAGCATTACAAAAGTTCATTAATTGCCCTTGTTGCCATATTATTCTGAAGTCTGAATCGGACATACTTTCGAATAAAGCAACCATATTGTATCTATTTTCCTTGACCCCTATACTTTTTGGCATAATTTTTACTTGCTTTCAATTTTGAGGTTTTACTTTTAGCATGAACCCCAGGTCTTTTTTTATTTTTATTAGGTTTATAGTTTCCTATAACAATTTTAGCCATTATTTTTTATTATAAATATGACTAAAGGCTCAAACGATAACCACTAAATTTTTTCATATATTGGGTTATACCAACCCCATTTCCATCTTTTCTTACTTTACCTGTTCGAAACCATTTTTTAACACTACCTTGTCCTCCTAAATGAGCCGCAGCTAATAATCCTGATTCTGTTACTAATATACCATGGACAATTTGCCCCTCATATCTATCTATAAATTTTTGTAATCTTTTTTTATTATGTAAAAGTAATTTTAACATTGCTTCTTCTTGTAATAAAGTATCTTTCAAAAATTGTTTTGTACTTACTTTAATTTTTAAAGTTTTTAGTGTAGATTTACCAAATTGGTATTTACCCATATAACCATATCTATTTACTATGTGGTATCTATTTCTTGATTCTTGATATCCCATAGCATCTAAAAAATCACTATTTCCTTTTAAATCAATTTCTACAGTATCAAAGGTAATAGGTTTTATTTCTACGGGTAGAGATTTAATTGATGTGACTGGGGTTACTGGTTGTAAATGGTAACTAGTAAATGCTAATAAAGTTAAAGTACAAAATAAAAATAAAAGTTTTTTCATATTAAAAGTTTTTTAAAAAATCTCCCTTAATTGGTTTAGATTTTAACTGAGATGCTTTTTCGTCATTTTTAAGTATTTTATCAGTTAATTTTTCTAAATGTCTTGATTTTTGTTTATCATAATCTTTTATAATTTTATGATGTTTTTTATCTATTGATCTTACTTTTTTCATATTCTACTTATGTATTGATTAGGACTATCTTCGTCTTCATTATCTAATCCTAATTCTTTTAAACGTTGTAAATGATAATCATCAACTTCCCATTCTACTTTTTTACTAGTACTATTAAATTCTTTATGTGACTCAATTTGTTTAACATCTTTGTCTGTAAATATTTCTCCTACAGTTAAAAAATAATGATTATAACATAATAATTCTATATTATCACTATTATAATTTGATTTATTATTATCTTTAAAATGTAATAATAAGGGCATTTTATAATCAAGTACTCTACGTTCTTTAAAACCACACATAGAACATTCTTCTAATAAATATCCTTCTTCTATTAAACGATATTTGATTTTAGCTGGGGAAAATGATGCTGCCGATACTCTACCTTCAATTATATCTAATAATGCTGGTTCTTTACTTGTACCCTTTAGAAACTTAGGTATTCCTTTACCAGATTGGTTTTTATGGTCCTCAAATACTTTATACATTTGAGCATATCTCTTATAATGGGTATAAGAAACATGAAGGTATCTAGCGGCAGCCATGTTAGATTTAGTTTTTGCTTGAGCCGCCACTATCATTTCTTTAGATAATGGTTTTGGTTTAGGCATAACTAACTTCTATCTTTATCTAAATTATTAATTATTTGATATGGGCCTTGTAGATTACGATCTTCTTTATCCATATTTAACATTTCAGCTTTTGCAGTTTTAGTATCACCACGTTCAATAGCAGTTGCAACTACAAATTCCTGGTATTGGTCTTCTTCCATAATGATAGTTTCAGTCCAGGTATGATCACCTGATCCTCTCATTACAGGAACACCTCGTTTAGTTCCTACTGTTGAGCAGTTTACACATACTTTGTAACCATACTTGGTTAATCTTAGTTCTGGCATGTCTTCTTGACATTTGATGCACGAAATCATTTTCACTGTGTTGGGGGTTTTTGTAGTCTGTAGCATAAATATATAACCTTTTTAAATTAGGCGTGAATATACGACCTTTTCTTCAGGTATCCTACTAAACTACCGCTCTTCCTTTCATTTTTTCCCAATCTCTGTTTTTTCTAACATTATTATTGGTTTCTTGTACCGCACATAATACATTATTTTCAGTATCAAGATGTTCAGTTAAAAAAAGTAATGCTTGTAAATCTTTAGGAAAACAATGACCCCCAAAACCAAAATCTCCATCTGGACCAGGTACAGCCCAATGAGATTTTCCTAATCTCTTATCCATTGTAGCATATTCAACTACTTTATCATAATCATGATTTAATGCTGTTACTAATTGATACATTTCATTTGCAAATGCAACTTTAGTAGCTAAAAAACAATTAGTAAAATATTTAACCAATTCAGCATGTGTTGAACCTGTTTTAATTATATGTGCTTTTGGGAATACTTTAGAATATAATCTTCTTAGTTCAGTAGTTGCAGGTCTAGGGCCCCCTAAAATAATTCTATCTTGATTATTAAAATCTTCAACAGCATTTCTTTCAGTTAAAAATTCAGGATTAAATACTATATCTAATGATTGATATAAAGAATTCCATCTTGCTGTTGTACCAGGTGATACTGTAGATTTTATTACTATTGTTTTTTTAGTTTCTTGGTTATCAGCAATTAAGTCTATTTCTGATAGTTGGTTTTGTACAATATCAATATTACAACTTCCATCTTTATTCATGGGAGTAGGTAAACATAAAAATATAGTATTACACATTAATACATCACTAAATGTAGAATTACATTTTGATTTATCTAAATCATAAGTTAACACATCAAAGTAATTTTTAAACTTTTGATAAACCGCATTACCAACAAAACCTTGTCCTATAATTCCTATCATATTAAAGTAATAATTCTTTAGTTAAATAATTTTCTAGTGTATTGCTTAGATACAATTTAGGGGTTAATCTAGAATCTAATTTATAAACTCTATCATGGCCTTTTCTATCTTCAACAAAGTCAAATTTAATTCGTTTAAGCAACATTTGTTCTATTATTCCTATAATTTCTATATTGCTATAACGTTCACCTGATCCTATGTGGTATACTCCTTCATAACCACCAATCATTAAATTAAATATATTTTCACAATTATCATCAGCATATATCCATTCCCTAATATTTTTACCATCTCCATATACTGGAATCGGTTTATCATTTTTTACACAATCTATAATTGTTGGTATTAATTTTTCAGAATGTTGGTTTTCACCATAATTGTTAACTGTACGGGTTATTATATATTTTAACCCATAAGTTTTTCCTGCAGCCTGGACTAATAAATCAGAAGATGCTTTAGTTGCTGAGTAGTAAGATGAACCATATAAGGGAAATTCAGGTGTTGCTTCATCTACTTTAAGATAATCAGCCATATCACCATAAACTTCATCAGTACTAATTTGAACAAACTTTTGTAAATTAGGGTTTTGACGAGCTAATTCTAATAAATGAAATGTTCCTTCAACATTTGTTTTAACAAATGGTTTACCATCTTTAATAGAATTATCTACATGAGATTCTGCTGCAAAATTTACTAAATAATCATAGTGCCCTAAATCATCTAAAGTTAAATCACATATATCTTTTTGTAATATTCTATAATTAGCTGAAGATATATTGTTTAGATTAGCTGCATAAGTCATTTTATCTACAACTAATATTTCTATATCTAATTCTTTAGTTGCTAATAAATTTACAAAATGGGATCCTATAAACCCACATCCTCCTGTTACTACTACTTTCATAATCCTAATTTATCTTTTTCTGAAATAGTTATTCTATCAAATAATGAAGTTCCTAATATTTCTGTAATTTTATCTTTTATAGATGGGATTGTATTCCATACTATACTTTTATATGTTTCAGGATTATATTGACCCTCAACTTCATAGTATACTATAGTATAGGGTTCTAAAGTTAAATAACCATGAGCATATTCTTTATTAATAGTAAGTACTTCACTACTTGGATTTAAAATATAAGTTTTAACTTCTCCAGTACGTAAGTGGTATAAAAAATCTATTACTTTACCCTGAATAATACTTACATGCTTTATTTGTTGAGGATTGGTTTGATAATGTAAACCTCTAAACGTATGTCTAGCTTCATTGGTTGCTAGAAATATTTGGTCATATTTTTTTCCTTCACTTACAACAAATAATCCCCTATTATCATTTATTCTTTTCATCTAATAAACTGGGGTTTTGTTTTATTGTTTGTTTAGTAATTAAATCTTTAAGTTTAGTAGTAGACCAATCATGGGCTCTAGAAGTATATAATACTTCAATTGGTAAATCATCACCTGTAAAAGGTTTACCTAAATAATCTTCACCTAATATCCTTAAATCAGGTTTAAAATGTTTAATTAAACTTATTAATTCTTCTTCAGTTTGATATACATAAACTTCATCTATATAATGTATAGACATTAATGCTCTATATCTTTCATATAATGGAATTACAGGTTTATATTTACTAAATCTAGTTAATGATGGGTCTCTTTGTAAAAATATAATTAATTTTTCACAATGTTTTTTTGCATCTTCGAATGTATAAATGTAACCAGGATGTAATAAATCAAAATTTCCAGCTGTAAATCCTACTTTATATTGTTTCATATTAATTCATTTTGATATTCATTCATTTGTATAATATTCACTTTAATATTACCTAATTTAAATTCACCTATTTCTCCACTATTTTGTATTATTTGGGTTAAACGTTGAATATTATTAAAATCATCTTGAGTAAATTTTTGTCTATCTAATTCTACTAAAATTTCATTTTGTTTTTCATTATCATAAGGTAATACTCTTTTACTTAAATCATAAGTAGTATTGTTTTTTTCTTCTTCAAAATAAGGAATTGCTAAATGATTATATCCTTCAATATAAATGTTATCACACCAAGGTTCTAATGCTCTTAATAAATCAAAACTACTATTTTTAAGTATAATTCCTATATTATATTTAGGGGGTATAATTGGCTTCATTGTTGGGGTATGTAAAACAAAATGACCCCATTTACGAGTAAAGTTTCTACCATTTTTAGTTGTAGTATGTAACCATTCTTCTGAATTTTTACCTGCTGATCCCCCAGCATGTTTATTAAATCTAGAACCACGTGAAGTAAAATGGTAAACTAGTGCATCCCATGGTTGAATAAATTTATATCCTTTTAATTGGAAGCGATTAAATAAATCGGAATCTTCTTTAGATTGAGGTGCAAATAATTCATCATGACCTCCTACTGCTAAAAAATCTTCTTTATACATACACCAGGGAGCAAATATACCTTCTGTTATTTTATCACTTTTTAGTAATTCACTTTTTTCATACCATTTTTCTATATCAAATTCATCAACCTCAATTCCAAAATTTTCAGTTAATTTTTCAGGACCCGCTGGATGTAAAGGGGGTTCTACTCTAGTAGCTGTTACTACAGTACCTTTTTCTAAATGTTTTAATATATTATAATCTAAATTCTTACAGGCTACCATATCAGAATGAAAGGCCATAATAATATCAGTACGTGCCATTTCAATACCT
>Ga0206125_10003514_pt1 | contig 14923 bp, 17 predicted proteins | sample Helgoland_Spring_4_FD_148598 | JGI IMG/M metagenome (GOLD analysis project Ga0206125, IMG submission 148598) | Pelagic subsurface seawater microbial communities from Kabeltonne, Helgoland, North Sea - Helgoland_Spring_Bloom_20160331_1 | ecosystem: Environmental > Aquatic > Marine > Epipelagic ... | reverse complement strand
ATCATAGACTTTAAGACTGCAAAAAAAATAAAAAGAAGAGAGTGGATTGAGGACTATTTTCTTCAAGGTTGCGCATATGCTAATGCACACAATGTAATGTTTGGAACAAATATCAATCAGATAGTAATACTTATGGTAGACAGGGATCTTATTTTTCAAGCATTTACAGTAAAAACTGCTGAATTTAATGTGCTAACTCGCAAATGGAAAAACAAATTAATTCAATTTAACAGTCAAAAAGTCAAGGAAATATAATGAAGCAAATAATATCAATTGGTGGAGGGGGTTTTGGTAGATCTCTTGGAGAGCTTCGAATTGAAAAATATATTATTAACCAATGTAAATCTAATAAACCAAAAATATGCTTTATTCCAACTGCAACAGGAGATGATAGCGGCTATATAAATAATTTTTATCGAGCATTCAACACATTAGATTGCATACCATCTGATATATCTTTTTTTAAAAGAACTATAAATCTAAGAGAGCATATACTCAATCAAGACATTATTTTTGTTGGAGGCGGCAATACAAAAAGCATGCTCGCAGTCTGGAGAGAATGGGGGTTAGATATAATTCTAAAAGAAGCATATAACAAAGGCATTATCATGTCCGGTGTTAGTGCTGGAGCAATATGTTGGTTTGACAAAGGTATAACTGATTCTTGGAGTCATGATCTTGCAATAATGGATTGCCTTGGGTTTGTTAATGGAACTTGTTGTCCTCATTATGATGAGGAGCCTAATAGAAGACCTTTTGTTAAGAAGGAGCTAGTAAACAAAAACATTGATTCATGTATATCGATTGAAGGTTTCAACGCTCTTCATCTTATAGATGATAAACCAGAATATTCTGTTTCATTTAAAAATGATAATAATTCATACAATGTAATACTGCAGAATGAAAATGTCATTGAAGATCAAATCGATGGGGTTAAAAAAATAAAAGCTTAGTCCCAAATTGTTAAATGGTCCCTAATATTTCTTTCTGGAAGCCTTTTCTCTTTTCCTGACTTTGTTCCAATATACAAGAATCCTATTATTTCATTATTTTTATCAAGCCCCATCATTTTTACCAAGTCTTGATTGAAAGCTAATTTACCAGTCCTCCATATACCCGAGTAACCAAGGCACTCCAATGCATTAAGGATGTTCTGACCAGCAGCAGCTGTTGATAGTTTTTGTTCAATATATGGAACTTTTGGATGATTAGACAGTTTTGTAACCAGTGTAATAATCATAGGTGCTCTAAAGGGCGCATTTTTATATTTCTGTAAAATATTCTCATCGTTAATATCAAGTACCTGTGAAGCAAACTCCTCAAATATATTAGATAATTTAGTAAGCCCATCACCCTTAATTTCTATAAAATTGGATGGTTTAAGCCAAGCATGATCAGGCGCTCTAAGAGCAGCTTTGTAAATTTCTTCCATCTCTATGGTTGAGGGATGTGGTTCTACTAAAGTCCTATGTGAGTTTCTATTTTGTATTATTGATAGTAATTTATTCATTTTTGTCTGATATAGTTAATAAATATTATAAAACATAACTAAAAGGTGATCATATGTTAGCTCAACTAATTGGAATCTTAATTACCATACTTGTTGTTTATCTTATTTCAACTCGATTAATCTCCAAAAATACCAAAGAAATTGTGTACGAAGATGAAATGGATGAAATGGAGCTTAAATCTATTGACGAAGAGATTGATAGTTAATAGTTTTATTATTCTTTAAAATTCATTAACATGTTATAGAGCTAATTAACTTTTATAAATATGATTGATATTCTTGTACTTGCTATCTTTTTTTCTTTGCTAAATCTTTTTCTTCCAATGATTTTTTCATTGCATAAAATTCCATTTAAGGAATTTACTTATGTAGGTGGTGATTTATCTAAGAAAACCGAATTATCTGGAAGATTATCACAGTCATCTGACAATTTAAGGCAAAGCTTACCACTTTTTTTAGTATTGTCAGTTTTATCAATTCAATTAGAAGTTGACAATTCTCTACCAATGCATATTTGGTTATTTTCTAGGTTAGCTTATTTAGCAGGCTCTGCATTCAACCTATACAAAATACCTCTTGTGAGGCCATTGATTTGGTTGCCGTCTATCATTGCTATTGCTTGGATGGCTTGTAACTTAGTATAAGTTTATTTCAGGGTCTTGTTCCCGAAGGCCCAGGCTCTTTTAGCGGAGTAGGGTTATTATTCCAGCTTGGGTCGTTTCTGTATGCTCTTTTATCAATATCGTATTTTGGTCTTAAGCTAGCAGATTTCTTAAAATCTCTTCTTAGTCTCTCTTTTCCAATATGAGCACAACTTAGACTAGAAGATTCTGAATTTACATCAATTATGATTTGTTTGTCGAAAGCACAAAAGCCTCGCATCAAGTCATTAAAGTAGACTTTGGTTGTAAGTGTATCCAAAAAACTTGATACAGAAAGGATATCATTTTTTTTACACATTCGAATTCTATCAAGAGCGTACTGGAAGGGATCTTGGTTGTCATTAATCCTAGATGTGATTACAACTGCACATTTTAAATCCATTGTCGCTTCAGATTCAGCTTGCAAATTGATGGGAAGTGTAACTAAAAAAATCCCAAGAGCACTAAAAATTATAGTTTTAAACATTATGATTTAAACCCTCACAGTGACTATTAAACTCAGCTTCGTATTTTAGAAAATCTTCTACATTTTTTTTATTAATAAGATAGTTTCTATCCATAAGATCAAGTATTTTGTAGATGTATTTCATATTATTGATTCTATCCCATTCAAATAAGCTATCCAAATCTTTTAATGAAAGTACACCTGTTATATTAAGCCTCTTTGTCATGAGGTTTTTTAACTCAAGATCTGCCTTCGAGGATGAAAAAATTATTTCTCTATTTTTATAATTGGCTGAGTTAAAGTAAGCAGTATCAATTTCACTAGTGCAATCAATAGCATTTGATGAGGCATTAAGTTGATAGCTGATACTCAATATTATTGTTAGACATAATACCCTCATCTAATAACCGTTGCTTACTATAGCAATTACAACAATGGATGTTGTTGCTACTAAAAGCAATCTTTGCCACTTAACAAGATCTTCTGAGGCAATCCAAACCCCAGCAAGAAAAGTTAAGAACATAATTATTAAGATAATATCCATGTATATTATGATAACTTAATATCTATAAGTGTTATAAATAAAATATCATGATTACATTTGAACTTATTAATTACTTTTTAGGATTGTTGCTTATTAGCACCTCATTAATAGTTATATTGAAATCAAAGGCTAGTTTTAACGTTAAAACACTTCTTATATTAATAATTGCCTTAGCTGTTTATTTCTTATTTGAAAAACCAGATTCATTTATATTAATGGGATAAATTATGAATTTTTTTTACTATTTTCTAACTATTATTTTTTCAATAAATCTTTTGTCATATGACAGAGTTACTGGACAAGACTTCAGCAGCAGATCAGAAGTTATAGCTCAAAATGGAATGGTTGCAACAAGCCATCCACTTGCCTCGCAAATAGGACTTCAGATTTTAAAAGATGGAGGAAATGCTATAGATGCTGCAATTGCTGCAAACGTAGCCTTGGGTTTAATGGAACCAACAGGAAATGGTATTGGGGGTGACTTGTTTGTAATTCTTTGGGATGCAAAAACGAAAAAACTTTATGGATTAAATGCTAGCGGCCCATCTCCAAAAGATATATCTATTGAATACTTTACTGACAATAACCTTGATAAAATTCCTTCATATGGCCCATTGCCAGTTTCTGTTCCCGGTGCCGTAGATGGGTGGATAAAACTTCATGAGAGATTTGGCAAGTTACCATTTAAAGAATTATTCAAACCAACAATTAATTATGCAAATAATGGATTTCCACTCACTGAAACCATAGCTTACTATCTAGAATTATCATCACAAAGATTTAAAAAATATCCAAACTTTAAAGACGTATGGATGCCTTATGATGCATATTTAAAAAAAGGGGATATTTTTAAAAACCCTATGCTAGCAAAAACCTTAGAAGACATTGCAACTTCAAAGCGATCAAGTTTTTATGAGGGGGATATAGCTAAAATAATGAGTAATTTTGTAGTTTCTCAAGGTGGATTCCTTTCAGCCGATGATCTAGCTCAATACCACGCAGAATGGGTGGAGCCAGTTTCAACAAATTATAGGGGCTATGATGTTTGGGAGTTACCACCAAATGGACAAGGTATTGCAGCTCTTCAAATATTAAATTTACTTGAAAGGTATGACCTAAATAAAATGGGCTTATTTAGTAGTGAATACATCCATCATTTTGTTGAAGCAAAGAAGTTAGCTTTTGCAGACAGGGCTAAGTATTACGCCGATCCAGATTTTAATGATATTGGCATAGATTATTTAATCTCAAAAGAATATGCTGATATAAGATCAAAACATATTAACCCTCTCAAATCATCCGCTAGCGTCCCTGCAGGCACTTTAAAGGATGGTGATACGATCTATCTCACCACAGCAGATAAGGATGGGAATATGGTTTCCCTAATTCAAAGCAACTATAGAGGGATGGGATCAGGAATGGTCCCACCAGGTTTAGGTTTTATGATACAGAATAGAGGCGAGCTATTTAGTCTAGATAAAGATCATGCAAATTCATTGGTTGGAGGAAAGAGGCCATTTCATACAATTATTCCAGCCTTCATAACTAAAGATAATAAGCCTTTCATAAGTTTTGGTGTAATGGGTGGAGCAACTCAACCTCAGGCGCATGCTCAAATAGCAATTAATATAATTGATTTTAATCTTAACCTTCAAGAGGCTGGTGATGCACCAAGAATAGTCCATACTGGTTCGTCTCAACCAACAGGTGAAACTATGATAAATGGAGGATCTCTAAGTTTGGAAAATTCGTTTACTAAAACTATTATTGAAGAGCTTAAAATTAAAGGTCATATTATAGATTACCAACCAGGTATCTTTGGTGGCTATCAAGCAATAATGCTCAAAGATGGTGTTTTTTACGGTGCATCTGAATCTAGAAAAGATGGTCACGCAGTTGGTTATTAATTAGAAATATATAACTAAAAACATATTCAAAAAGTGTAAATTATTTACAATTTTGATATCTTTTTTAAACAAGATTTTAGTATATAATTCACACTTAAATCCTACTATATTTGTATTATGAATCTTAGATCATCACTTTTAATAACTTCAATTTTTATTATTTCATCTTGTGGCGGAGGCGGCGGAGGCGGCGGAGGATCTACTCCAACCCCACCAACCCCACCCACACCACCTGCAAATAATGCACCAACATTTGCTAATGTAGGGACAATTGCAGTTGCAGAAAATACAACTGCTATTGGAACAGTTACAGCAACAGATGCTGACGGAGATACTCTTACATACTCCTTGACTGGAGATGATACCTCACTAATTACTATAGATTCAGGCACAGGAGTTTTAAGTTTCAATACAGCTCCTGACTTTGAGAATCCAGGAAGTGCAAGTGGTGATAATAATTACTCTATTACAGTTGTTGCATCAGATGGTTCGGCTACTGGTTCGGTAGGGATCGTTGTATCAGTTACTGATGTTGATGAGAATAGCGCTCCAGTTATTACTTCATCTAATACTTTTACAGCAGCTGAAAATCAAACCGCTATAGGAACTGTAACTGCAACAGATGCTGATGGAGACTCCATTACCTTTCAAGTTAGCGGTTCTGAATTAGCTATAACATCAGGAGGGGTTTTAACTTTTATATCACCTCCAGACTATGAAACTAAATCTACCTATACAGAAACTGTAACTGCTAGCGATGGAACAGATTCGGATACACAAGATATTACTGTCGTTGTTACCGATGTAGATGAAAATACATCCAATCTCGATGTTCAAATCATAGATGAAGGTTCTGTTGCTACTATATGGGGTGGAGAAAGTTCTCTATTCTTTTTTGATGAGCTCAATGGTTATCAGTCATGCAAATCAGATTCATGTCAAAGTGTAGATTACTCTTATGTTGATTCGGGTTCCGACAGAGGAGATGTGCTAGAAGTTAGATATACATCTAATGCAGGCCATGCTGGATTAGTTGTGGGACCTACTGCAGGGGTAAACCTCAGCGATTATTCTGAAGGGTCTTTATCATTTGATATAAAGGTTGTTAACAAAGGTACAGACAATTTACCTAATGGCTTTCTTGTAAAAGTTGAAAGTGATACTCAGAATTCTGGAGAGTTACCTGTAAATGATATTAGTGCTAACGGGCAATGGGAATCAATAGATTTCCCTGTTTCAGCATTAACTCAAAGCGGAGCTTTAAATCTATCAAATATTACCGTGCCCATGGTTTTCTTCCCATCTTTTCAAACTGGTGAAAATCTTGTTTATCAAATAGATAATGTTAGATATACAGGTATTAAAGAGGGAGCAACACCTCCCTCTGGACCGAATAATGGAGGCGGCGGCGGATCAGGTAATACTGGTGAGTATGAAATAATCAATTATGGAGCAGGTAATATTTCTACAGCAATAAATATAGAAAGTTATAAATGTGGTAGTAACGATGCTGCAACTTGGATATGGAATGCTGGTGTTGTTGAATCATTTATTAGTAGCTGTAATAACTCAACCGGAAAACCTATAAGCGCACCAGTTAAAGTTATGCCTCAGGTTGTAGAGCCTGCAGCTTCAAAAAAAATTGCAACACATCGATGGTGGGGGTCTATTCCTTTTATTGGCGAAACAAAAATTGGTGATCCTACTTCTGTGTCACCAGCTCACGTTTCTCCTGACCCAATAAGAGCAAGACTAAGCACTGCTGGAGTTAGGTTGATGGGAATCCCAGGTGGGTTCAGACTTGCAGGTGGTTTATGCGGTAATTGTTACCCACAATATGCAGCTCCCGAATGGTTTACTGAGGTTTTTGATGGTATAGCAATTGCTAATAGTAAGCATACAAATATGAATGCATACTTAAAAGACTATAGTGATGGCTCAGTTACTACGCTATGGATGTCTGGGGATACCGACGTCATGGAGGCAACTTTTGTACATGGCTCCCCATATGTGTTTTTTAAGGTTTTTGATGGAAATGCAATTTTAAAAACGCTAAGAGAAGATGGTGGCGAAAAAGGTGTTTTCTATGAACAAGGCGATAGTCTTGGAGTTTGGACGGATGTTGCCGGTAATAGAAATAACTTTATTATCACAGGCGAAGGGGTCACAACATTTACAAATCCAACAAGCAACAATATTAGTATTAACAATAGCACTGGAGAATTTACAGTAACCTATATTCCCCAGTCTTCAGGTATTCCAGGTGATGCAATGTCTGATTATTTTATAAATAAATCAAGAAATGTAATCTCAGCTGTTGATATTAATTACGAAGTTGATAGGTCTGATAATTCGGTTACTGTAACACATGAGTATCATGGAAAAGATGGCAATCTAGTTAACACCATTATTGGTTTACATCCAATGCATTGGAAGTTTTCATCTAACAATCAAACTTCTAACTATAAAATTAGAAGCGCTAGAGGCGTTATTAAGTTTGCAGAGAGGGACTCTTTTAATTACACGATGCCTTATGTAGGCGTCTTGCCTACATTACCTTCAATTGATAATACTTTTGAAGTGTCAAAACTTACTCAACTTGTAAAAGACTTTGTTGATCAGGGTGAAAATGTTTGGATTGATAGATCTATTACAAACGACACGTATTGGTCCGGCAAAGCCTATGGAAAAGTTGCAGAGCTTATTGCTATCTCAAAATCAATAGGGCTAACTGAAGAATCAAATCGTTTAACCAATTGGTTAAAATCAGAACTTGAAGATTGGTTTACTGCTGAAACAAATGGTGAGTTAGATGAGGAAAGGTATTTTGTCTACGATGATACTTGGGATACTTTACTGGGTATGGAAGAGGCCTATGGCTCTCATACTAGGCTTGCTGACCATCACTTCCATTACGGCTACTTTGTTAGAGCTGCTGCTGAGATATGCAGAACTGACAAATCATGGTGTGGGGATGATAAATATGGCCCTATGGTTGAATTATTAATTAGAGATTATGCTGGCGTAGACACTGACGATATGTTCCCAAATTATAGAAATTTTGATCCTGCAAATGGTTTTTCTTGGGCTGACGGAAAGGCTGATGCTTTGCAAGGTAATAACAATGAGTCTACATCAGAAGCAGCTAACTCATATGGCGCACTTATTTTATACGGTCTTATTGTTGATGATAATGACTTAGTTAATAGGGGTATTTACCTCCACGCAAGCACTTCAACCGCCTATTGGCAATATTGGAATAATATAGATGGCTATAATGGCTTAGGCGATGATTATGATAACTTTATTAACGGATATCCAAATATAACCACGTCAATTATATGGAGTAGTGGTGCTGACTTCTCCACTTGGTTTAGTCCTAAGTATGCTCATATTTTAGGTATACAAGGCTTGCCATCTAATCCTTTAATTTTCCATGTTAGTCAGTACAAGGATTATATGATGGATTATATAGATTTAGGTTTAGCCGAATCCTCAAATAAATTACCTTCAGGCTTGCAAACTGATGATGAATGGAGAGATCTTTGGTGGAATCTTATAGCTATGGTTGATGGTGAAGCAGCAATTAATGACTATGAAAGTGTATCTCTCTATGAGAATGAGGCTGGAGAATCAAAAGCTCATACCTATCATTGGATACACACCTTTAATGCTCTTGGCCATATACAGACCGGAACAGGTGAATTAACATCAGATCATCCTACTGCAGTCGCCTTTGAGAAAAATGGGGTTACTACATATGTAGCATATAATTATGAAAACAACCCTATTACAGTAAGTTATAGTGATGGTAAGACTTTTACCGTTCCTGCTAATGGCTTTAAGATAGAGAATTAAAATATTTTTTTACAAAACCTTAGGGACTTAATTAGTCTTTAAGGTTTTGTAATATTCTCAAAGACTCATCAATTTTTTCTTTTTCAAGATTGGAGATACTAACCCTTTTTTTTAAGTGATTAATAAGGTCTTGTTTTGGCGAGGCTTCTAAATTATCTGAATCAATAATGTCTAAAATTTTATTTATAACCGCCTCATTCTTATCAGTAATCATTATAAATTACATTTATATATAACCATACTTCCGTCATGAGTATGAATATGAAATTCTTTTTTTGGAATATTTATCATATAGCTTAAATCGGGGTCATCGCCCCAAAACATATACTGCTCACCGCTTTCATAGTCATTCATATTTTTTCCAGTTGAAGTAATGTCATTAAGCACTAGGCTATCTTTAGTTTTATTCAATAGGATATTGATTTCATCTTTTAGCTCCATGTCAGAATTAAAAGAATTTTGTAAATTGCATTTTATTCCAAGTATATCTTTCGACAAAGATATCTCTGTGTCTGTTAGGACATAGTTATTTCTTAAAATAATTTCATTAGTGTGGGCTGTTTTTGCTATCTCTCCAGCTCTTTCGATCTGTTCTTCTATTGTTTCTTCAAGAACTCTTACACGATCCTCAAGCTTTTCAAGATGAAAAATTAACAATGTAGTTATTGTTGCTAGGCCTAAATATATTATTTTTTGCCAAATATTCATTGATACCTTAAAAATTAAATATGCTTAATAGTCTAACAGTCAAATGGATAAGGTTGAATAGCCATAAGTGTTTAATACCCCCTCATACAAAAATGATTATTTTGTATTTCTTCATTTAATCTCTTTTTACAGTTATATTTATAATGTAATAATTTTTAAGAGGAGTCTAAATGAATAAAATAAAACTAATATCAATTTTTGTATTAACTTTCAGCATGAGTGCTACTTCTGAAGGTGCATTCACAACTGTAATGGTTAGTGCTAAGAACACTGATGCCTATATTGAATCAGTTAAATCTAATACAGCTTTATATGAAGCAATAGGGGCTGATGCTGCAGGATATTGCGAAACAATATCTGGACGAGATTATAAAGGCCAGCTTATGATGTGGAGTGCTTTTTCAGATGTAACAAGCGCACTTCAAGGCGCAAGTAAATATGATCCAAGCAAAGCGCCTAAAGAAATGTCAAAAATGCGTAAATTTAAATATGGAGCAACATGGGCCCCAATAAAGCCTTTTCCTAGACTAGATCCTGGATATGAGAGAGCTATGCGTATTAAAGTTTCAAGAGCAAATCTTCCAAAGTTAGTTCAAGTAGTAACTAGACTCGAGAAAGAAGTTCAGGCTGCTGGTCATGATACCTTCATGAATGGTTTGTTTGTAGCAATAGGTGGTGGCGTTACTGAGGCTGGTACTTATTACCTTAAATCAATAACTTCAAATGTAGATACTCATGGCGCATTAATAGATGATTATTTTGCAGGAGCATCGTGGGGTAATACATATAGAGAAGCACTACTGCTAGTTGATGATGTTGTTAATGATCAGTTTGAAGTATGTGAGCAATTCTATACTGCAAGCAAATAGCTTTATTTTAAGTATAAAAAAGGGAGCTTTTAGCTCCCTTTTTTAAATAAGCTTAGCAATTTATAGGCTAAACTTGTTAGTTTAGATATATATAATCAATTAACGAATTCTGTTGATCAAGATACTGATTTATGGGTTTATCCTAGATATCCTAATAGAAAGGATCCTGGGCAGCTATTAAGACTTAAAACTAACTTTTTAGAAGAAGTGCAATGCTCATTTTAAATAACAGGCTTAATAATTAAAGTTTTTTAAATAACAAAGTCATCCTATCGCTCTCACCAATATTAATATATTTTTCTCTATCAACATCTTTAAGCCTAAGATTTGGTGGAAGAGTCCATACACCTTTAGGATAATCTTTGATGTCTTTACTGTTTGAATTAATTTCTGATTTTGCAACTAAAGTGAAGCCATGTTTTTTCGCAATCATAATTGCATGTTCTTCTGTAACATAGCCACTCTTTTTCATAGTATTCATTGAAGTTCCTGGGCTAGCCCTGTGCTCAACAACCCCAAATATACCTCCAGGTTTAAGCGCTTTGTAGCTATTAGCAAAAATTAGATCCATTTGTGACCCGAGCCAGTTATGAAGGTTTCTAAATGTAAGAACCGCGTCAACACTTCCTTCGGGAGCAAGATCAGAGCTTAAATCAACCACAGAAACATTTTCATACATTGATTTTCCTGCAATTTTCTTTTCGTATGCTAGTCTGCTATTTTTAAAATAAGCTCTATCTGTATTTTTATCAAAATGCGCAGCTATTAGAGCACCAGGTTCGTGGAGGTAATTAGCAAGAATTTCTGTATACCAGCCTCCACCAGGTGAGAGCTCAACGACCTTCATATCTGATTTAATTTCAAAAAAAGTTAAGGTTTTATAGGGATTTCTATATTCATCTCTTGAGGCATAGCTAGTGGTTCTTTCATTACTAGCTATTGCAGCTTCTAAATCATGTGTATACCCAGACGAACTAAAACAAAAAATAGGCACTAATGTTAATAATCTTATATATTTATTCATGATCCCATTCTAAACCCACTTCCTTAATAATAAAAACCCTAAATACAGTGAGTAGGGTGAAGCTATCTCTACAAAAGAAAAGCAGTGCCCCAACCTGCGTATATGTTTGTCAGAAAGAACCTATGTTGTAAGATTAGTGCATGAAAGCTCAAAATATATTTAATACAGTTATCTTATTGCTCCTTCTAGCTCTTCTTTATCATGGCGTTCAATTAAACACATGGGTTGTTGAGAATAGAGATAGAATTGAAGCACTAGAAACTGATTAGGTTCTTTACCAGCATTCTGTGTCGGTATATTCAAGTTGAAGTTTTAACAGCTAGATAAGACTTTCAGATCAATGTAATTAACTACTCATTATCAACGCTTTAGAGCGTATCTAAGCCATTCTTAATTCAATATCTAGTAAGAGGTGGGTGATAGCTCTTAGAGGTAAGCTATCACCCTTTTATTAGTGCTTCTGTTTACTAATAGATTCAGTCCATAGTAGTCAAAGTGTTTGTTAGGTGTGAATAACTATATACCTAGTATTAATTTGAAACAGATTAAATAGATGTATGCGATTCTTTATAAATCTAAAGTACGCCAAAGGTACGCCAATACCATATTTAACCAAATTAATTAAATGTTGATTATTGGATTAAACCCAGTAGAATAGCTACTTCAGACAAAGGAGGGATGGCAGAGTCTGGTTTATTGTAACGGTCTTGAAAACCGTCGTGCCTTCATCGGCACCGTGGGTTCGAATCCCACTCCCTCCGCCATATATTATGAGCAAAAAAATAGAAGAAATATTCAGAGAAGCCCCACCATTTTTAAAAATACTAGGTTTTAAAGAGGCTTCTATAAGCGATGATAGTTCAGAATATACTTGTGTTTTCAATCCAGGTGTCGATCTTACTCACTCAAATGGGATGATAGTTCAAGGTGGGTTTGTGGCAGGTATGCTTGATTCAGCTATGGCTCAGTTCTTAATCTATTTAACACAGGGTAAAAAAATTCCTTTAACGCTTGATATGACCACTACTTTCTTACTTCCATGTGGACCTGATTCTGATGTAATAGCCAAAAGTACAATCATCAAACAAGGTAAATCTATTGCATTCACAAAAGCTGAGTTGTTCCAGAATGACAAGCTCATAGCAACAGCAAGCGCTACAAATAAATTAGTCTAAATTTATTTGCTATACTTGTCGTATGACAGAGTTAAAAGCAAAATTCACAAAAATGATAGACGGAACAGCTGAAGATTGGTCTATTATTGCTGAATCGAATATGAATGAAGCGGCTGATCTACCTTCTAAAATCTTAGATCATTTGATGATGCTTGGTGATGATTATGGCGGGTTTGCTGTTGATAGGCTTACACATTCAATTCAAACTGCTACTAGAGCTCATAGAGATGGTAAGGATGATGAGTATGTTGTTTGTGCATTACTTCATGACATTGGTGATAATCTAGCGCCTTCTAATCATGCTGATTTTGCAGCTACTTTATTGCAACCATTTGTCTCTGAAAAAAATTACTGGATTGTGAAACATCATGGCATTTTTCAAGGTTATTACTTCTTTGATTATTTAGGTCTAGACAAGAACATGAGAGACAAATTCAAAGATCATCCATATTTTGATGACTGCAAGGTTTTTTGTGAAAAATATGATCAGAATAGTTTTGATCCTGATTATGACTCACTCCCACTAGACTTTTTCATCCCAATGGTTGAGAAAATATTTGCCAAACCCAAAAATTCTATATACAAGAAATAACTAATGGCTGACGAAAACCTTTTAAAGCTTTTAGAGCTTGTAAAACCTGAATCTGATTTTACACATTCTAATATACCAAAAGAACCTAATTATAATTTTAAAGAAAGTTGGGCTGCATTACCTGAACTCAATGGCTATCAATACTTAGTTCCATCTGATGCATATTCGGTTAATAAAAATAATGATATTGACGTTTTTTATATTCACCCAACAGGTTTTTTTGAGAAAAAATGGAATTTTAATCTAGATAAAAACAGCTCTGCATACGAGAGAACTGAGGTTATGCTTGCCAATCAAGCATCTGTGTTTAATGAATCATGTAATATTTATGCTCCAGCATACCGCCAGGCAACTTATTACTCTTTCTTTTCTAATAATGAAAATGGCATAAAGGCACTTGATCTTGCCTATCAGGACATTGAAAGAGCTTTTGATTACTATATTGAGAATTTTAATAATGGTAAACCATTTTTTATATACGGGCATAGCCAAGGTGCTCTTCATGGGCAAAGACTTATACATGATCGCATATCAAACACACCATTAAAGAATCAATTTATTAACGGCTATCTAATTGGTTATGTTATTCCTGAAAAATTATTTCCTGATCTCTTCCCAAATCTTATAGCATCAAATGATGGCCTAGATACTGGTTCTATAATTTCATGGTCAACAGTCGCAGAGGGATTTAAGAGAGGCAGGGCATCTACCCCTCACTGGAAGCCTGAAGGATGGGGTTTTCAAGATATGACAGATAAGATTATTTCCGTAAACCCATTCAGCTGGACTTCTGATTCATCATGGTATGAACAAGATGCTTATCATTGCTCAATAATCAATAAATCCAACAATGATGTTTTCATGGATTTAACAATGCTAAAAAACACTAATTCAAAAAAAACTATCGGGACAACAAGAATTCAAAACTTTCATTCAAGAGTTAATTCAGAAAATGGCCTTTTAGAAACAAAAGGCGATCTGATTGAAAAAATGAGAAAAATGAGATCTTTTAATGGTGATCTTCATTCTTTTGATGTGATGTTATTTTGGGGCTCCATGAGACAAAATATTATTAATAGAATAAATGCCTTCTTATAAATATTTTTTAATTATTGCTATGACAGTTTCTTTCAACACACAAGCATGGGAAGAGGGCTATGTTTATAACAATGAGGTAAAAATTGCATATCGTGATTATGGTCCTTCCGATGGAGATCCAATATTACTTGTGCAAGGTCTAGGAGGTCAGCTAATTAATTGGCCAGATCATTTAATTGATTTTTTAATTGAGAATGGTTTTAGACCTATTGTATTTGATAACCGCGATACTGGACTATCATCAAGAATAAATAGTGCTCGATTTGAAGAAGCCAATAGATCAAAAACTATTAATTCTACATACATTAGATACTTCTTAAGATTACCAATAAATCCACCTTACAATCTCGATGATATGGCCAACGATTCTATTGCCATCTTAGATCATCTTTCAATAAACCAATCTCATCTATTAGGAATGTCTATGGGCGGGATGATAGCTCAAATAATTGCAGCAAATCATCCAGATAGAATAAAAACATTTACATTAATAGCATCATCTACAGCTACACCAAGCCCATTAAATGGTCC
>Ga0206125_10003509_pt1 | contig 14946 bp, 26 predicted proteins | sample Helgoland_Spring_4_FD_148598 | JGI IMG/M metagenome (GOLD analysis project Ga0206125, IMG submission 148598) | Pelagic subsurface seawater microbial communities from Kabeltonne, Helgoland, North Sea - Helgoland_Spring_Bloom_20160331_1 | ecosystem: Environmental > Aquatic > Marine > Epipelagic ... | reverse complement strand
TTAGTCCTAAACATGCTATTGGAATATTTACTGATGTTCATAAAAAGTATAAAACTTTTACTGAAAGGAGTAGAAAACAATCTCACCATATTAAAACTAACTTTAGTTGGGAAAATATGAGAGATTTAATTGGAGGAATATTAAATAAAAATATACCTGATTTTCCTAAACAAATAGAATTAAAATTACCAGAATTAAAACTACCTAAACTTAAATAATATGCAGTACGATGAAATAATAGATTGTCCTAAAAGTGGTGGAGATCTATGTTATAGAGTAGAAATAACTAAAGATATAACAAACTATTTTAGTTTATCTTGTGGGTTTATGACTAACAGTCTTATGACCTCAGGTAGTGAGTTTTTAGAAGAAACTAACATAGGTTTACCTGAGTTACACAAAGATATTGCTTGGACTGACCCTGATACAGGTTTAATTTGGGTGCCAAATACTATTAATAATCCTGACCAAGGAATGGTATTTGCTGATGGGACTAATAAAGATGAATGGAGTTGGGCAGCAGTTAAATCTAAGAAAGTTGAAGACAGACAAGAAGGTGATCCTGAATATAAAATGGATATGAGTACTAAGAAAAATTTTAAAGAGCGTGATTATATGGATGCTCTTTCATATATTGGAATATTACCAGATTGATATGAAAATTAGTTATGCTATAACCGTATGTAATGAGTTTCTTGAAATACAGAAACTTATTCCTATTCTTTTAAAGAATAAAAGAATTAAAGATAAAATAGTTGTGCTTTTTGATCAAAATAATGGTTCTTTAGAAGTAGTTAACTATTTAAGAACATTTTCCAAATTACCTGGTTTTCAATTTTGGAGAGGTTATTTTGATGGTCACTTTGCTAACTGGAAAAATCTGCTAACTGAATACTGTGATGGAGACTATATCTTTCAGATTGATGCTGATGAGATTCCTAATGAAATTTTATTACAAAATTTACCTTCAATATTAGAATCAAATCCTGATAATGAGGTTTACTTGGTTCCTAGAGTTAATACAGTAGAAGGTTTAACTGATAAACACATTCAAAAATGGGGGTGGAAGGTTGATGATAAAGGTTGGGTTAACTACCCAGATTATCAATGGCGTATTTGGAAAAATAAACCTGAAATTATATGGAAAAATAAAGTACATGAGAAGTTAGATGGATTTAAAACTTATACTGCTTTACCTAGCCAAGAAGAGTTATCAATCTATCACCCAAAAGATATTAAACGACAAGAAAAACAAAACAATTATTACGATACATTATGATACATGATTTAAATAAAAAAGTAGATGAGTTATTCTTAACTCCCTCTGACATAAACGAACACTTTCCAGCTATAATAAAATATGGTCAACAATGTGATTCAATCATCGAAATGGGTGTTAGAAGTATTAATAGTACTTGGGCATGGCTAGCTTGCAATGCTAAAAACGGTTTGCATTCATATGATTTACATCACCCCTCAACTTGGGATGGTGATTTACAATCAGTATATGATACAGCAGAGGCATATGATATAAAATTTAAGTTTACTGAGGCTAATGTTTTAAACATAGATATTGAGCCTACAGATTTATTATTTTTAGATACATGGCACGTATATGATCAACTAAAAGCAGAGTTAGCTAAACATCATAAACAAGTAAAAAAATATATTTGTTTTCATGATACAACTAGTTTCGCACACCATGGTGAGGCTACAACTTCACACCATGATTTTCATGGTGAACTTACTCAAGGTAAAGGATTATGGGATGCTGTAAGTGAATTTTTAGAAGAACATTCTAATGAATGGGAGTTAGTAGAAAGATTTACTAATAATAATGGTTTTACTATTATTAAAAGAAAATGAAAGTAATATATCGTATTAGTGATGCAGGATATTCTAAAGTAAAACCATCATATATAGATAATGATAAATGTTTAAACAACTTTACTAGTATCTTTGATGATGTACAAATCATTGCAGACAACTGCTGTGATGAAACTTTGATGATGATAAGGAAACATGTTTTAAAGAAACAAATAACTGAAGTTAGTATTGGAAGTGGAGCAGGCACATTTAATCTAGGTTTAGATATGGCTTTAAAATATGATGATGATGAAATAGTATATTTTGTAGAAAATGATTATTTACATCTTAGGGAAAGTGATAGAATATTAAAGGAAGCATTCACTTTAGGGGCTAGTTTTGCTACTTTATATGACCATCCTGATAAGTATCTTAGCCCTGATAAAGGTGGTAATCCATATTGTCAAGGTGGTGCTGAAGATACTAGAGTATATTTAACTAAAAGTTGTCATTGGAAACTAACTAATAGTACAACTATGACTTTTGCTGCTAAAGTAAGTACACTTAAAAGAGTAGAACCAATATTAAGAAAACATACTAATGAATCATACCCCCATGATTTTGATATGTTTATGGAGCTTAGAAACCAAAATGAACTATTAGTATCATCTATACCAGCATACTCTACACATGGAGAAACAGCTTGGTTAGCACCCCTTGTTGATTGGTCTATAGTATCAGCTGTAGTTAACCCACAAAAATATTTCCCTTATGTATATAAAAATGTGGAAAAGTAAGATATTTTATGTATATTGAAAAATAAAAATATGATTAGCCTTATTATACCAACTTATAGGAATCCTAAATACTTAGACATATGTCTAAAATCCGCTATTGAAGGGCAGTGCGAAATAAATGAAATAATAGTTGCAGTTGATGGTTTTATTGAGGAAAGTCAAGCTGTATTAGACAAATATAAAGATGATATTAAAACATTAGATTTAGGTCAAAATGCGGGTATGCAACAAGCTTTAAATCTTGGTGTATTTAACTCTAGTTTTGAAACTATTTGTATCATTAATGATGATAATGTTTTAAGTAAAGGATGGGATGTAACTATAAAAGAAAACCTAAATAAAGGTGAGGTACTTACTATTAACCAAATAGAACCTAAGGGTCCTGGTGTATTTAACTTCCCTGTAAAGGATTTTGGAACAGTTGATAACTTTGATTATGAAGGTTATTTAAAATATGAAGAACAAATTAAAGAAGATAAATCAACTGAAGATGGAGGTATATTCCCATTTGCTCTATCTAAAAAAGATTATATGATAGTAGGTGGATTTGATACTTTATATCAGTCACCCTTTATTTGTGATTGGGATTTCTTTTTAAAGTTAGATTTAAATGGCTTAAAGTTTACTAGAACTCATAAATCACATTTTTATCATTTTGGTTCAACCGCTACTAAAAATGGTAAAGAAGGTATTAGATTTAAAGCAACTGAACAACCAGCTGCTGAAATATTTGAATACAAGTGGGGAATAACACCATCTATGTATAAACATCATTCACATAATCCTAAAAGTGGAGAAATAATAAAAGGAATAAGATATGAGTAAAACAGTATTAATAACAGGGGTAGCAGGTCTATTAGGTAGTAGGTTAGCAGATTGGATTGTAGAAAATAAACCTGAGTATAAGATAGTAGGTATAGATGACTTAAGTGGTGGATATGAAAGTAATGTTCATCCTAAAGTAGATTTATGGGAAATAGATTTAGTAAAACATTCAATTGATACTTGTTTTTCAAAAAATAAATTTGATTATGTATTTCATTTTGCTGCTTATGCTGCTGAAGGACTTAGTCCTTTTATACGTTGTTTTAACTATGATAACAACTTAAAAGTAACAGCACGCATAGTTAATGAGTGTATTAAGACTGACGTTAAACGACTGGTATTTACGTCAACACTCGCAGTATACGGACATGGTTATGGTGGCATATTTGATGAAACACAACAACAAGCACCTATTGACCCATATGGTGTTGCAAAATATGCTTGTGAAATGGATATTCAAATAGCAAATGAGCAACATGGTTTAGATTACTGTATTATTAGGCCTCATAACGTTTATGGTGTTAAACAAAATATTTGGGACAAATATAGAAATGTATTAGGTATTTGGATGTATCAATACCTTAATAATGAATCAATGACAATTTTTGGAGATGGTGAACAAACTAGAGCATTTAGTTTTATAGATGATATACTAGAACCATTATGGAATTCAGCTACAAGAGAGGAAGCATCAAAACAAATTATTAATTTAGGTGGTGTTGAAGAAATATCAATAAAGGAAGCTGCTAATACTCTTAGAGCAGTAATAGATACTAAAGATGAATTTAGGTATTTAGAAGCAAGACATGAGGTAAAACATTCAATACCTACATTCCAAAAATCTATTGATTTATTAGATTTTAAATCTACTACTACATTATATGATGGATTAGAGCAAATGTGGGATTGGGCAGAAGACCAACCAATGAGAAAACGATTTGTGTGGGATGAATATGAGTTGGATAAAGGTATTTACAGTTTTTGGAAGTAATCCGCAAAACATTTGGAGAAGCGAAAGAGTGTTCGTATATTTACGGAAATAAAAGAGTAAATAGAAAACTAAAATGTTATATTTATGAGTTATGTAAATGAAAGTACTGTATTAAATATGAGTAAATCACCATTAAAAATGATACCTTGCACTAAGTGTAGTGGTAATATGCCTGAGTTAAGGCTAACTGAATACGGTTATAACTTCTGTATTAATTGTTCTGAATCAGGTAATTATGTTAAACCTAAACAAGGTATTAATGTGCTTATGGGTGAAGGAGATCATACATGGGTTGAAACCATCATTATGGATGCTGAAGAATATGATCAGTATTTATTTGATACAGGTCAACTTGTAGGGGATGATGTACCCACCCCTCAAGTAAAAATAGATAAATCTTCTGAGATCATAGATTTTGATGAGGAAGATAATAAAACCTTACCTTCTAAAAACGGTAATGTATCTATTATGGATCAACTTGATTCAGAATAATGCGTAAAAAATTTCTTAGTAAGGAACAAGTAATAGCTGCACAAGGTAAGACATTATCTAATATGGCTGCTGCAAGGTATTTGCATGTTTCTTATCAACATTACAAGAAATATGCTAAAATGTACAATCTCTTTGATAGTCATTTAAATCAAAGTGGTAAAGGTGTACCTAAATATTTAAAAGGCTCTAAAAAAATGCCGGCAATGATTGAGATAATAGAGGGCAGAATTTCTGCATCTCATTTCTCTCCTGCCAAAATTAAGTATTCTTTAATAGAGCAGGCATATTTATCGGAAGAATGTGCAGTATGCAAGTTTAAAGAAAGAAGGGTATTGGATTATAAAATCCCCCTACTATTGCATTTCAAAGATAAAAACTGCAACAACTACAGCTTAAACAATATTGAACTGCTGTGTTATAATCACTACTTCTTACAAGTAGGTGATATTTTCAATAAAAATGATGTAAAACAATTAGAATCAAACACTGAACAGTTTAAGACTACTGAGAACGTTGAATTTGAAGTCGATGATTATCACTTACAACGCTTAAAAGAATTAGGATTAGACACAGATGAGGATGATGGTACTGATCAATATATTTCAAGAATATGAAAAACATAAACAGCAATAAACATAATTCTATAGTCAAGGACTATGGCAAACAAAAAAGTAAACATCTAGAACGTTTAGCTAATAAAATGCTAAAAAATGATGAAGTTTCTCAAAAACTTAAATCACACCATATCAAAGGGGAATTCTTAAAGGAATTTTAAGTAGTTTTCACTATAACCTTTTATTAACCAAAACTAAAAATATGAAATCAATTTTAAAAATAATGGTATGCATACCTTTATATCTTTTATCCTCTTCTATTTCCCAAAGTTCAGAAGTGGGAACAATAAGAGAACACATTAATCCTATAGAGGCTGAAACAGCAATTGAGGAGGAAGTAAAAATAGACCCTAAATCACATAATCATTTTCTAAATGCAATAGGGCATATGGAATCTGGTAACAGATACAATATTGTAAACAAATGGGGATATATGGGCAAATATCAATTTGGTAGATCAACCCTACAAACTTTAGGGTATAATATAACTCGTACAGAATTTTTATCAAACCCACAAATACAGGAAGAAGCAATGTATAAACTTCTTAAATATAATAAATACACATTAAAATACTATATAAGCAATTATGATGGTAAAAAAGTATGGGGTGTAAATATAACAGAATCAGGATTACTAGCAGCTGCTCACTTAGCAGGATCAGGCAATGTTAAAAGATTTTTCCAAAAAGGATTAGATTTTAAAGATGCTAATGGAACTAAAATGACATCTTATATGAAACAATTTGGAGGATATAAACTGAATATTTAAATTTAAACAAACAATAGATTATGGCAAGACAAACAGCAGGTGGTGGTTATGAAGGCAAAAGTAAAATAAAACGCCCTGGAGTTCATTCTAAGACAAAAACGTCTAATACTAAGACATCTAAAAATTATAAAAAAACATATAGAGGACAAGGTAAATAAAGTTATGACACATAAATTTGAAGTAGGAGATAAAGCATTTAAACCCAAGGGGTATAAATTTCCTTGTACAATAGTATCTATTTTTGAAACTACTAAAGGTAAAGTAAGAATAGTAGCTGAAATGGAGGATAATGGAATGTTGCATGTTTTTAATGAGGACCAGTTAGAAAAACAAGATCCTAGATTATGACTTTAGATAAACAATATCAAAACTTATTAAGTCTTATATTGGAAAGTGGTAGTAAAAAGGATGATAGAACTGGAACAGGTACTTTATCCTTATTTGGGCAACAAATTAGACATAATATGAGTGAGGGATTTCCCTTACTCACTACTAAAAAACTATCTCTTAAAACTATAGTTACTGAATTAAAATGGTTTTTAAAAGGTGATACTAACATTAAGTATTTACAAGATAATAATTGTAAAATATGGGATGGTGACTATAATAAATCTAAAAGAACAGATGGTGAGTTAGGTCCTATATATGGTAAACAATGGAGAGATTGGGGTGGTATTAAATCTACTAGAATAAGTCAAAATAGAGATAAAGATGGATATTTAGGTTTTGAAGAAGATCATACTTTAGGTGTTGACCAAATCAAAAACCTAATCTCAGATATTAAATCGAATCCTAATAGTAGAAGATTAATGATATCAGCTTGGAATGTAGGTGAGTTAAAATATATGACTTTACCACCTTGTCATTATGGGTTTCAATGTTATGTAAGTGATAGTAAGTTATCTCTAATGTGGAATCAAAGAAGTGTAGATACATTCTTAGGTTTACCTTTTAACATAGCATCTTATGGTTTATTATTGTTATTACTATGTGATGAAACAGGATTACAACCTGGTGATTTAATAGGTAACTTGGGTGATACACATTTATATTTAAATCATATTGAACAAGCTAAAGAGCAAATAAATAGATATGAGTTTACTCTTCCAACTATTAAACTTAGCAATATAAATATTTTAGATGGAGAGTTTGATTATGAGTTAATAAACTACCAAGCACACCCTAATATTAAAGCACCTTTATCAAACTAGTTATGAATCAAAATAAGTACCTATTAATAATAGGTCATCCTGATAAAAAATCTTTTTGTTATAATGGTATATTCAAAACCATATTAAGAGAGATGAAAAAACATACACAACACTATGAGATTATTGATTTGTATGAAGATAAATTACATAGAGACAAAGACGAGTTGATTCAAAGCTATAAAGATTTAGTTACTTGGTCAACACATCTTTATTTTATATCCCCAGTTTGGTGGTTTAGATTAACACCTAAAATGGAAATATTCTTTGATGAGGTATTTACACCTGGTTTTGCTTATAAGTTTGTACCTTTATTTGGCAAGTATGCTTATCCAAAACCCTTTCTTAGTGATAAAAAAGTAAGAACTTACATAACACATGGTGCACCTAAACTACCAGTTATTACTTTATATCTTAATTCTGTTAAGTTAAGATTAGTGATGGGAGTGTACACCTTTGTATTTGGTTGGAACATTAATAGATGGAGAAAAACTAAACAATTTTGGTCTATACCTTTTGTTGATAAAAATAAAAGAAAAAAATACTTATCAATAGTAAAAAAGGATACTCTAAAAGATTTAAAATCATGAAAAAAGTAAAAAAGATTTTAAAAGCATATTGGGAACTTATGTTAAGTGGATATAAACCTACAAAAATATGACTAAAATAATCTATATGCAAGATACTGTAAATCATATGATAAAAACTGATAAAAACTTAGTTATGCAGTTAGATATGATGGGTAAACCTGAGATTAAATCTGTTGAAGGTGTTCAATACTATGTTTTTGAAGTAGAGTAAAAACAAATGCGAAAAAACTTGGAGAAGCAAAATTTTGTTCGTATATTTACGGCATAAGAGTTAAGTATAAAAAAAAAATAAAGGTTATGAAAAAAGAAGATAGAGTAAAACACCAAGAAAAAGTAATTAAGTGGTATGCTGATGGAATCATTACAGATGATGAATGTAATGAATTATTAGATCTTTATTCTGATGAAGTAATAACAGAAGAGGAAGATACCTATAACTGGGATATAGATAATCCCTCAGAATGTAATTGGGTGGATGACAACTGGGAACAACAATATGAATAAAAGACAAGCACATAAGTGCTTGGCTCCCCAAAATATTGTATGTAGATTTACAGAATATTAAAATAAATAAAATAAAGGTTATGAATTGGAGATATGATCACAGAGAATTTTTGCCCCCAAATTTAGTACAATTCAATGGTAAAACGTATATTGTTCCTGGATGGCGTAGGGTGGCGAAGGACACAAGGCTGTCGAATATACGCCACGTAAAACCGCAAATAAGCGAAGTACCTGTACCAACATCGAAATACAAAACAATATATTATCCTGAAAGTGGTAAGTACCATTGTTCATGTATGGGTTATTGGAGGTCAAAAGGAAATTGTAAGCATGTTAAAGCTTTAAAATTAGAAAATAATGGAAAATAGAGGTAGAAAAAAGGAAAGTACAGAAGTTACTAAGGTTTACACTCAAGAAATGAAAAATTCTGAGGGTGGTAAAATGATTTATAAGTTTGATTTAAATAAGTTTCCAAACGGAGCATATTCAGTAGAATATATTCCTCCAAAACAATATACACCTAAACCTGTATTTGATTTAAATCAAAGGACATATTCTAAAGCACCAACAGTTATGGTATTTAAATCATCAGATCGTTCAAATGCTAAAGTTAAAATGAAGATATTTAATAAAAATGTTGATTTTGTTAATATGGCTAAGAAATTACCAGGTGTACCTAATAATGCTGTAATATTAGAGTTAGGCGTTGGTGAAAGTTTTATTACAATGTGGAAAAAACAATACAATTTAAATTAAATTTTATATATTTATAAACAAATCTATTATGTGGTTAGTGATATTATATTTAGTACTATTATTAATAATTTTTACTATAGTACATTTTGTTGTAAAAAACAATGAAAAAAAGAAAGAAATATTAAAAGCTGAATTAGCTAAAAAATCTAAAAAACGAGGACGTAAACCAAAGAAGAAATGAGTAAATACAATTTAACTGAAATTTTTAATGAGTCTTTCGATTCATTAGCTAAGAAATTAGACAAGCAAAAAGGTATTGATAAAGAAGATGCCGCCAAAATAGCAGGTTCGATTGCAGCTAAGAAAATGGCTGGAGCAGGTAAAGGTCCTACAGCTAAACAAAAAGCTAGAGTAAAAGAAGAAGAAGTATCTGATACAGAACAAGTATTTGATATCATATATGCTGCTGGGGGGAAAGATGTAGCTCCTGATTTTTTAGATGCAATTGGAGAAGAATTTGAAATCCCATTTGAATTTGGTAGAGTTGATGAACAAAAAGAGCCAGTAAGTGAAATAACATCTGATACTAGAAATAGGATTGATGGTATGGTTAATCAAAAATTCTTATCTACTTTTCTTACAAGTTTTGGAGAAATGTATGCTGATTTGGTACAAACCGATCCATTTGATTCTGAAGATGTATTAGAGTTTTTAGAGGGAGAAATGAGATCAATGTTAAAAGAAAAAGGTATGTATGAGGATAGCTTCAATCCTGACGATATGAATGAAGATCTATTCAGCAAAGATGGTGATACTGAAGATAATGTAGATAATATTGATAAAATATCTTCCCCAAGTACTAAAGGAGTTGGTTACGACCAAGTATCTAAAGCAAATACAGCTGAAGATGATATGGAAAGTAAAGAAACACTTAATCCTAAACCAATGTACGAAGATTTGAAAAAACACTTCAAAAGGTTCATGTAATAATATTTGTCTACCCAATATGCTTTGTGTATATTGGGTAGTATAAAAAATAGTATGGATACAATAGTTTTGATAATAGATATAGCAACACTCATATTTGTGATATATTGTATGGCTATGATTAGTAGTATTAAAGATAATATTAATAAAAGATAGTTGTGAAAGATGAACCCCTAATATGGCAATGTGAAAAATGTGGTGCCTTCAATAACACCCAAAACGAACAGTGTGGTAAGTGTTTTGAAGTAAAAAAAGTTCTTAAACTTCTATGAAAATAGAAACAATCCCAATAGATGATCAGCTATATGAGATATTAAGAACGTTTCATAATTCATTTTTTACTACTAAAAAAAAAGAAATCAATAAAAAACTAATAGGTTTATGGGTTAATCACTTAGAAGGTGATAGGGTTATTCAAACTGAAGGTAATTTCCACATATGTAGATTAATAGAGGAGGCTAAAATAGATGGATGAAATTAAAACTTGTGCTTGGTGTCATAAACCAACTGATATGGTGGCAATATTTGCTCCTGATATTCCAATATTGGAGTGGATGGAAGAAAAGATTATAGATTATTGTGAAAAACACAATATTGATAGAGAAAAGTTATGGGGGTATGATAGTGATTGGAATAATTTACAAATACCTGAGTATTTAGAAGCTGAACTATCAGTTTATGATGAACTTATTGAAACTGTATCTAGGAAAATTATATGCAGTGAATGTCTAAAAGAAGATGATAAACTTTGGAAAAAGTATTATAGTAAAGAAGAAGATTTTGATGTATTATTTGAATTTGATGTTGACGATTTAAATTAAATAAAATGAAAATAGATTTTTGTTATGTAATCAATCTAAACTCTGATGATTGTGTTGATAAAATAAAACAAATACCATTTCCAACTGTAACTAATTATTATGTTGCAGAAGCTATTAATGGTTGGGATGTAGTAAATAAACCATCAAAATCCCCATTTAAATATAAGGCTGCAGATTGGTGGAAAATTAATAGTAATAATGATTTTTGGAGTAGAGAAGTTACACCTGGGGAAATAGGCTGTTCCTTATCTCATTATCAGTGTATTAAAGGAGCTTATGCTGAGGGTTTTACAGGTATTTTAATATTAGAGGAAGATTTTATACCAAAAGGTACATTTCCAACAGTAGAAATGCTTGATAGTATACCTAAAGATGCAAGTATAGTTTACTTAGATAGAAATAAAGTATTACCTAGTTTTAAAGAAGAAAAAATAAATGAACACTTAACTAGGGCAAGTTACAGTTATAATACTCATGCCTATTTAGTTACTAGAAAGGGTATGAAAGAAATAATTAGTAGTAACTTTTTAGACAACATAATACCCTTAGATGAATATTACTCAGCTGTAAATGGTATTTCAGATAGAGCAGATGCAATAGCTAAATTACATATAAAGGGATTTAAATCATATGCTTTTGGGGGTGGTTTTTTTAGTCAAGCATCTAATAGACATACCCACTCACTAACTGAATTCCCACCTGAGGTATTAAATGCTAAAACAGGATCAACAGGAAGTAAAACCTTCTATAAAAAAACAGATGATACAAACATTTTAAAATTAGAGAATATTGTGAAACAACCAAAAAAGTTAGGAAATATACAGGATGCTAATGATTTTGAAGCGTGGAGTAAAAAATATATTCATCCTATGATAAGGAGCCAGGAATTTGAGTTGTTAACTGATGAACCTGCTCCTAATATCTATAATTTCCCATTTTTTACTAAAGTATTTTGTAGTGAGTTAATAGAGTTAAGTGAAAAACATAAATGGACAACTGATAGACATGAGTTTTACCCTACAACTGATAACCTATTAAAGGTATTAGGTATGGATAAGATTTATAATAAAGTAATAAACACATATGTTAGACCTTTAGCAATATGGGCATATAGTTTAGAAGGTAAAGTTTGGGATCATTTAAGAGATGAGTCATTTATTATCAAATACCCTCATAATCAACAATCACATTTAAGTTTACACCATGATTTTTCTCATATTACTACTTTAGTTAACCTAAATCCAGGTGAGTTTAAAGGTGGTGGAACATATTTTCCTAAATATAAGCTAAATGTGAATCCTGAAGAAATAGGAGTTATGACTTTACATCCTGGTAACATTACTCACAAACATGGAGCAAGACCAGTAACTGAGGGTACAAGATATGTAGTTGTTTCATTTATTAAAGGAGCTAGCCATATATAAAGTAAAAAATATGATTATTATAGATGATTTTATTCAAGATATTGATTTACTAACAGAAATAGATAATGACCCTACATTTTTTACTGGTAATGGTCAGTTTAAGTGGTGGGACGGTTGGTGGAATAGTGAGGCTAATACAGTTAAAAAAAGACTTATAGAATATATTTGGCGTTATAATTCACCTGATAAAGGATATGATATATCAGGTTTTGAATATTGGACTGGACAATACGGTCCTGCTAAACCAAATAAAAACTTAGGTAATCACTATGATAAAGATGAGTTACATTTTAAACAAACAGGTGAAATAGTAAGACCTATAGTTGGAACTGTGTTTTATCCTATAAATGCCCCATTTAAAGGTGGATTATTAGAGATTGAAGCAGATGGTGAAATAGAATCTATTAAAGCTAAATATAATCGTTTAGTAATATTTGATGCTGGTAATGATTTACACAGAGTAACAGAGGTAACTAATGGAGAAAGATTTGCCATAGCAATTAACTTATGGGATACAATACCAGTTGGAGTAGAAGCAGGTGAACTTAAATTAGAACAATGAAAATATTATTGTGGTCAGGATATCAAAACCCATACTGGAATAAAAGTACTTGGGATAATAAAGGTATAGGTGGAAGTGAATATTGTGTTTTAAAATTAGCAGAATATTTTACAAAAGAAGGACATAATGTAATAGTAAGTGGGGATGTAATAGATGGTAAATTTAATGATGTACAATACCTTCACTATGGTAAATTTTTAGAGTGGAGAGGGCCAGTTAGTCATACCAATCCTAATGCTTTAAAAATGTTTTCTCATTTTGATGTTGTTATAAGTACTAATTACATTCATTACCTAAGACATCTTAAAGATAATCATATTACTTTTGATAAATCCTATTTTTGGATGCATAATGAGGATTATTATAAATGGTATAAAGGTGATTCATTAACTAATACTGATGAATATTTCCAATCTCCTAAGCTAAATAAAATATTAGGTGTAAGTAAGTTTCATGAAAAATTATTAGTAGATAATTCAGAATCATTATTTGGTTATAATATATCTAAGGCTTTAGATACAATTTACCATGTAGAAAATGCTATTGATGTAAACGATTATACTAACTCTTTAGATAATAAAATTGAAGGTAGAATTATATGGTCATCCTCACCCGATAGGGGATTGGATTTTATAGTACAAAATTGGGATAAATGGAAAGAACAACGACCAGATTTATCTATGGTTGTATGTTTACCTCCATATTCTAAAGATTGGGACAGAGCAGATACTAAACATTTAGAAGATGTTGAATACAAAGGTGCTTTAAATCCAACTCAACTAAGAGAAGAACAATCAAAAGCAGAATATTGGATTTATGTTTCAAATTATACTGAAACATATTGCATTACAGCTTTAGAGATGATGTTACAAAAGGTAAAAATAATAACTAACGGACCAGGAAATATAAAAAACTTAATAGAAAAGGGTGGAAGAGGTATCCTAATTGATGATATTGACCCTAATATTGTTATTGAAAAACTACTTAATAAGTATAACAATAAGATGATTGAAAAGGCATATAAATATGCTCTTGAACAATCTTGGGAAAATAGAACTATGGAGTGGTTAAACTTAATAGAAGATGAAGAGTAAAAAATATAAATACATAGATGAAAACCAAGAAGAATACTTGGATAGTCAAAAAATAGCTAAGCTTATTAAAAAGAGTAAAGCGATTAAAAAAAAGAGGAAACTTAAAGACGATTTTACAGATTCAAATGATTGGGAATATGAAGGATAAAAATATAAGTAAACTATTAATTTTACTACTACTTTTTATAAACTGTAGTGAGAAAGAAATAATAGCTCAAGATAAGGATATTGACTTACAGCTAAGAGATGAGGTAATTATAGAAAATCCTGTATTTAAGGTATGGTATTCTGAGGTAAAAGAACAACCTATAAAATTAATCTATACTTCTACTAATAGAGTCAAGAATGTAGATAGAGGAAGTATGAATTTCCGTACTGAATCTGATATTCATACATCTAATAACGCTGATTACTATCGTAATGTATGGGATAAAGGTCACTTAGCACCCGCAGCTACTTATTCAGATTCAATGGTTAATCTAAAACAAACATTCTCATTTTTAAACTGTGCTTTACAAAACCAATACCTTAATAGAGGTGAATGGAGATTATTAGAGGAGCAAGAACGAGTTTGGGATGATGTTCAGAATTTAACTATAACAGTAGAACTAATTTGGGAAGATGGATTTCAAATTTTACCAACTGGTGGTCATATCCCTACTCATATGTCTAAACACATTTATTTTGAAAAAGGAGATACTTGTAAGACATTTATATTCCCAAATGAAAAACCAAATCTAGGTTGGGAAGAATATGAAGTAAAATG
>Ga0206125_10003508_pt1 | contig 14956 bp, 16 predicted proteins | sample Helgoland_Spring_4_FD_148598 | JGI IMG/M metagenome (GOLD analysis project Ga0206125, IMG submission 148598) | Pelagic subsurface seawater microbial communities from Kabeltonne, Helgoland, North Sea - Helgoland_Spring_Bloom_20160331_1 | ecosystem: Environmental > Aquatic > Marine > Epipelagic ... | reverse complement strand
GAAACAGACGAGGTTTCTGGAAGATCGGGGGGGGATGTCACGCGTGCGCTATGAGCGGACGGTGCCGCACTCCGATGTTGAACTTTGGATATGCCTTGTATCGTGGCCGAAGGCTTTGGGCAAGCACAGCATCTGTTTGACGCTAAACAATCGCAAAATAACAGATTGCTTTGTCAAGCCGAGCCTCAGTGTGTTGAACGGGACATTGTCGGGGCTGCTTTCCTAACTCGATATGCAATTTAGCTTATTTAAAAAGTGTTTTAGGGTGCGCCCGTCTATGAACTGGAGAATCGTATGCCCAAGCCTCCAATTGCCCGCAACGGGCGCGAGTATCTGGCCATTCCCGGCCCGTCTGTGATTCCCGATGCGGTGTTGCAGGCCATGCATCGCCCCGCGCCGAATATTTATGCGGGCCAGTTGGTCGATATGACTGCTGGGATCGTGCCAGATCTAAAGCGCGTGGCGCGCACTATCGGCCATGTCGCTATGTACGTGGGCAACGGTCATGCCGCCTGGGAGGCTGCGTTGTCCAACGTGATTGCCCCCGGTGACCGTGTTCTTGTGCCTGCCACAGGCCGCTTTGCGCACGGATGGGCCGAAATGGCCCAAGGTCTGGGCGCGAAGGTCGACATTCTTGATTTCGGCAAACGCAATCCGATGGATCTTGACCGAATTGCAGCCAGTTTGCGCGCGGACGCGGGCCATCAGATCAAGGCCGTACTTGCAGTACATGTAGATACATCAACGTCTATTCGAAATGATATCAGCGCTTTACGTGCCGTTCTGGACTCAGAAAACCACCCGGCACTGCTTATGGCAGATTGTATCGCGTCTCTGGGATGTGATGTGTTCGAGATGGACGCCTGGGGCGTTGATGTGATGGTTACAGGCAGCCAAAAAGGCCTGATGGTGCCGCCGGGCATGTGCTTTGTGTTCTTCAATGACAAGGCCGCCGAAGCGCGCGCCGCGATGCAACGTGTCAGTTGTTATTGGGATTGGACGCCGCGGGCAAATCCCGAAGAATTCTTTATGTATTGGAACGGTACCGCACCAACGCACCATTTGTATGGATTGCGCACCGCCCTTGATATGATCCATGCCGAAGGAATGGAGGCCGTCTGGCGCCGCCATGCGTTGCTGGCGCGCGCGATCTGGGCCGCGTGCGATGCTTGGGCCGTCGAGGGGCCGCTAGAACTGAACGTGGCTGATCCGTTCAATCGCAGCGTTGCAGTGACATCGCTGCGTCTGGGGGCGCCCCATGGCACGGCGTTGCGTGACTGGGTTGAACAGAATATCGGTCTGACGCTTGGTATCGGTTTGGGCATGGCTCCGCCGGGGGATCCAGACTGGCATGGGTTTTTCCGCTTGGGCCATATGGGACACGTCAATGGCCATATGATTATGGGGCTGTTGGGTGGGATCGAGGCAGGTTTAAGTGCGCTATCCATACCGCACGGACGCGGGGCGCTGGACGCGGCTGCTCAGGTAATCGCTGCGGGCTGACATTTGCGCTGCACTTTTGGGTCCCGCCAGAAATTAGATAAGGCCCATTGATAGCCGTCTTTGCCGCTGTTTCAGCCCCTTCTTGCGTATTCCAGCGCTTCGGGCAGCGCTGCTGCGAAAAGGTCAAGGTCGTCAGAGGTGCCGCAACTGACCCGGATGCAGCGGTTTTGGGGTGCTGCAAAGGGCATGCGTACGAAAATCCCGCGGGCAATTAGCCCATCCAGCACCGCTTTTGCAAAAACGCCATCACTGCCGCAATCTATGGCAACGAAATTTGTGGCCGAGGGAAGGGTGGTCAGGCCGTTACTCGCAGCAATGGCGGCGATGCGCCGGCGCGCCTGATCGATCTTGCCCAGAACGGCGGCGTGATAGGAAGTATCGGCAAGGGCGGCCTGCGCTCCGGCTTGCGCGCTTCGGTTCATGCCAAAATGATTTCGTACCTTGTTAAAGGCGTCGATGACTGGCACCGGCCCGATAGCATAGCCGACGCGCGCACCTGCCATGCCATAAGCCTTGGAAAAGGTCCGCATGCGGATGACACGCGGGTCGTTCGGGTCGATGTCGGGTGCTGTGCCGTTAGGGGCGCAGTCGATGTAAGCCTCGTCAAGCACCAGAAGGCTGCCTTTGGGCAAGTCATCCAAAGCGCGGCGCAACGTGGCGCCATCATGCCAGGTGCCCATCGGATTGTCAGGATTAGCAAGATAAACGAGTTTTGCATCCACATCGGCGGCCTTGGAAAAGAGGCTCGCGGGATCCTCGTGATCATCGATATATGGCACAGCATGCAGGATGCCACCAAAGCCTGCTACGTGGTAGTTGAACGTTGGATAGGCCCCAAGCGAGGTGACCACTGCATCGCCTGGCCCAACGAAAAGTCGGACAAGATAACCCAACAATCCGTCGATCCCTTCTCCGACCATGATGTTGGCGGGGTCGACCCTGTGATATTCACCAAGGGCCGCACGCAGTGCGTGGTTTTCGGGGTCGCCATATGCCCACTGATTGGAATCAGCCATGGCAGCGATGGCGCGCGGGGAGGGACCAAAAACACTTTCATTGGCTCCGAGCCGCGCCTCGAAGGGCGCGCGTCGGCTGCGCTCTTGCGCTTCGGGTCCGACAAAGGGAACGGTTGAGGGCAAGCTGGCGGCCAGCGGTGTCAGGCGGGGTTCAGTCATATCAGTCATAAGATGAACGGGTAGCGCGGGTGCGTGAATTGGGCAAGTGCTTGGACAGGCGTTGATCGCGCTCTGTTCCTAGCTCTGGGTATTCCTGATCTGGTTATGAAAAACGCAACCCAACGCGCGGCTGTGTGACCGTCACGGATGGAAGAGGTAGATTGTTAGGGCAACGGTTGGCGTCATAAAAAACACTAGAAATGCTGGGATCGTCACTTAGAGCAGTCCGCGTAAAAATTGAGTGACTTAACTCTGCCTGAAATCAAATATTCAGAGCGCTGGGAAATAAATGCTGTTTCAGCAAAAGCTACAGGCTGCTGTTCCAAAGCGTGGGGAACCTGCGCCTTGTTGCTTTAAGGAAAGCACACGCGAATGAAGACGCAGCCAAGAAATGACATTGGTACAAAACATCATTTCGTGACGAAGGCTGCTTTCAACGTAAAGCTCCACGTTCAATTCTAACCATGATACTATTTTGACATATTGCGGATTTTCAAGTCCGTCATATTGGCACGTCAATCAGCTATCCAGACTTCTGTTTGTCTGTAGCCATATCAAATAGTTCTCTGGCCGCGTCGATCGTGGCGAGGTTTTCAAGTGCCCAATGTCCCAATGCGCGGACTGGTTCTTGAAAAGATTTCCCCATTTGCGTCAGGTTATACTCGACTTTGGGGGGAATCGTGGGGTGGTAGGTACGATTTATCAGCCCGTCCCGTTCCAGCTGTCGCAGGGTCAGACTGAGCATGCGCTGCGAAATCCCTAAGTGTCGCTTTAATTCATTGAAGCGAAGCGTTTCGTACTGGGACAGCGAGATTACGATAAGCACGCTCCAACGATCGCCAACGCGTGACAAAACCTCGTTGATACGATTGCAGTCGGGGCATTGTCCTGCATCCAGCATGGTGGTTTCCTTCCTGTAACCGGGTTTCAGTTTTGTGCCTTCTTGTGGAGGTATTGGGTTCTTAATATATCGCCGGTAACAAATCTATACCTCCACATAAAAGCATACAAGAGGAAGAAAGCGCAGATTGCTTGCCCTTCCTTGCAGTAAGAAAGGGACAGGTCATGAAAGCAGCAATATTCAACGATTATGCGGCGCCCGTAGAAATCGCTGAGATCGACAAACCCAACTTGCTCGACAACAGCGTGTTGATCGAGGTGCACGCGGCAAGCGTCAACCCGATTGATAATATTCTGCGTGCAGGCTACCTTCGCCAAATGATGGAATTAAGCTTTCCGCACGTAACGGGCTATGACGTTTCGGGCAAGGTTGTGGAAATTGGTAAGGATGTTCAGAGGGTAAAAGTCGGAGACGATGTTTTCGCCCGCCAAAATCAAGAAGATGCTGGCGCCGTTGCAGAGTTTGCTCGTATTCTGGAAAGTGACCTTGCGATCAAGCCCGCTAACGTCAGCCACAGCGATGCGGCGACTGCGCCGCTAGTTGGGTTGACCGCTTGGCAGGGCCTTGTGACCAAAGGCAAGGTCAAGCCGGGTGCCAAGGTGCTTATTCATGCCGGTTCGGGCGGTGTAGGCACCTATGCCATCCAGATCGCGAAGCACTTTGGCGCTTTTGTCGCGACGACGACAAGCGCAAAGAACGCCGAATTGGTGACAACACTCGGCGCTGATGTGGTTGTCGATTACACGGCCGAAAACTTTGAAGATGTGTTGTCGGACTATGATCTTGTTATTGACACGATGGGCGACGATATTCTCGTGCGTTCGTTCAAGGTGCTGAAAAAGGGCGGAACGATTGTGTCGGTCAAGGGCCAGGACACTGACGGGCTTGCCAGCAGGTATGGCGTCAACTTTGAATGGTTTTTTATGTCCCCAGACGGCGCTATGCTGGAAGAGCTGGGCAATTTGATGAGCGATGGCACCGTCAAGCCCATCATCGATAGCGTTTATCCCATGGCGCAGGTGCAAGACGCCTATGACCGTCTGGCCACGGGCCGCGCGGTTGGCAAGATCGTGGTTACGGTCAAGTAACTCTTGAGTATGCGTTGAACCTGCGGGTTCATGAACGGTCATAGCCCCGCGTATAAACCCCATATAAGATTTGAGTAACATGCTGAAAGAATTTCTGAAAATCGCACCGACACCGACCACAGATGGAGCGTTTATGCCGTCGCCGCTGGCGCTGAAACTTGCGACGTCGTCCAAGACCGATTATGACGGAGGCGCTTATCCTGACCCATACAAAAGCGGCAAATTGCGCGTGCTGATGATTTGTACAGAAGAAAGCAACATGACAATGGAAAATGGCAAGGTGTTCTCGACAGGAAATCATCCTGTCGAGCTTGCCTTGCCCATGTTGCACCTTATTAGCGCAGGATTTGAAATCGATATTATGACGCCGACCGGGGCGCCTGCCGCGATTGAAATGTGGGCGATGCCCGATCAGGATGAGCACGTTAAAAAGCTGTTTCGCGACTATGACGACGCGTTTAGCGCGCCTCAAAGTCTCGCTGATTTTGCAGCAAAAGACATGGTCGCCGAGGCTCAATATGCTGCAGTCTTTATTCCGGGTGGGCACGGCGCAATGCTTGGGTTGCCAGAAAATAATGACCTCGGCAAGGTGCTGCGTTGGGCGCACGATCAAGATATGTTCACACTCGCCTTGTGCCACGGACCTGCTGCTCTTTTGGCAGCAAATAGCACCGATGGTTTCCTGTACGCGGGTTATAAAATGACTGTGTTCCCTGATGCTGTGGACAAACAGACCCCGATGATCGGCTACCTGCCGGGTCCCATGCCGTGGTGGGTGTGCGATAGCCTTAAGGCGCTGGGCGCGGAGATCATAAATACCAAAGCCGACAAGTCATGCCACGTCGACCGGCATCTTGTTACGGGGGCAAGTCCGAAAGCTGCCAATGATTTTGGTCGGTTGGCCGCGACCACATTGCTGAACGCAGTGCGAAAAAACTGATTGCAATGCTGTTGTCTTGTCAAAGGTCATCTGGTGACCGCAGCCAAGTCTTTGTTTTTGACCTTAGCTGCGCATAAGCAATGAAGTGAAAGCGGCACTACTCAAGCCATTAATGGAAACCAATCCAACCACTTGATGCGCTCATTGTTTAGTCCCAGCATCTAGCTGCTTGTATCGTTAGCCAGATCAAGTGCGTTTTTCAGAGTTCAAAATAACTTCAAGCTTGAACCTTTATGCTTGAAGTTATTTTTGTCCTGTCTATAGTTTTTTCAGGTTTGAACGACTCGTTGAAGCCATGGAAAAGGATAGGCTGACATGACGGTGTTGTGTTTTGGCGGATGCCCCGCGGCCCCATATTTTGTGAACAGCATTAAGCTGACTGGCGCATTTTTTGGTTTTATGGCTCTACAGCCCAATAATAATATTTACACATGTGCCCGAAAGATCGCGCTTAAAAAGATCGAGAGCCGTTTCCTGGCTATTGCCGGCGGCAACTTATGAAGCCCACTGATGCCCTGTCACGCCGTCGCTTAAAGACATGGATCAGACTGTTACGCATTACACGGAGCAACGAAAATCACCTGCGCGAGTTTCTGCGCGTCAATCACGACACAACATTGCCAAGGTTCGACGTGGCTGCAGCCCTCTACCGCGTTGGGACGCCCATCAAGATGAGCGAACTGAGCCAGATGCTTCTGGTTTCGAATGGAAATGCCACAACGGTTGTAGATCGTCTTGAAAAAGACGGATTGGCTGCGCGTGAACCGAGTGGTGATGACAAACGCGTAGTGCTTGTGGGCCTGACGCCTGCGGGAAACACCTGGTTTAAAAACCTCGCCGATGCCCATGAAAACGAAATTAATTCGCTCTTTGCTGCTTTGGGCCATGACGACCTGAGCCTGATCAGAGATTTGATGCGCCGCCTTGAAGGAGATGCCGATGACCAAGATGTCTGACCTGACACCCGAACATTTTGAATGGAACTGCAGCGATGCCATCGCAACGATCCGCCTGAACCGGCCGGACCGAAAGAATCCGCTGACTTTCGACAGCTATGCCGAACTGCGCGATACATTTCGCGCACTCGTCTATGCCGATGATGTAGATGCCGTGATCTTTGCGTCAAACGGTGGAAATTTTTGTTCGGGTGGGGATGTGCATGACATTATTGGCCCACTTGTGGGCATGGATATGAAGCAACTTTTGACGTTTACGCGTATGACGGGGGATTTGATCAAAGCTATGATTGGATGCGGCAAGCCAATCATTTCCGCCGTTGATGGGGTGGCTGTGGGGGCTGGGGCCATCATCACCATGGCGTCTGACCTGCGATTGGCCACACCCGAAGCCAAATGCGCATTTCTGTTCACGCGTGTTGGGCTTGCTGGGTGCGACATGGGGGCCTGTGCGATGTTGCCCCGGATCATAGGGCAGGGCCGTGCGGCGGAGCTGCTGTACACGGGGCGCGCCATGAATGCTAATGAAGGTGAACGCTGGGGATACTGGAACGCGCTGCACAGTGCGGATGATCTTGAGGCTGAGGCGCGCAAATTGGCCGAACGCATCGCGGCGGGGCCGACGTTTGCCCATGGCATCACCAAGACCCAGTTGAACCAGGAATGGAATATGGGTCTTGAACAGGCCATTGAAGCCGAGGCGCAGGCGCAGGCGATCTGTATGCAAACGGGCGACTTCGAGCGCGCCTACCATGCCTTTGTCGAAAAAGAAAAACCAGTGTTTGAGGGAAACTGATGGCTGATAAAAGCTTTCTCAACTGGCCTTTCTTTGAGCAGTGCCACAAGGAACTGGCACTGGCGTTAGATCACTGGGCGACACATCATTTAGCAGGTACTGACCATACCGATACCGATACTTCATGTCGCGATCTGGTCCGCAATTTGGGTGACGCGGGCTGGCTGTCCTATACGGCTGCCAGCGACGGCGAAACAATTGATGTACGTAGCCTTTGTCTGGCGCGTGAAACGCTGGCGCGTCATGATGGCTTGGCCGATTTTGCATTTGCGATGCAGGGTTTGGGAACGGGGGCGATTTCCCTGTTTGGGACCGCGCAACAAAAATCCGACTGGCTGCCGCTTACGCGCTCGGGACAGGCGATTGCCGGCTTTGCCCTGACCGAGCCGCACTCGGGATCTGACGTTGCCAATTCGACGATGACCGCCACGCGCGAGGGTGACGATTATGTGCTGAACGGAGAAAAAACCTGGATATCCAACGGCGGCATTGCCGACATCTATACTGTTTTTGCCCGTACCGGGGACAAAGACGGCGCAGGCGGATTATCGGCCTTTGTCGTGCCGGCCAACCTGCCAGGACTGAAAGTCGTCGAAAGACTGCAGACCATCGCACCGCATCCGTTGGCGCGCTTGCAATTTTCGGAGTGCCGCGTTCCTGCCAGTTCGATGTTGGGGCGCTCGGGACAGGGTTTTAAGATCGCCATGGCGGTGCTGGATGTCTTTCGAACGACCGTCGCCGCGGCCGCGTTGGGATTTGCACGTCGCGCGTTGGATGAGGCATTGGTGCGGGTAACCAACCGAAGAATTCAGGGCGCGCCCTTGTTTGATTTACAGATGGTGCAGGGTCATATTGCTGACATGGCGCTGGATGTGGATGCGGCGGCACTGCTCATTTATCGCGCGGCCTGGGCGAAAGACATGGGGGCTCCGCGTGTCACGCGCGAAGCGGCGATGGCCAAGCTTTTTGCAACGGATCAAGCACAAGACATTATCGACAAAGCCGTGCAATTGCACGGTGGTGATGGCGTAAGATTCGGCGAAACGGTCGAAAAACTGTACCGCGAAATTCGGGCCTTGCGTATCTACGAGGGCGCCTCTGATGTGCAGCGTGTGATCATCGCCCGGCAAACTCTGGCGGATTTTGAAGGAGACAGATAGATGTTGGGACCAACCGGACATGTCGATACGTTTTCGCGCCTCGGGTTGCCACCGCAAGATCAATGGCCGAATTTCCTGCTCGATGGGTTTGATTATCCTGAATATCTGAATGCAGGTGTCGAACTGACCGATGCGATGGTCAACAAAGGGTTTGGGGACCATACGGCGCTGATTGGAAACGGTCGGCAACGCACCTACAAGGAATTGACCGACTGGACCAACCGCCTCGCGCATGCATTCGTTGATGATCTGGGGGTAAAGCCCGGCAATCGGGTTATGATCCGTTCCGCCAATAATCCGGCAATGGTTGCGTGTTGGCTGGCCGCCACAAAAGTTGGTGCAGTTGTCGTAAACACGATGCCAATGTTACGGTCTGGTGAATTGTCTGAAATTGTTGACAAGGCCGAAATATCGCACGCTTTATGCGATACTCGTTTGCTGGAAGAACTGGATGACTGCGCCCAAAAAAGCCAGTTTCTCAAGTCTGTGGTGGGTTTTGACGGCACCTCAAACCATGATGCAGAATTGGACCGGTTGGCGTTGCAAAAATCGGTGCGATTTGAGGCCGTCAAAACCGGACGCGATGATGTTGCTCTTTTGGGTTTCACCTCTGGCACAACGGGTGCACCCAAGGCGACGATTCATTTTCACCGGGACCTTTTGATCATTGCAGACGGCTATGGCCGTGAAGTTTTGAATGTCTCTCCAGACGATGTTTTTGTTGGCTCACCGCCACTGGCCTTTACATTTGGGTTGGGCGGCCTGGCCATATTTCCGCTGCGTTTCGGCGCAACTGCCACACTGCTTGAGAATGCATCCCCCCCAAATATGATTGAAATCATTGAGCAGCATAAAGCGACCGTCTGCTTTACTGCGCCGACGGCCTATCGGGTGATGCTGAACGCTATGGATGAGGGCGCCGACCTTTCCTCACTGCGGGCGGCGGTATCCGCCGGAGAGACCCTTCCAGCTCCGATTTACGATGAATGGCAGGCAAAAACGGGCAAGCCGATGCTGGATGGCATTGGAGCCACCGAGATGTTGCATATTTTCGTCACCAACCGCTTTTCGGACGCGCGCCCTGCCTGTACCGGAAAGCCGGTTACTGGCTACGAGGCGCGGGTGGTTGATGACGATATGCAAGACGTGGCCGTTGGCGAAACGGGCATGCTGGCCGTGCGCGGCCCGACGGGATGCCGCTACCTGAATGACCCACGTCAATCAAACTATGTTCGGGACGGATGGAACATTACAGGCGACAGTTTTGTGCGGGATGCGGAGGGGTATTTTCATTTCGCGGCGCGCAACGACGATATGATTGTATCTTCGGGCTATAACATAGCGGGACCCGAAGTCGAAGCGGCTTTGTTGTCTCATCCGGCTGTGTTGGAATGCGCTGTTGTTGGCGCCTCTGATCTGGAAAGGGGCTTTATTGTCGAGGCGCATGTCGTGCTTTTGGAAAATGTCAGCGCGTCTGATGATCTGCGCAAGTCACTGCAAGACCACGTTAAATCGGTCATTGCGCCTTACAAATATCCCAGATCCGTCAAATTTCATGATGCGTTGCCCAAGACCGCCACAGGCAAAATTCAAAGGTTTGTTTTGCGTGGGCTGAACGCGCAAAAAAGGCCATGACTGCACAAATGAAAAATCCCACCGCAGGATATAAACCGCAAGGCCATGATCGTTTGTGCACATGTCGGTGCCGCCCGTGCGGCATGTGTGCAGGCCGGCGGCGCCGTGGTCAGAATAATCACTCGAAACCATGTGCAGATCAGTGCACAATCTATGACAGTATGTTTGACTCCGTCACTGTGATGGAATCTGAAAAATCAGATTGGTAAGCCTTTATGTCGCTTCTTCTTTTTATCGAACAGACGCTTAATGGCCTGCAGTTTGGCGTGATGTTGTTCTTGATGGCTGCGGGGCTCACGCTTGTTTTTGGGGTAATGGGATTGATCAACCTCGCCCATGGCTCGCTTTATATGGTTGGGGCGTTTGCGGCGGCGGCCGTTGCGGCGGCGACGGGATCGTTCTTACTTGCTCTGGTTGCGAGTTTCGTGTGCGCAGCTTTCGCAGGAATTTTGATTGAATTCTTTATCATCAGGCGTCTGTATGATCGTGACCACCTTGATCAGGTGTTGGCGACTTTTGCGCTGATCCTGATATTTTCCGAAGGCACGCGCTGGGTGTTTGGATCTTTCCCGTTGTTTCTGGATACGCCGGAATGGTTGTCGGGCACGGTGATGCTTCCGTTTGGAATTGAGTATTCGCTCTATCGATTGGCGATTATCTTGGTGGGCCTGATTGTGGCGGCGGGGTTGTTCTGGATGATTGCGCGGACACGTGTCGGTATCCGGATTCGTGCCGGCGAAAATGATCGCGAGATGATTGCCGTGCTGGGCGTGAATATATCGCTTTTGTACACGTTCGTTTTTGCACTTGGTGCGGCATTGGCCGGGCTTGCCGGGGCTCTTATTGGTGCCATCCAATCTGTGCAAGTTGGCATGGGCGAGCCTGTCTTGATCCTTGCCTTTGTCGTGGTTGTTATTGGCGGTATCGGATCAATCAGCGGCGCCTTTGTCGGCGCGATCCTTGTTGGGCTGACTGACACATTGGGTCGTACGATGCTGCCTGTGTTCTTTGGACTTTTTCTTGAGCCGTCTGCAGCAACTTCATTAGGGGCGTCATTGTCGTCTATGTCTATTTATTTGCTTATGATTGGCGTCTTATTGTTCCGGCCCAAAGGCCTGTTTGGAGGTGCTTGAGATGCGCAAGGAACCGGTCTTGAACATGGCTCTTCTTATAGCTCTTTTGGCTTTTCCGCTTTGGGCGTGGGCCGCGGATGAACCATTTCTGATCACCCTGACAACGCGCGCCGTTATCTTTGCAATCGCAGGGGTTGGACTGAACTTTGCGCTGGGGTTCGGTGGGTTGGTCAGTTTTGGGCATGCGGCCTTTTTTGGACTGGGCGGATATGTAATGGGTGTTCTGGCTTTTCACGCGCAAACCTACACGCCCGTCTTGGATTGGCCGTTTGTGATAAACGGCACCAAGTCGATGCCGATTGTCTGGATGGTTGCAATCGCTCTGTCTGGGGCACTGGCCGTTGCGATTGGCGCATTATCCCTGCGGACGTCTGGCGTGTATTTCATAATGATCACATTGGCTTTTGCGCAGATGCTGTATTACTTCACCATTTCGTGGTCCACTTATGGCGGCGAAGATGGGCTGTCGATCTATGTGCGCAACGATTTTCCTGGGCTAAATACGATGGACCCGATTCAATACTATGCGATCTGCTATGTGCTGTTGTTGATTGTTCTGGGCCTCGTTTACGCCATCTCCAAATCGGCGTTTGGCCTCGCACTTGGTGCGTCGCGTCAGAATGAAGACCGGATCCAGGCCGTGGGGCAGGGGCCGTTTGGCTTGTATCTGACAGCATTTGCGATTTCCGGTGCGATCACCGGTTTGGCCGGGGTTTTGCATGCCGATCTCAACCGATTTGTAAGCCCAACAATGTTTTCGTGGCATACCTCGGGTGAAATCATGATCTTTGTTATTCTTGGTGGTGTCGGGCGGGTCTTTGGCCCGGTTGCGGGTGCGGTTCTGTTTATTGTTCTTGAGCATACACTCGGCGGGCTGAGTGAATTTTGGCACATTTACCTTGGGGCCATGTTGTTGGGGGTCGTGTTGTTTGCGCGGGGCGGGCTTATTGGCCTGATCGCAGGCCGGGAGGTGGCCCATGACTAAGCCGCTTCTTGATGTTCGTGGCGTTAGCAAAAGCTTTGGCGCTGTGCAGGCCAGCACAGATATCAACCTTGACCTTAGAGAGGGTGAAATTCACGCGCTTATTGGCCCGAACGGGGCGGGTAAATCGACGCTGATCAAACAGATCGCCGGCGGGCTTCGACCCGATAGTGGCACTGTCTTTTTTGACGGGCAGGATATCACAGGGCTGTCGACTGCAGCGCGCGCGCGGCTGGGAATGGGGCGCACCTTTCAGATTTCATCCCTAGCCATGGATTACAGCGTGCTTCAGAATGTCGTGCTGGGTGCATTGGGCCGCCGTGGGGATATCTTTCGGTTTTTTCGCCCGGTCATGAAAGATGCGGACCTTCTGGCGACGGCCAATCAGGCACTTGAAATGGTTGGCCTTGAAGATGTGAAAAATTTCATGACATCAGAGCTTTCCCATGGCCAACGGCGTCAATTGGAAGTGGCCGTCGCACTGACGCTGTCGCCCAAAGTTTTCTTGATGGACGAGCCCATGGCTGGATTGGGTGCAGATGGATCTCGCAGACTGATGGAGCTTTTGCGGGAATTGAAACAGATGGCCCCTATTTTGCTTGTCGAGCACGACATGGATGCGGTTTTTGCATTGGCCGACCGTATTAGCGTTTTGGTTTATGGCAAGATTATCGCCAGTGGATCGGTCGATGAAATTCGCGGCAACCCTATTGTTCGAAGCGCCTATCTTGGTGAGGAGATCGACGCATGAGCCTTTTGACGCTCTCTGATGTATCGGCATTTTATGGCGCCAGTCAGGCTTTGTTTGACGTTCATTTGAATATTGAGGACGGGCAAGTTTTGGCCATGATGGGCCGAAATGGAATGGGCAAAACAACGACGATCAAGGTGATTTGTCGCATGCTGAAGCACCGCGACGGCGCTGTGCTGTTTGATCAGCAGGACATCAGACGCCTGCCTGCCCACAAAGTTGCTAATATGGGTGTTGGGCTGGTTCCCGAAGGACGCCGGTGTTTCAGTAATCTGACGGTATATGAAAACCTTGTTGTCGCCGCCCGGCCGGGTCACTGGGATCTCAAGTCTGTTGCTAAACTCTTTCCGCGTTTGGAAGAACGCAAGGATCAGCTTTCCAGTTCTTTGTCGGGGGGTGAGCAGCAAATGCTTGCCATAGGTCGCGCTCTTATGACCAATCCACGCCTTATGATCCTGGACGAAGCCACCGAAGGGCTGGCCCCCGTGGTACGTCAAGAGATCTGGCAGGCCATTGCCCGGTTGAAATCACAAACAGGAATGGCCCTTCTGGTGGTGGACAAGTCGATCCGGGAACTTTCTACAGTCGCGGACAAGGCGGTGATTTTGGAAAAGGGGCAATCTGTTTGGCACGGTGGATTCGGCGATTTAACCGCCGAGATTACTGACAAATATCTGGGAGTTTAATGGCGTGAGTTATGACTTCCCTCTGAAAATCCTGTTCAAGCACTGCGACCCGGCGGGAATTGTGTTTTTCCCTCGATACTTTGAGATGATCAATGATTGTGTAGAAGCATTCTTTGATGACGTCGTTGGAATTCCATTCGAGGAACTTCTTATCACTGCCGGTGTCCCAACCGCCGAAATTCGCACGCAGTTCAAAGCACCAAGCCGGCACGGAGACAGGATCGTTCTTACACTCGAATGCCAGAAAGTTGGGCGCAGCAGTTTGGATTTAAATATCACGGCAAAGTCGTTGAGCGGCGAGGTTCGTTTTGTTGCAAATTCAACTCTGGTCTACGTGGACAGCGCAGGGCGGCCAAAAACGTGGCCTGACCAGATGAAACAAAAATTCACAGAAGAATTGAAAGGACCAAATTGATGGCAAATAGCATTGTTCAGCCGGATACATGGGCCGTTGCAAAAGGCTACTCTAACGGCGTTATCGCCAAGGATGGAACGCTTTATGTGGGTGGCCAGATCGGCTGGGATGAGACCCAGACATTTCGATCCCATGACTTTATCGGTCAAATGGAGCAGGTACTTAAGAATATCTCAGCGGTTGTCCAAGCCGCTGGGGGCGCAGTCACAGACATTGTGCGTTTGACCTGGTATGTTACCGATAAAGAACAGTATTTGGCACGCCAACGCGAAGTTGGACAGGTCTATCGCGAGGTGTTTGGTCGCCACTTTCCAGCCATGACAATGGTTGTTGTCAGCGCTTTGGTCGAAGACGAAGCCTTGCTCGAAATCGAGGCAACGGCTGTGCTGGACACGCGCGCCCGATAACTTATGGATAGACTTGCGCGGTACTGGCGGAAACCTGCCATTGGGTTTCTTTCGATCGGCTGATTGAATTGCTCGCGTATCGATGGATGACTCATTTAACCAAATGCGTCGCTGGGACGTACTTCTTAGTTGAGCTTTTACATGATGGGTCTTGTACGCGCATTTGATCATGTGCTGCCAGGCGCGGTATCGTGCTTGCCCGTCGTTTCGAAAAAGATCGCAGCACCATCAGACTGTCGCGTCAAACGCTGAGCAACCCCCGAAAACCGATCAACGGAACCGTGCAGAGGCGTGGCGAAATCCTAAGGCTAGGGGAAAAACGCTCAGTCACGCAAACGACCGATGGTCGACAGTCTGTTGATCTCGTCCAGCCTCTCCAGATTCACAACTGTGGAAAGCATCAAGCGGTCTTGGCTCCAATCGGCGGG
>Ga0206125_10003504_pt1 | contig 14965 bp, 16 predicted proteins | sample Helgoland_Spring_4_FD_148598 | JGI IMG/M metagenome (GOLD analysis project Ga0206125, IMG submission 148598) | Pelagic subsurface seawater microbial communities from Kabeltonne, Helgoland, North Sea - Helgoland_Spring_Bloom_20160331_1 | ecosystem: Environmental > Aquatic > Marine > Epipelagic ... | reverse complement strand
ATAGTTATCGGGAAATGAGTGACATATCGGGAAATGAGTGATATATCAAGAAATGAGTTCATAAAGGTCTTCATAAAGGTCTTCATAAAGGTCTTCATAAAGGTCTTCATAAAGGTCTTCATAAAGGTCTTCATAAAGGTCTTCATAAAGCAATTCTATATTTAATATCTCAATACGCCGCTGCAATTGACAAAGCTAAATACTCTCGTAAGATGCTATTGTATATATTAAGAGACAACTACTTTATCTTTGATATAAACGACAACAACCTGTGTGCAGGTATTCTATACCAAACTACTGCCGGGTTCTTGCGCAACGCTATCAAAACTAATTTGCATATATACTTTTCAAATATTACACTGCCAAACGTTATATGTTATCATCTTGCCTACCATGGAACATGGTTGGAGAGATTTTCTCCTTTCTATAATGAGTAAGTTATATGACCCCTGAGTTGGTTACTGAAAAAAAGACAAAAATGACTATTTTTATTTATCCTTCGTGTTTATATTTATATTTACACGTAATTATGATTTGTAATTATGTGTGTCAGGCAATGCCTCTGGACCAATCATATACATATATATTTCTTCTTCTTTGTGTCGTTGTTGGTTAGCTGTATGTATTTGTTGTTTGATTATGATGTATTCCGCACAGCTTCCGCAATGGTCTTCGTTAGCATAATTAATTTTAAGCTTCGTGTGTTTATGATTATCAATATTCCATCTACCCAATGGCGTTTTAACTTGTTTGCGGGATGCCGCTTTCAATACTTCGATAATGTGTTTAAAGTTCATATTACAATTACTATATAAATGTGTTATACTTTGCTATTCAATTTTATTATTTACTAGACAGAGAACCTAAACCCCAGTATAATTGATATGTTCTCATATTGTTATTTATAAACAGGCATATAATATTTTTTCTATTTTATTATAATATAGTATGTCGAAATTATCCAGGCAAATGATAATGAAAGGGAACGGGTGTGGATTTAGTAAAAGTAAGCAAAGGTCACCTGAATGTATTGTTTCTAACAATAATCCTATTATCATTGATACTAATAGTTCCAAACCTAATTTAAAATCTTCTTTAAAATCTAAATCTTATACTAGAAAAAAAAATCCGGTCTCGTTTTCTAGTAATACGAAATCGAATTCCAAAAAGGTTACTCCTTCAAAAAAAAAGAGAAAAACATATACCTCAATGAAAAAACAGATACAACTTGACAAAGCCAATGCAAAATTTTTTCATAAAACAAAGGCCCAACAGTTAGAAGCAGATATTCAACAGCTTCGAGACGATAAATTAAAAAACGTTTCAAATTAATGTCCTTTTTGTTTTACTATTATAATGGAACCTATTTCACTTTTCAGTATTTATCTTTCATGGCTAGTTTTCGGGTCAGGGGTTATTTATTATTATTCTAATGTGGAATCTCATCGGATATATGAACAATTAGAAAGAAATTTGACACGATAATTCGTGCGTATATTACCGTTAGATAGTTTATACTAATTGAAAACATTATATTTATACATCCTTGTTATTTCTCTTAGAAAACTTTTAGCATTGCTCAAAAAAAATGGACAAAAATAAAATGTCCAAAAATAAATTATGAGAAAAGTTTTTTGCAAGAAATAACCAAAAATATGTAATTAAAGCATAATGCTGTGTTTTATATTTTATATTATACAAAGTCACTGCATATTTTTTATAATATTTTTGTAAATAAAAGTATTTAGGAGATTTTTTACTATCATTATATGATAGTAAATGGTAGTAAAAATCTCCAAAAAAATCTCCTATAATTTTTTTTGTGAAAAATGTAACTACAAATGCAATAAACAAAGTGAATATACTAAACATTTAATGACTGCAAAACATAAAATGGTAGTAAATGATAGTGAAAAATCTCCACTGCTAAATAAAAATAATCATAACATGTATGAATGCATATGTGGTAAAATATATAAATATAACAGTGGGTATTATCGACATAAAAAAACCTGCACTGGCGGAACTATGCCCGATACTAACAATACAGTTTTATCAATGGTTGAGTTAATAAAACAAAATAATGAGTTTAAACAGTTAATAATAGAACAAAATCAGACTATTCTAGAACTTGCTAAGAAAGATACTACTACTAATAACAACACTATCAATAGTAATAACAATCAAAAATTCAATCTTAACTTTTTCCTCAATGATACGTGCAAAGATGCCATGAATATGAGTGAATTCATTGAAAATATTGAAGTTCAATTTGAAGATATTGAGAACATAGGTAGAAATGGGTACGTAACCGGGATGACAGAAATGATCCTTTCACGTATAAAAAATCTAGATATTACAAAGCGTCCATTGCATTGTACTGATTTAAAACGCGAAACCATGTACATAAAAGATAACAATGAATGGGAAAGAGATACGCCGGATAATAAAAAACTGCAAAAAATGGTATCAATGATTGCCAAACGAAACTATGCAACCATTCCATTATGGAGAAATGAACACCCGGAAAGTGAAGATATAAATACCCCCATGTATAATTTTAACATTGACATCTTAAGAAACGTGCTAGGTGATGTAGGAGACGGTCAAACCAAGTTAGACAACAAAGTGATCAAGAACTTATCCAAATATATAACCGTAGAAAAACCTCTATGAAAATCTTAGAAAACTTTTTAGCATTGCTCAAAAAAAAGGACAAAAATAAAATGTCCAATTTGTATTTTTAGAATAGAAAACTTTTCAGAAAAACGTGAAATTTCCATTCAAAGCATTCTGCTGTCATAATTAAAATCCATTATAATTATGACTGCAACCTTTTTTTAATGTTTTCTAGAATAAAGTATTTAGGAGATTTTTTGTTAGTATAACATATTAACAATGCTAACAAAAAAATCTCCTAAAATATCTTATAAATTTAATTGTGAAATTTGTAACTACACGTGCAACAAACAAAGTGAGTATAATAAACATAATGCAACTGCTAAACACTTACGTCTTACAAATCTAACAAAAAAATCTCCAGAAATATCCACAGCATTTATATGCTGCGTTTGTGATAAAGAATATAAGTCTCGGGTGGGTCTATGGCAACATAAACAAAAATGTTGTCAAAAACAAGAATTTATAGATAATCCACAGGGTACTATCAAAGAAATGAGTGACAAAACTCTCGACGTCCAAGTATTAACACATACGATCATGGAATTGGTGAAACAAAACAACGAGTTTAAACAACTTTTGGTTGAACAGAATAAACAAATGCTGGAAATGTCCGGCAATATGGGAAACAATAACAACAATACAACTAATAATAACAACCAAAAGTTCAACCTTAATTTTTTTCTTAACAATACATGCAAGGATGCCATGAACATGTCTGACTTTATTGAGAATATGGATATTAATTTTGAAGATATTGAGAACATTGGAAAGAATGGGTATGTGACTGGAATGACTGATATGATACTTTCACGCATTAAAAACTTGGATGTGATCAAACGCCCCATGCATTGTACCGATTTAAAACGCGAAACCATGTACATTAAAGATAACAATGAGTGGGAAAAAGATACGCCCGATAATAAAAGACTCCGTAAAATGATGTCCATCATTTCCAAACGGAACTATTCAACAATTCCGTTATGGAGGGATGAACATCCTGAGTGTCAAAATATGCATCATCCTCTTTGTGATTTTAGTGTAAATATGCTACGGAATGTGCTTGGCGATGTAGGAGACGGTCAAATCAAGTTAGACAACAAAGTGATCAAGAACTTATCCAAATATATAACCGTAGAAAAACCTCTATGAAAATCTTAGAAAACTTTTGGCATTGCTCAAAAAAAAAGGACAAAAATAAAATGTCCAATTTGTATTTTTAGAATAGAAAACTTTTCAGAAAAACGTGAAATTTCCATTCAAAGCATTCTGCTGTCATAATTAAAATCCATTATGATTATGACGCAACCTTTTTTTTAATATTTTCTAGAATAAAGTATTTAAGGATTTTTATATTTCCTTATAACAAGGACAATGGAAAGAAATAAATCCCTAAAAATCCCTATTAATTTTGAATGTAAAAAATGCAACTATAATACGAGTAGTAAGAAAGACTATAATAAACATTTGCTCACTGCAAAACATCAAAAGGAAATGAACGGAAATGAATGGACCTCAAAAATCCCTACTTGTGAATGTTGTGAAAAAACCTTCAAAACAGCATCTGGATTGTGGAAACATAAACGAAATTGTTATCGGGCACAAGAATATCAAGAAGAACCTATAGAGATAGTTAATACTTCCTCAGACATTAGTGTTTTAACTAATACAATGATGCAGCTTATCAAACAAAATCAAGAATTCAAAGAAATCATTATTGAGCTTTCAAAGAAAGATACCACCACAAATAACACCACCAACAATAATAACAACCAAAAGTTCAATCTTAACGTTTTCCTCAATGATACATGTAAAGATGCCATGAATATGTCTGATTTCATTCAAGATATCGATGTTCAATTTGAAGATATTGAGAACATCGGTAGAAATGGCTATGTTACTGGGATGACTGATATGATTCTTTCACGTATAAAAAACCTGGATATCACAAAGCGACCTCTACATTGCACAGACTTGAAACGAGAAACCATGTACATAAAAGATAATAATGAGTGGGAAAAGGATACACCAGACAATAAAAAGCTACAGCAGATGATATCAATGATTGCAAAACAGAACTATGCCACCATTCCTTTATGGAGAAATGAACACCCTGAAAGCGGGAATATGCATAATCCGCTATATAATTTTAATATAGACATATTAAGAAATGTACTAGGGGATATAGGAGACGCGCAAATAAGGTTAGATAAAAAAATAATCAAAAATCTATCTAGGTATATAACAGTAGAAAAATAATGCAAGTCTGTAATCATACACTGATACTATGTATGATTACAGAATTTATATAATATAATTGGATGATATAGCAATGGCAACATGAAAAACTCATCAAAATACACTTATCGAGAAATGAGTAACATATCAAGTTATGAGTCGGATATCAAATAACGATATATATGAAAACCCGCAGATAGGTTCTCGATTAAATAAAATAAGAAAAATGCTGAAAATTGATAAACGTTTTTATAGAACTATTCAATATATATACTTTAAGATCTCATTAATAGTTTTCAAAATGTCAGCCAGTAATTCATCTAACAATGTCCTTTCTAATGACGACTCCGTCAAAGGAGTTTCACCGCAGCAAATGAAAAAAAATAAAGAACTAGCAAAAGAAAGAATTAAGAAGGAAAAGGAGGATGCTAAGGCGGCTAAGTTGAAGGAAAAGGAGGATGCTAAGGAGGATGCTAAGGCGGCTAAGTTGAAGGAAAAGGAGGATGCTAAGGAGGATGCTAAGGCGGCTAGGTTGAAGGAAAAGGAGGATGCCAAGGCGGCTAAGTTGAAGGAAAAGGAGGATGCTAAGGAGGATGCTAAGGCAGCTAAACTGGCAGCTAAGTTGAAGGAAAAGGAGGATGTCAAGGCAGCTAAGTTGAAGGAAAAGGAGGATGCTATAGACGAAAAAGATTCTACTCACGATCATAACAATAACGAAGAAGGAGTAATGCCGGATGACAATGTCTCTCAATTCATGCAACAATTTAAACATCTATATTCTGAAAACGAAACGGATATCTCTTCAAATCTTTCTCTAGATGATCATGATGATGAAATCAATAAATTTATCACATTCTATTTATTTACTATATCTTTGAATTCGAACAATCCAGACTATACGCACACTCTTCACCACTTCAAATGGAAACCACTTCTACATACTTTTCATAAACAGTATTCTCTCATAAATCAGTTTTTCAAAGATGACATCCTAAGACTTAAACATAATAATAACGAGAATAATAACGAGAATAATGACATCGTTCAGCTTCTTGTTCAAAAAGCCAATGAAAAAAATAACGATATTGATATTGATGTAAAACTTCATATCATTAACGGACAAAAACTTCTTATCGACCATATGCAAGTTTGCTACAATTTTTATAATCATAAACCTATCGGCAAACTTATTAATAACCAGATGTGTCCTTTATAACTTTCGGAATCTCTCTCTTCACTTAATATTATCAAAGTAATTTAACATAAACAAATTTTTTTATGTTATGTATGGAAGATACTGATGGCATAATACTAATATTATCTTGCCAGAAACATGAAAACACTAGACTAAGAAAATACAGATTAACTAAGAATACATATGGATCCTGGAAAGTAATATATGTAATAGGAGATATTTTTATGGAATCCCAATATAGAATCATTAATAAGGAAAATATGAACATACTATATGTTAAATGCGAAGACTCTTATATACATTTATTAAAAAAATTATCCCTAGCTATAAAATATGTTATCGAATTATATAATCCAAAGAAAGGTATATTGAGATGCGGAGATGATTTATTATTTAATGAGATAGATTAATAGAATTTCTCAACGAAAAACATAGCGATTTTGTTGGACAATCATGGGATAAACTATATAAAGCTACAACCAATAAAAAATTATTAAAAAATACAATATATGATCCATTTATGGTAAATTATTATGAGCACAATAAAGACGATTTTGAAAATCCTTTGCATAATTTAAAAAACGTAAATATTAGAAAATATGTAAAAAGACCGGATATAATAGGTCCGTCAGGAGTTATTTATTATTTATCTATCAATGCATGTAATATATTAACAAAACATATGGAAAAAATACAGTATAATATATTTTCTTTTGATGATTTTTCTAATAGTTATCCTTATACAATTGAAGACGTCGGAGTTTCATTTATTATGCAATTAAACGATATTCAATATATAAATAATATATACTTGTTTGATAATAAAAATGCATTAGCAAAGCATACAAATGAATTTAAATAACTAATCTGTTTTTTTGTGAAATTCTATTTTATTAAATATCCACGAACCAATTAATAACCACATTGCAAATATTTTTTCTCCACCGGTATAAATAGTCCATCGGATGGCTTGGCAATGTGGTGCTGGTACCAAGAATGGAGCTGTAACAAAACCAATTATTGTTGCTGGAACGCAAAACCATATATACATATGGGATGCTATATAATGAGATGTTATCCATATAATGTATATATAGGATATGCTAATAAATGTATGAAAATACTTTTCGTAATCAAAGTAACTCATCGTTTCATGTATATAATTATACATTCTTATAAAATATGTTTTTAATCAGAAAAATATATATAATATCAATTTTTATTGTCCGAATGTGTAAAGACGCGAATACATAATTTAAAAAGGTTTAAAAATATATATTTATCCATATTAATATGGGGCGTTTTTATAGCGGTGATATATCAGGGAAATTCTGGTTTGGTGTTCAATCAAGTGATGACATTAGCACACTTGTACCATATGTTCCAATCCAGAATTATATATGGAAATCATGCGGATGTTATGTGGACGAAGAGATTCGAGAAGGTAAATATTGCAAAGACTGTTATGATTCTATAGATTCTCATATTTTAGAAGTAAAAGAAGAAGAAAATTATGAGGATGGCTTACTGTACATGAGCGACCAAGAAATTATTTATGAATTAGACTATCATACACATTATCACCAGTTGGTTGATAGCATGAATAAGTTGAAACTACTTATTCATCCAAATATATTATGTGAATTTGATAAAATAGAACAAAATGACAATATTCTAGATGCATTTACGGGTGTATTTAACGGTACATGCAAACATATGAATAGAAATACAACATGTGACAATGATATAGAAAGTCACAAAGAGTCAGAATTGATAGCTAGATATACATTAGGATATCAAATTGAATATTGTCTTAGGACAGTAGGTACTTGTAATATTAGTTGTGAATATTAAATATAAAATTGAACAAATATTTTTACAAATATAGTCTGTAAAAAGTATAATCATGATCGAAGTAATAATTCTCGTACTATTTGGTATTGTACTATTATTTACAGTATCTACACCAGTTCGTGTTACGCCAAGATAATGAATAGTTTCTATTATTTAAAAATAATATATATAATTAATATTATATATTATTTATACCAGAAAGCAGTTGATAAAATCAAATCTGCATCGTAAAAAAATTTATATGTAACTCACATTTTACGTTGTACAATCCTTTTAGATCACTATATGCATTTGAGATGTCATATTTTTACATCTTCAACATTGTAAATTGAATATCCCATTTTTCTAACAATTGTAAAGGAATTCTAGGTAATACTGGATGTGATTCCCAAAAATACCTACAAAATGCCCATTCAAACTTATATTTATCGGTGTAATATTCGTTATAATTATACTTCAAAAATTTAGAAATTTTATCCGGTATTAACCCATGATTATTTATAGGTAGCACATAGGATAGTTGAGTATAAGGATGAAACGGTAATGCGTTATTAGTAATAAGAAAATCCATTTCAAAATGAGGAATAAAATTAATTAGATCTTTGAATAATGGTGGATAATCATAATTATATTTCCATCTCCAATCAACACATCCCTTTGTATAATATTTGAATACCCACTCCAATCCTTCAATATAATTATTACAAACATCTTTTACAAATTCATTTGTAACGTCCTGTTTAAACAGTGATTTATAATATCTTACTTCCCAGAAATCTAAGTCAGGAGAGATATATTTTTCTTGACTACGGTATATAATAGGTGTATTCTGAAACAATTTCTCTTTATCTTCACTAGTATCTTCTTTAAATTTATAATTGTCAAATCGTTTTCTATATGAATATTCTTGCAATAAAAAATCCTTTTCTTTTACAGCTATTTTTTCTATTACTTTACGTAAAATACGCCAATTTATATTATGATCTTCACTTATTATAGAACTACCGGTAACATTTCCGACATACATTCTATAAATATTCAACAAGGTGTCTATTCCATGTGTTCTTATATTCATTGCAGGAAAGTGAGGTAAAAAATCATTTCCTAAAAAAAAACATAAAAATACATAATCATATACACGAGTAACGTTGTTATCTATGCAACCCATGTTATCGGTAATCGAACTAGTAAGTAATTTAATGTCTAAAAAATAAGGATCTTTGTCATTATAAAGAGAATTTACAGGTAACATATTCTTTACAAATTCTGGTGCCTCACGAAAGATATATATATTTTGGGTTTGATGTATATGAAATATCGAAAGCATAATCAAATCGGAATCTAGCCCATAAAGAGCCACATTGTCCATATTCATATCATTTTTTCTTAAAAACTCGAATATTTTGTGTTCCCCTTCCCCTGGTTCATTTGATGTGGATACAATTACATCTTCTATATTATGTTTTTTATTAATATAAGAAAAAGAATATTCTATTTTTTTTGACAATTTACTCATAAATTCAGTGCCAGGTGTTATAGCAGTAGTGTCCCAAGTATTCAACTTATTATGTTCTTTCTGAAAATTTAATTGATTCAAAAATACGTTCTTATGTCTTCTAGTGCGCTGCTGCTCCATTTTTGCAAAAGGGGCAACTCCGTCAAACGCAATGAATAAAGTTTTCGTTGGTTGTACTACGCTGATGTAATTTTCAATTTGTTCAATTATATTATCTATAACTTTATCTTCAAAAACCGCGTCATCATTATTATATTCAATATTTCTAACAGAATCATATATTATTGAATTACAATCCATAAATAAATGATGCAATGTGATATTTTCATCGTTAAAATATTTCAAATTACGAATAATATTAGAATAATTTCTAATAATATGCGAAAAATAACTAGGAATTCCCATCTGTATATTAATTATGCAAAATTATATTTATATTACTTACAAATATTTTTAATGGAATTCTGCGGAATATAGAAATTATATGAAACATTATAATATATATATATATTTATATTATTATCAGATTTTCATGATGGAAAATAACATTAATATGGAAAGTTTCATACAGGATAAATTAAGTTATATACAAAATATTATAAGTGACACTATATTATCTATTAACTATAATTCAAATTTAGACGCAAATTTATTTAGTGAAAATGATAAAAATTTATCAATTACGATTCTTACAGATTTATATCAAAAAATATTAGATATTGGCGATAATACATACCAAAATAAAAATATTAGTTATGATTCTCATTTAAATGATTTGCAAAAAATTATAGACAAGTTATCGATGATAATATGTGGGTTTGGAACAAAAGAAATATCAGACTTGCTATTTGTAAGTTTTGGTACTGAATTCAAAAATATGAAATATAATAACATAATTGATGCCAAATTTGAGATAATAAAAAAATTTGTTCATCCGATTGGTTATAAAATAATTTCATGGAAAAATAAAAATAATTATATAGAGGTTGATACAACATATTGTTGTGATAAGATAACTGATGAAATTATAAATATTGAGAATATGCCCAACATAGAATGTATTATAAATAGCGACATAAACGATGATAACATCAATTTACAATTAAATTCTATAAAAGTTATTATTCACAATCAAAAAATAAAAAAAACAATGGTAATAAACGGCGTTATACTAGACTTTCCCGTACGGTGCCTTGTTACAAATGATTATATAAAAGAACGTTTAACTGAATTAAATACTATTAAAACAACTAACGATAAATACATCCAACAATTAATAATGTCATTATCATTAAAAGAGTTGTTAGTTTATAGCAAAAATGATATTATAAAGAGGCATATTATAGTATTGAAAGATATTGAATATGTTAAAAGCAATCACATAGATAAAATCGTAAAACAATTTCTAGGTATGAATACAAAGGAAAAAAGAAGTTTTCTATTAAATTTACTATTATGTGAAGACGATAAAGATGTACAGTATATTTGTTACGTATTATACGATATTATTAATACTGATAAATCTAACAATGAAAATAATTCTGAAGGGACTATAATCTATAATACTTTTCCTTCGTTTATAAAACAGAATTTTAAAAATATTATAAAATTAAATATCAAAAATTTGCAGAATTCCAATCAATCAATTGAAAACAATAAGCTAACATTAGAACAACAAATATGTATGTTAAAAATAGACGATCACACTCGTGAAAAGGCAATGATTAAGCTAAATGATATGAAAGGAAAGCCTGATGATATGTCTTTAAAAACCAGACAATACCTAGAGGGGCTTATAAAGATTCCTTTTAACACGTATTGTGAAGAACCTATCATAAAAAAAGTAAAAGAAAATAATGATAATTTTAATATATTGTTAAACGAATATAGTTGTTTTTTAAACGAACTCACTATACCAAAAAAACAGAAATATACAAATTCCGAAATTTATCAACATATAACCAATATTCAAAATATAATTAATCCAAATATAAAAAAACATATTTTGCAAAATATATCTACAATATCAATAAAATTATTAAGCACTATATACAATGATTTAATTCTATACAACAAAGAAAATAAAATTCAAAACGAACGCCTAGGTAATAAAACAAAACCAAATTTAATTAATTTTATACATAATCATATAAATGCCAATGAAAATACACTAACAAATAACGTAAAAATTTACAATAAAATAGCGTTAGCTCAAAGTAAAAGTAAAATCAGTATAGATGAAGATTTGAGTATAATAAATACTAAGATAACAGATATTGACAAAGATCTTATAAATATGGAAAATATACTTGATAATTCGATTCATGGACATAAGAATGCAAAAAAACAAATAATGAAAATTATTGGCCAATGGATGAATGGAGAGAAAGAAGGGCATAGTTTTGGGTTCGAAGGTTCTCCTGGAATTGGAAAAACTTCGTTAGCTAATATGGGAGTAGCAAATTGTTTAAAAGACGAAACCGACGCATATAGACCTTTTAATTTTATAGCATTAGGAGGTTCTAGCAATGGTTCATTTTTAGAAGGTCATGGTTATACTTATATGAATTCAACCTGGGGGAAGATAATCGATATACTTATGGATTCTAAATGCATGAACCCGATTATTTATATTGATGAATTAGATAAGGTTAGTAAAACAGAACAAGGCAGAGAAATTATTGGCATATTAACACATTTAATTGATCCTACCCAAAATAAAAATTTCCAAGATAAGTATTTTACCGGTATAAATATAGATGTATCTAAAGTTCTATTCATCTTCTCATATAATGATCCTGATCAAATAGATAAGATTTTGTTAGACCGTATACATCGTATTAAATTTGAAAATTTATCCATAAAAGAGAAAATAGTAATTGTAAAAAAATTTATTTTGCCTGAAATAAATAAAAAAATGGGGTTTGAAGATATTATAAAAGTAAGTGATGAATGCATTCACTATATTATTGATTCATATACGTTAGAACCCGGCGTTCGAAAATTAAAAGAAATACTATTTGATTTATACGGTGAAATTAATTTACAATTACTTAAACATGACAATAATATTGGAAGTATCCCTATAGAAATGAATATAGAATTACTAGAAACAACGTATATGTCAAAATACTCCAAAATAAAGGATAAACATATACATGATAAACCAAATATAGGTATCATAAATGGATTGTGGGCAAATGCATTGGGGTGTGGAGGTATAATTCAAATACAAACAATATTATATCCAACATCTTCTTTTTTGGAATTTCAATTAACTGGATTACAAGGGGATGTAATGAAAGAAAGTATGAATGTTGCCAAAAATCTAGCATGGAGTCTTACGCATGATAACATAAAAAGTGAATGGTTAGAATACTTCAAAGAGACCAAATGTCAAGGATTACATATCCATTGCCCAGAAGGCAGTATATCAAAAGATGGTCCTTCTGCAGGGGCTGCAATTACAACTGCTATTTATAGTCTATTTAATAAAAGACCAATTCGAAATGATATAGCTATCACGGGAGAGATTACTCTTAATGGTGATATCACAGCAATTGGTGGTTTAGAAAGTAAATTAACATATGGAATAAAGGCAGGTGTAAAATCATTTTTATTTCCAAAAGATAATTCTAGGGAATTTTCAATATGGTATGAGAAAAATGAGACAGCAAATGATATTGAATTTATCGAAATAGCTAACATCCATGAAATATTTGAATATGCATTTTGTAATTAAATATATTTATTGTATATATGAATATATTTAACTATAAATATTCTTTAGTGAATGCATTTCTACCAATCATCATAATATGTTTCTTTTTATTAGATTCATTGCTTCATAAAAATGCAAAGGGACTTATATTTCTAATAGGTTTATCTTTTAGTATTATGATGACAATATTTGTAGGAAACGCATTTGGTTTGTCATCCTTAAAAGGTAATGATATTTGCCAGCCATTTACTATCAATAATACAGTATATCATAGCGGATTGCCGTTAAATCCTACTATATTAATTTTTACAACAGTTTATCTAACATATACTGTAGCTAAAAATAATTTTTTGTTGAACAATATGTTCTTTTTTATAATTATGTTTTTTATTATAATTACTGATAATATATGGTTAATACAAAATAAATGCTATTCACCTGGACAAATAATAGCTTCTAATGTAATCGGTTTATTAGTAGCATTATTATGGAGTTTCGTAATACACAAATCTAACAACAAATCGTTAATATATATGTTAGGAACAGACAACAATAATATATGCGAAATACCGAAGAAGAAAACTTTTAAGTGTAAATATAAACCCAAGAATCAATAAATATATTACTATAAACTATAATATATTTATTTATTAAGATGGATATTAATTTAGCTACTTTTGTATTTTTATTTTTACGATTGGCCCCATTTATTCTTATATGCTTTTTTACCTTATCTTCTATATTTAATAGTGATATGAGAGGAATAGTATACCTGTTCGGTCTGTTATGGGCAGTGTTCATAAGTTTTTTTATAGGTAATAATATAGATTTAGGTGGTATAGTAGATGACAACAATAGAAATGCGGTATGTGACGTAGTGTTCTTTGGAAGTGGTGATGGATCTCATGTACCGGTGAGTCAAACTATAATAGGCTACACTTTTTTCTATTTATTTACAACACTCATATTAAAGGATCGTAATTTTATAAATAAAACGATTAATTTCGATAACATTCCCAATATACCTACACTAGGAGAATGTTTTGTAACACCATGGCAAATGATCTCATTAGATTTTTTAAAATTTATACCTAGTGTATTTGTAAATATACCTAGTATAAGAGAAAATACGCCAACAATTTTCTTCTTCTTAGCATTAATCATTTTTGATATATTCTGGAATACAAACATATTTAGAAAAATAAAGGAAATTATGAGAGTCGATTTAAAATATTGCTACTCAGGAAAACAAAGCTTTGTTGCATATGCAATTGGTATTATAATAGGTATCATATGGTCGAATATTATATATTCAACAAATTCCCCTAACCTACAATACTTTCCCGAATACAAAAATAATGAAGTATGTAAAAAAGTATCCCAAACCAAGTATAAATGTAAAGTCTATAAAAATGGTGAATTAATAAAAACTCTAGATTAGTTATTGTTGAATTACAAGTAGTAAAAATTTACAGAACTAAAAAGGTGAATTTATAACAATTAATAAAAATAATTCATATGACTTATTTTTATGCATTAAAATGCTGTCTATTATTTAAGATCCATTCAAGTATCTTATTTGAAATACGTTGAGTATACATATCATTTGATAGCATATTGACAGTTTTATGCTTATCCTGAAAATATTTGAAAAAGACATTTAAAACGTTACTATAATTACATTTTGAATATTTTTCGTTTAACTCTAAATATGTAAATTCCTGTTTTCCTAATCGTTTATTTACATCATTATGAAATAAAA
>Ga0206125_10003503_pt1 | contig 14976 bp, 15 predicted proteins | sample Helgoland_Spring_4_FD_148598 | JGI IMG/M metagenome (GOLD analysis project Ga0206125, IMG submission 148598) | Pelagic subsurface seawater microbial communities from Kabeltonne, Helgoland, North Sea - Helgoland_Spring_Bloom_20160331_1 | ecosystem: Environmental > Aquatic > Marine > Epipelagic ... | reverse complement strand
CCGACCATAAACTTGTCTCCTGCATGACAGCCAGTAACAAAACCAAATGGTGCTTGGATATCCATATTCTAGTTTATTACAAAGGGGTAGATTTTGACCATCTCATAGCCAGTGGTAAAATTTACGCTACTAGACACAGTGACTAATTTTGCCCAGACTAACAGACCGCCAGCGTGTTTATTTACGGCGAAGATGGAGCATTAAGATCCACTCCCTTAACACGGCGAATAAGGCCTCCCTGCAGCAAGCAAAACAGCAGCTTGTCTTTAAGCATTTGCACGTATCCCTGCCTGTTATTCATCATGACCCGCATCATGCGACCATCATTTGGGGCATGGCCATTACGGCAGAGCTCAGTGTTACGATAATACTGCCACCAAAGTTTTCCCCACGGGTGGACCCAGCGCCCACCCGGGCTCCAGGGCTTCGGGAAATCGACAAAATGCAGGAGATAACCATTCCCATTATCAGAGGAAAGCTGTTCGGCCCAAGTTCTACGGACTTTGGTGCGGCAATTATATTGGCTTGGCAGGCTCTGTATGCGGCCATGCAAGATGAAATTGAGCGCCGACTGATCATGATAAGTCGGTTGGCTTTCGGCTACATATTCAAGACAACGATCCGTGAGTCCTTCAGATTTCCATTGTTTAGAATCCACCACCATGACACCCGCATTGTAATAAAAGCCACTTGCACTCTCACCAAGCTCTAATGCCACGTTTGGATCTGGCGAAGCATGGATATCAGCCTCGGGTGTAAGTGCGATCGGACAGCCCGACAACTCTAACTCAAGCAGGGGGCTGAGGTCCACTTGGCACAAGGTATCAACATCACAATACAGAAATCGATTCACATCAAGCACTAGAGGAGCAACCAGCCGAAAATAAGTAGCCAAGCTATCTTGCAATGTCGGAAATCCGGCAAACAGACTTTCGTCTACCGCCTCTGTCTTCAATTCAAAGTCTCTGCCCGAACGATTAAGTGTTTCCCGCAATAGCTCAATATCAGCATCATTCAAACCCTCACTGAACAAGTGGAATGTAACATCCCGGTCAGGGTCATAACTCTGTAAAATCGAGAGCGCAGCCACATGGAGCCCCCCCAGCATGCGCTTGTCAGCACTAAATACGATGTGGTCCATGTCTGCGTTAACCGTGATTGCCAGAGGGAAGTGATTAATTGTTAGTGACGGGATTTAACACTGCATCAACGACAGCCATATCCATTACTTAGATAGCTCTACAGGCCCCACCTCTTTCGCAGATTACGGATACCTTCGACATACATCAAGTCTCGTGTCTTGGCAAAATAATGGCGTGCAACTACCCCTTCTAAATTGTCAACAGGACGTACCGCATAGCGATGGCTGTCAAGGGTTTCAAATCCAGACCGCGCCGCCCACATGCCCATGATTGTCTGATCAATCATAAAGTGCTTCACATGTCCCGTTAGAGGATGCCGGCTCAGCACTTTTTCACATAAGCCCCAGTCATAATACTCTAAGTTCACTCTGCCAAGTCCCAAACCAAAATCCGACGGGAGATCAATACCCATATCATCTTGCAGCGCATTTGCATCAATACAGTAATAGGCAGCACGCCAGGGACCAGCTGTATCCACGTGATTTAGTATCGCCAGTTGGCCTGTTACTTTAGAATCATCAAGTAGATCTTCGGGATAATCGAAAAACAAAACATCGGCATCAAGCGTAAGCACCGTTTTATTTTTTGCCAAAAGCCAACTGTCAACGATCTTCGGCAAGGTGCAATATTCACCGGACTCCCACATATCAACAATGGTCGGACTCAGCGGACCTATGCGTTTTTCTACTTCAGGTCTTAAATGTTCCCGATCCGAAATAATGATCCCCGGAAACAGTCTCCTAAAGTGATCCCACGCAAATTCAGGCACCGTCTCGTCATGCAGCATCACGAGACGGAAAGACTGTTTTGCATAATAAGCAAAACTCATGATCGTCCATATGCCATTGATCCAATCCCTGTGGCAGACTTGCACATGCACCTCCAACTCTGAATCAGGTGGACATACGACAGACTTGGCCTTTAAAATTTTTTTTCGATGCCAGAAGCGCTCCAGCAAGAGCCCTGGGCCCAACTCCCTGATCTGGCCGACTCCTCTTTTGAGAATGTTGTAATATCTTTTCATCAAGCATAGGCGGCAAAGATCAAACTTTCCCGCTAAATAATGTGACCGCAAGCATTGAAAAATGCGTGTATTTATAATGAGTCCCAAGCAACGGCTAATTCTTGACCATATGCCAGACAGCAGGCTCGTCGACCTCGGAAAAATCCCAGCATGGAGGTGCAGCTCGCAGAAATTTCCTCTTATACTCGGGCAGTTGTTGAATGTTGAGGTCGAGATATTTTGCAATCGTCGCTACCCGAAGTTCACAAAAAGTAAGTCTCCAGGATATATCTGCTTTTAACTCCTTACAAATAGCCGCGAGACCATGATCCGAAAGCAGAATAGCTGCCAAGGGTGCAATTCCATACAAGCAACCCTGAGCTTTGGGGGGACAGTCACTGCTATACTTGGCATCGAAGTGATCCCACTCGGGTTCCTTTTCCGCGTCGATCACATGCTGAGCTGCCAGATCGGCATCCCATACCTCCTTGTAAAATTCACTTAGATCGACGTTGCAATAACAATCCCATTCTAGAAAAACATACCGCTTGGCTGAGATGTTCTGGCGAGTTGAATCATAAGCTAGATAGAGGGGCATATCCGCATTACGCCAGAAATACTCTCGCGGCACACCATTCTTCAACAGATGCCAAAGATAACCTAAATGCCTTATTTTCACGAAGGGAGAGACAGGCCCATAATTTTTCCACTTTCGCTTCAATAAATCCCTGGTATTAAGACTATCCTCCATCACCTCGCCACCATTACTAACAAGGATCACGGGAACTCCTGGGTTATGCTTTTTAAGGCTCTCCAGATTTCTCAGCGTGACGTCACACAGCTTGTGATAGCAAAATATCACTGCAAGTTCATGGGGCTTATCTTTTGTCATTTATGTAAGGGCTGATTCTAGGTGATATAATACAAATACACGGTGTCACATTCCATCCAGACGGCACAAAGTCATATGGCCATCTTACGCCGCCACCGCAGAAAATCAGATTGGATACGCTCAGGTTTAAAAGGTCCAGCAGCAGCCACTTTTGCGCCAGACGCAAGTCTGTCCTGCTCGGCTTTATCATTAGAGAGTTTTTCTAATGCCTCTCTCAGATACTTGGGATCTTCTTGATCAACGACGAGAGCCTGCCACACGGATTCATCCCGTATGCGCCTGTGAATAATGCATACAAGATAGTCTATCTCTAGTTGTAATCTAAATTAACATCAGTGTTTTTGGACATTATGTTATTTCTGTCCTCAGTTCAGGCCTTTAAGAGGCACTTCAATTACAGATTTCTTGTTACATTCAGACTCACCAAGAATCATCTTGGCAAATCATGCACTTCCTCCTTCGCACCTACTACTGATAGCGGCAAGGGCAGATGGGTCTTTTCGAAACCGCAAGTGGCTTTCGAGCAAAGTCGCCAGTAGTTGGAAACGAAAAATCTGAGGCGTTAACAATTCGCCCCACCAAGAACGGATCAACTCGGCCCAGATAAGATGGTAACCGAGCAGACCATCAGGATAGCCATCATCGCCACTGCCACTACAAACCCAGTCCCACACATCATCACCCCATTGCACACTCGTGCAAGGATAACAGATCACGTCATACAGCACGGGCATTTGACTAACAAATGCCCAGTCAAAGACCCACCAATCTCCACCACGTGTATGCATGTTCATGGGGCTCAAATCAGCATGGATTGTGGCTCTCATCATCCGCCCTTCCTCTGCATCAGGCAGAGCAGACTGCATCAACTTCAGCAGATGACGTAGTTCATGCTGCTCGACTTCTGGTTTTTGAGCCCACAGCGAAGTCAAGCTCTCACACCAGGCTGTATTATCGATCAGAGTTCCGGATGTGGCATAGAAGCCCCACATCTTAGGCATGATTTCCCTGAGATGCTGTTGCCACCATGACGTTCTATTGGAAATGTAAAATGGCGGCGAATTTGGCACCAGCTTTTTGCGGATCCAATAAATTGATCCCTCATCACCACCGTGATCCAGCAATGGTGGCACGTGTCCTGCCATCGCTGTTTCTAGGATCTCTGCTTGATCAGCCTCCCGCTTAACCATTGCCGCAGGCGAGTGACCAACCCCGGCCTTTGACGCTGCCCCTTGCGCTTTTGAGCACAGCACCACAGTTCCCCCCTCAGGCTCCTGAAGGCGAACACGGATCACCGCATCATCAACGATTTCGAGCCCCTTTACATCGAAAGGGCCAACAAACCGCTTGCGTGAAAACCTGCGCCGCAATGCACCGGCAAGAAACCTTAGGCCATGCCCCAGAGGCAAAGACCAAGCCGTACCATAAAGCAAGGCCGCCGTCTGGCTTGCAGATTTCGCAACAAAAACTTCACGATAGCAGTCCCACCACAGCCTATTGGTTACTTGTCCAAATCCACCACAGGATAATACTGCCGGCGCATGAGACAGGCACTGGAGTATTAGACTTAGCCTAGCTTTAATTTCTTCGTTCATCAATGAAGGAAGGACAACATCTGAAATAAATTCGCCAAAGATGATGATTATATAGCCATGACTTGCTAGTCATCTTAGCCATTACTTTTGACCTTTCATATCCCTCCTGTATAGGATTTTTTACAGCCACGGAACAGCTAGAACTCTACAAGAACTAACCACTTACATACCCGCAATGATGATGCTTACTGCAACACAAAAAAACACGGCAGCATGACTCTTGCCGAATAATCATTCTCAGTCAGCAAAGAAATAGTAGTAATGATCTGTACGCACTGACCTCGTCTCATCCAAAGATTTTTTGAACGACTTTGCGACTGAACCCTTGCGCAGCAGCCGCCCAAGCCAACTACTCCCAAGTAAACGCGAACCAGTGATCGATATCTTAGTGAGAAATGAACGCAAGCCGCGATTCATCAGCAGCCCTGAAGTGGCTGAAGCGGCTCCGGAATCCCCAGAACTCATCCGTTCCTTGACAAGGTCAAAAACCCTGCCCATGCGCTGCACTTCCCAACCTGCGTTGTTCATCAATTCAGCAAATTGTTCTGCCTTCTCCTCCGGCTTACTGAGCCAGTTGACAGGCTTACCCTCCTCAAAATTAATACCAATCACTGCGTGCTTCGATTTACTGCGCAGCTCGGTGAGAAACTTACTTGCATACTCGCCCCAACCACTATGCTCAACCTTTTCGAGATCAAAGATACTGCCAGCGTGGTGCAAAAGGTTTTGGCAAATCACGACGTCACAGTCCGGCATGTTTTCGAGCCAATCAAGGCTGACTGATTGCTTCTCAAAACTGATGTTTTTTGCCAGATCCATGAAGTCAGCAACTTCATTACCGAACGTGGTCATTTTCACTTCGTGATCCACGACCAGCGCCTGCTCGATCACCTTGTTCTGCAGGAGCGACAAACAAAAGAAACCGCAGTTGCCGCCAAGGTCGACGGCGAAATTGCTTTTTCGTGGTGCCAGAAACTCAGTGATAGCTGCAAGCCGCGCCTCACAGCCGAATTGACTCTCCCCTAATTGTGTGACGCCAATATCTTTGGCTACCTGCTGCGGAAGGCGCACGTAGTCACCTATATCTTGCTGCAGGATGCGTAAATTTTGTTCTATTGTAGATTGCATGATTTTTAATTAATTTAATGTAAATTTTTCGTCTGGCTATGATGTGTGGTAGGGTTGCTGCAATGAATCCGAATTCACGAATAAAGTGCTATGTAATGCTTTTGAGGATTTAAAAATAAAGAAGTTTTAACTGTCTTTTTCTCTTCTTTTTCTTCCTTTATGGCAATAACTAAATATCCAAAGTGAATCCACTACTTTCAGTGGCAATTCCGTTCAGCCACTTCATAAAATCAGATTGAATACCCATAGGATCGAAGCAGTTGGAAGAAGCCGCTTTGGCTGCCTCGCCAAGCCTTTTTTGCTCATCTGTATTCTCACACAACTGCTCCATGGCCTGCACAAGATATTGGGGCTCTTCCTCATCCACAACCAAGGCCTGATCCGTCTTTCTGGCCCAAATGGGACCGGAAGAATAATTAGGCCCCCAGATGATCAGAGGCTTTCCAAATTGTGCAAACTCGGGAAGCTTGGAGGGGAAATTAGTTACCATAAGACGTTGTTGCTCCTTATCGAAACTTTGAGTGATGAGAAAACCATCTGCAGACTCCAACCATTCCGTTAACTCCTCGCGCTGCACAAAAGGCAGCAGCAAACCGCGGCTCGTCATTTCTTTTTTTATAGATTCAGGCCAGCTGGAGCTATCACCCCTGACTTCCAACCGAATATCCGGATGATCTTTGAGGGTTTCCAAAGCCTTCATCAGCATTGGACCGTATCCATTGAGGTTCCCCGCATACAGCAATCTGAATGGAAGATCTTTATGTGCTACTACATCTGATTTTTGGCAATCTACATGAGCAGGTATTGGCAATAATACTCTTGAGTTAGGGTGAGGTCCTAACTCGGTTTTCATTCCACTACTTACGCACAAGGCAAGAGACGATTTATCATAAAGTCCAAGGAAAGATTTCTCTAATATCCGCCTAAACGGTCTGTGCACCTTTGGAATATCCGGCCACCAGTCATGAAAAAATGTAACCAGAGGAAGATCATGCTTTTTTGCATAGCGCATCGCCGCGTAACACGCCTCCTGGTGGGCCACCGTCATCACCACCGTTGGTACACCCTTATCCTCCGGTGCATTAAGCTCAGCGTCGATCCAGCCTGCGCGCCATAGAGTCATGACATCCTGGCAAAAAGGATTCAGTCCTGTCCTACTAAGGCGCCCTAAAATACGTCGAATGACTTCGCGCAGAGTCCCTTTCCTAGGCTCAATGTTGCATGCCTGCAAATTTATCTCAGGCTCATCAACCAAATGCCGATAAAGGAGAAACTGCCCCGCGCTGTGGGGGCTGGGACTTACTGAGGAAATAAGAATAACGCGAATCATCTATAAAAAGATCTTTGTATCAACTAAAGACGAGCAACTGTCTAAAATGCAGCCCCGGCATATTTTGCATCGCTCATGAAATGAGGCAGCTTCATACAAGCCACCTCAGTGTTCAGCACACAGTGAGCCATACAATTCTATATGCTTGTTCACAGTTCCTTCTGAGGCATATCTTCTCGATGCCTGCTCTGATATAACACCTCGTTTGTATGCACCCTTATTGTCAAAAAACTGATCTAAGGATGTCGCAACCGACTGCGGGTCTCTCTTTTCGATTAAGATGCCGTTGCTCTCATTGATTTGCTCAGGAACTCCACCAACGTAAAAACTAGCTACGGGTGTTCCGGATAAGAGAGCCTCAACGATCGTGTTTGGAAAGTTGTCCGCCCTTGTAGGAAGAACAAAGATGTCTGCGGCATTATAAATATCCCTCATCTTGTTGCTGTCCTTGACATAACCAAGCTGCACAATCGATGGGTTGTCTTTATGAGTCTCGGATACGCTACCCACACAACACAATATGACATCTTCACGATTCAACAAAGGTAATGATTCGACTAAAATATCATTACCTTTTCTTGGGTATTCTAGTGAGCCAATACACAAAATTATTTTTTTATCCGTAGGCAATGAGAGTTTTTCGCGGCTACTTGCTTTATCGGTTAGGCAAAATGATTTTTCGTTCACTATGTTGTAGATGTGCCGATGTTCATACTTGCTAAACAGCTTGCTCTTCTTGGAACAGTCCATCAGCCATTTCGAGGGCGTAACAATAGACAAGCTTCTTTCCTGACCTCCCAACACATTGACTTTCTGAGACAACATATCTTCAGCAACAGATGGGTCACCAGATTTTTCCAGCTGTGGGCATGCATGGCAATCCTTCAGGTATCCAAGGCACTCATAGGCGTAATGACATCCTCCCGTAAATGGATTCATGTCGTGCAATGTCCAGACAACATGTTTAGTCACCCCTTTAAAAAATCTTTGGAAGTCAAGAAAACCACCACACACCCAATGCAGGTGAATAATATCAGCCTCCCTTACCAGTGGGTGATTCTCCAGACGGTATTCTGAAAAACTGAAATTAATCATCTCAGAATTCTGGACACCACCACCTGTGTATCGCTTTCTGCGAGATCTATAATAATCAGACTTTAGTTTAAAGCGTTTTAACACCCGGTCCACAAACTTCATCGCCAGCGTGAACGGCGGAAACGCAGAGGTGTCTATTTTATCGAATACGTAATGCTCTTTAATCCCCTCATTATGCTTTTGCAAAGTGAGCAACTTCGAATCCACTCCTCTCTCGAGTAGCGCTAGATGCAATCTCACCGCAGCAATACCTGCTCCGCCACTATCACTCATGCTGACTTGTAAAATTTTCATTTGTGGAATGCGCGGTTCGCAAGCGCGATTAGCATGTAAGTCAATTGACTACATTTTCGAGACCGATCGGTCTGCATGATGCTTGCAGCTCATTCAGATCTTTGAGAAGACACTCGCTACCTTCTTGCGTAAACCATCGATGATGCGGCTTACTGTTAGCCGGATCATTTGTTTGACAGACAAGCGTGAAAAATCATTTTCCCGACCACCTTGATCGCGCGCCTCCATCTTAGCGACCAAGCGCATCAGCTCTCTTCTTCCGTGGTCACTCATGACATTGCTTGGTTGATAATCCCCAAAAGCTGCTCAGAGCAGCGCTCATAGCGAACACTCAACACAGAGCGCATCATATGCGCCTGCATCTCGGAGACGGTTTCAGCATCCCATTGCTCAGCAATCTCTGCAAAACCCTCTACCAGCCCGTCAAAGGTGATGTAGGGAACTCCACCCTCTTCGACATCGAAAATATCGAAGATACCGCCCCTGGCGTAAACAAGAGGAAGGCATCCATGCGCCATGCCCTCGGCTATACTGAGCCCGAAGTGCTCACAAGCTTGCGGCACCTCGCTCGGCAAATGGAAAGCACCCGTAGCATGCACGTAGCAAAATGCCTCAGTCAGCGCTTCCTCAATCCGTGCATACGGAGCGTTCGCCTCCATCTGGATAGAGCCTTCAGAATTAGCGACACGTTCCTCACATTCCGTAAAATACTGCCCCTCTTTTTCATTATCGACACGATTACCAATGAGCAGCATGTCCCAGTCTTTTAGAATAGGAAAACGACGCCTCGCTTCCAAGAAGGCTTCAATCATGACCTTCTGGTTTTTGTGATGGGTGATACGCCCGATACTTACAAAGAGTTTCTTCTTAATGGGGAAATCCTGGAGGAAATCTTCCGCTTTTTGAATCGATGGTGTCGCCAGGGGCGGATGCAAGACATGGCTTTTCTCCGGCGGATAGTCCCAGTGTAAGTCGGTATATTTTTTCGTATAAGACGAGTTGTTGAGAATCATCGAGTAGCTATTGATTGCCTCGACTTCCGCAGGAGAGTTTTCCACCCAGAGACGCTGCACTGGAAACATTTGTCGATAGATACCGAATGGAGCTGGGTTACGATCGTAGCTCATGTAGGTCTGATTAAAAAACAGATCAGGCTGCAACTTCTCAAAAAAACTATCCATCTCAGCCATATCGACGTGTTTGACCTCAACATCGCCAAACTCATCTCCAAATGCAGTAGCAATGCGCTCAGCTGAAGGAACGGGCAATACATTCGTAACAACCTGTGTTTCGAACCCATACGAATCGAGCATTTTGGCAAATGCCAATGCCTCGCGGTCGCCACCACCTAATCCGGTGATGTCCCTATCGTAGACAACTGCGATTTTACCGCTGTAAGGCTGGGTATTCATAAAATTGTCGTGGAGAGTTTGTAAAGGTTGGGTCTACTGAACACCTAAAGTAAAAATCTAGGCGCGTTTCGACATGTAGTGCATACCATAAAAATCATGCTGGATATTAGCTAGCGTTGGGGGTTAATTCTCTAGGGCTATTTACCATATGAAGTGCATACTACACATCGGGACCGAAAAAACTGGAACGTCGAGTATTCAGGAATTCTTGAACCTAAACAGAAGTGTGCTGAGGTCTCAAAAAATTCTTTATACCCAGTCAGCTGGGAAAAAGAATAATCGAGGGCTTTCGCTAGCTGCATACAGCAGTGATAACTTAGATGATTATAGAAAATATCTTGGATTGATGAGCCCGCAAGAGCTGGCAAAACGTCAGGATAAAATAGTTCATGACTTGAAAAAAGAAATTAACGATGCCAAAGCAGAAGGCGTAGATACCGTTATTTTTTCTTCGGAGCATTTACACTCCAGACTAAGAACTGAAGCTGAGCTCGAGCGCTTGCACACTATTCTTGACGGCATGGGGTTTGATCAGATTACTGTTCTTATTTACTTACGCGAGCAAGCTAGCTGCGCATCCTCACTCTATGGAACAAAAATTCTTTTTGATGGCTCAATAAATCCTTCACCCAATCCAAAGGAAGATGACTATTGGGATAATATCTGCGATCACAAAAAGTCCCTGCTTCGAATTAGGAATATATTTAGCAAAGAATCCGTTCTCCCGAGACTGTTCATCAAAGAAAGCCTGGTAGAACACTGCATTATTACGGATTTTTTACATGCCTCATGCATCGATTTACCTAGGGAGATATTTCAGTTTCCTGTCAGAACCAATGAGAGCATTTCCGCTTTGGGTCTAGAAGTCTTGCGAGCCTTCAATAAGCGACAACCAATGTATTTAGAAGACGGCAGCTTGAACAAAACAAGAGCAACAGTGCCCCAGCTATTTCTTGCATCGTTTAAAGATGGAAACAAATTTCCCCGGAACTGGCTCAGGAATATCGCTCAATCTACAAGGCATCAAATGAGTGGGTGCGCCAAGAATATTTTCCTGAAAGAGAAACTTTATTTCCTACAACTACATGCAATTCCGCATCAAATATCAATCTTGAGCTACACGAAATTGATCAATTTGCCGACCTGTTAAATGCTCTAGTCATGGATATGGGGAATCGTTGCAATCATTCCGGGCGAGACTTACTTAGTATGCTGTTGCTCAGGGTGAAAAAAAGATTGATTCATCAGAGACAGAATGAAAGTCCTCATACGGGAAGTCCATAGTCCCGGACTCCTACCAGATCAATTTCACTGAGCAACTTACAATCATCCTCTAGATCATCTCCTCCGTGTGTGTTGGAGCCTCCACCCCAGAAAATACTGCGACTCGCTCCACTCAACATCAAATTGAGGGTATCACGAAACCCTTGATACAAAAGTCCACCACCACCTACTAAAAGATCATAATCCCTCTCAAGCCAGTGCTTGGATTTGCCAACCGGCGTACCAATCGAATGAAAATCTACCGGAGGTGAAAAAGAAAAATAGTCAACGGGGGAACACATCCGATCCCCGATATTCCAGAAATTGATCTCGTAGGTGTTGACCAATAAATTTCGCACTTTAATAGAATAAATGCCCACTTGTTATTTTCACACAAGATAAACCGCTAGTTATCTTTCATATCCAATAGATGCTGCCTTGCTTCTAGAACGGCCTTTCTTCGAACGTTGTTCACTCGTTGTGCAAATGAATCATTAGCGCCATTGCGCATCCTTGCTCGAATGGTTTGATACGCATTAAGTAGTCGCTCCGACCTGGCAGCAGGTGCCGCGGGAAGCTTGCGATCCCACAAGTATGTTAGGATTGTAAATGAATAAGCAATCCCCTCTGCTAGTTTTAATAAATATTCTTTTTCAAGACGCCCGCGGGGAATCAGATGCGTCAATACCAATTCAGGAAACAGCCCAATACCAAACCCTTCCTCGTATGAACAAAAAACCATATCTGTATCACCACAGGAAGAAAACTTAGTGCCCACACGATCCAATTGCCTTCTGAGAGGATCGCTGTTCACCTTCTGGGCATAGTTCATAGCCACGCTCTTGCGAACCACCATGCCAGCACCAACAGGGGCTGCGTGTAACGCTTTGGTACCAGGAAGACGAGCCCATGTTGTTTCCGCTACCGTCTGTATAGCCATGAACTTAATCATACACTGTATATCCTCCGCAGGTTCACTCTCAAACTCTCCGATAGACGATCCGCCAAAAGCCCCGATGCGTGGATAATTCTCGGCCAGATTAACGGCATGCTCCAGATAATCAGGATTTAAAATGTTATCGTCATCCACAAAAACCAGAAGCTCGCTTTCGGCAGCATGCATTCCACATAGCCGGGCTGGCGTCAGTCCCAACTCTTCCTCTTTAATATGCTTTCCATGAGGATGCCAGCTGAGATCAACCGTAGCAGATAACGGCTCCTCCGAGGCATTATCGACAAGCAGTAATTCCCACTCATTCTTAGCCAAGGTTTGCTTATTGAGTCCTTCGAGAGTCCTTTGAAGATAGTCCTCGCGAGGGTTGTGACTACATATGATGACGGAAATTTTCATTATTTTCTAAAACGGCATAGAGGGTTGCCTCTGCTTGAGATTTTTAATCTTTATAAAAGATGCCTCCTCAGCGGAAATACAAGAGTTAGCCGTTTTTTTAGCTCATCTGCCAATACATTTGGAAAGTAACCGGCTAATTCGAAATAAAAGACTACCCTCCAATGCCTTCTGTTTACCCTCTAAATGCTCTATGCGATTAAGCATTCTGCGTGAGCACGTGGCACTGTAGCCCGCAAACAATTCGCTGTGTTTTATTCTCAGTGCAGATTCTCGTGCCTGCATAGCCAATGAATCAGAAGTGGATGCCCCTTCATGCCTACGCCAGTAGGACCCTGCTGAGGGAATGTAACTGAACTTAGAGCCGGCAGTCATCATGCGGATCCATAAATCCCAGTCTTCTACATGTTGCATCTCCGGAGATTCGTCAAACCCTCCACAAGAAACCACGCTTTCCTTCCTAACAACAACCGCAGACGGCATGATGAAGTTGTTTAAATAGAGACTCGCTGGCAGGCCACCAATCTGTTCAACCGTAGGCCGATAAATATGACCCGTTGTCTCTCCCTTCTTATCGACACCATTACATTCAGTATAAGTTGCGGCAACATTACTATTACTATCCGCGCCAAGCTCTGAGACATGTTTCTCAAGATAGGAAGAAGCCCAAAAATCATCTGGGTCTAGGAAGGCCAAATAATCACCGCTCGCTGCTTGGATTGCGGTGTTACGGGTCTTGCTTACTCCACCGTTTTGCTCGTGCCGGATAAACTCAATCCGATGTCCAGAGTGACTCGTTGCAAAGGAATCTACAATCCCGCTTGTTCCATCCTCAGGGCCACAATCATCAACTACAATCACTTCCCAATTCTTATACGTCTGCTTACCCACAGACTCCAAGGCCACGCCAATATAATCCCCCATTTTATAACAGGGAATGATAACACTCACTAAGGATTTGTTGTTCATCTGGTCGTTCTTCAAACTTTAATCAGCGCAAGAATCACAAATTATTTTTAAGACACATTCTTACTCTTTTAGGTATTACCCTCAGTGAAATACGAAGTAATGCGTTAACGATATCTTTAGCCGATTGAACAGATATCAGTTTGGGCTTTTCTTTGAGCTTAGGTGTATCACGGCGCCCGTAGGCACATTGAATCGAGCTGACATCACTAATTCCAGCATCAATCATGCGCTTACAATAATCATCGAAAAGTGGCTGTAAGTCTGGGCGCTCGTCAAATGTAGCGATAATCTCACCGCTATCACGACCTGTTATTGCTTCTGGGGAGTGTGGGTTATAACTACTAAAGTGGTAAAAAATCAAATCGTGGTTTTTATTAACCTTATATTTCCCACTATCGGATGAGAGCAATCTTTCAAAGAGGTTCCAATAAGACATGTTATATCCTGGATCTTTCTCTACATAAAAGCCCTTAAAGTAGAGCTGTGCTAGTGTGACCCATATCTGGTCAACAAATAGCCCCGGCTGCGTAAGATAATAGCAGTATTCACGTAGGCGAATCTGCCACCATTTCAGGAACGCACTCGTTTCCGCACTGCGTGCCGTTGCTATGAACCCCAAATTGTATATTCCAGCTCTCAGCATCGCCCACTCGTAGGATATATTTACTTCGCTGTTATCATATGTACAACTATGTGGTGTTACGATGATGTTGTATGATTTTAGTTTCTCAACAAGAGATGCAAAACTTCCCAGCACCAAAATGTCAGGATCAATATAAAAAACGTGATCTACGGTCACGTCTTGTTCATAAAAATACTCCATGTAGAACGGCTTAACTGCGGTATTGAGCTCAACAATGTTGTACTTGGCAGACATTTCATCAAACCCATCAATATTGATATCTGTGACAGGCAGCACTTCGTGTGGCATCCAGGTGTCAAAATCCACCTCGTCTGGAATGCGGTCTACCAAACCAATAACAAAACGGCAATCTGGATTGCTCTTAGCAAGAGAATCACCAAGAACCTTGGCCTGCGCGAGGTAGTTAGAGGAACATATGGTGAAGATTAGGGTCATATGAAAATTTGATTAGAGAAGGTGGCTGGATCCTCGTCAGGTCTAAGCTCGCATTTCCCTGAGGCGTTCAGGGTGAGATGGTAATGAAGAAATGACTCTTGCCGGTATCCCCCCAACGACGCTGCCTCCTGGCACATCCTTTGTCACCACAGCATTGGCTCCAATGACGGAATGAGAACCCACTGTAACTCCTGGCATAATGCAGACATTCTCGCCAATCCAAACATTCTCACCAATGACAACCGGACCTTTTGAATGGAGGGGCTGATCTCTGTAAATCGTATCCGGCTTCAGGTTTCGGAGATCGCCGTGCTGGTGATCGGTAATGAGAACATTGCTACCAATCAGCGTATCGTTACCGATAACTATACGATCAATGCATCCGAGGTGACAATTATGATTGAAGCACACACGATCCCCGATGGTG
>Ga0206125_10003499_pt1 | contig 14984 bp, 14 predicted proteins | sample Helgoland_Spring_4_FD_148598 | JGI IMG/M metagenome (GOLD analysis project Ga0206125, IMG submission 148598) | Pelagic subsurface seawater microbial communities from Kabeltonne, Helgoland, North Sea - Helgoland_Spring_Bloom_20160331_1 | ecosystem: Environmental > Aquatic > Marine > Epipelagic ... | reverse complement strand
ATTGTTTTAAGCATCCTTGCCTACCCCATTGTATATGGTGTATCGATGTTTTTTCCTAACCGGGGGAAACGTTTGACTGCTGCGGAGAAGGTGGAGCAAAGCCCTTCTCACTGACCCAACCTCCACCATAAGGAGCCCCAAGCCTGTAGGCGACCTGGACATCGGGGAAATAATACGTTTTTCTGGACTGATTGCTGGAGTTCAATAACAAGCGCCGTATCAGCATACTGATCAAGGGTATCGCAATCACAAATCCTGAGAATACAGCGATCATGAGCAAACTGTCGGAATCTTTCCAGCTTACAGCTGGAATATCATGATAACGGGTTATTTCAGTCTCAAGAGCTGAGACAAGTGCGCTGATCGATGCATGATGCCCATCAGCATTATTATCAACCTGCGGTGAAATCTTCGCCAGCATAGCAATCATATCCCTCTCAGGAATCGGAGAAAATTCACCTCCGAACTGCGGATCCAAACCATCCCCCTTGTGATATGCCATCGCGGGGTTCTCACCATAGACCACCGGATCGAGCTGATACACGATCACCATGCCTCGCCCCGAATCACCGATCCATGACTCATAAAGCTGATCTGCTCGTTCCCGAAGACTAGCATCCAACACATTGTAATAAACTGCGAGATAGACAGGATATTCATAGTCATCCTTCATCCTTGATAGGCGACCTACCATTTCGGCTAAGACCTCTGGGTGTTCAAGGAAAACATTAGCCTGATCTAACACCTGGTTATCCGGGGGTGATGTAATATTGCTGGCTGATTTCCCCCCTGGTTCTTGCTGCTGCGCCTGACAGGGAATATCGATGCTTACCCAAAAGGCGCATAAACAGACAAGGGCAACTTTCCAATAAGCCTTGAGTTGCCTATTCATTGCTAACCTATCCCATTTCACGACCTTGATGCTAATCAACTTGAATTAAGAATCAAGAATGGATCCCTTAATTTATTGAACTGGCTTGTTTTTGGTCGCTTTTTTCTCAGCCATCTCTTTTTTAATCTCAATGATCGCTGTCAAAAATAAGAGCGTTGCCGCGACTGATATACAACTGTCTGCCACATTGAACGCCGGCCAGTGGCCGCCACTCGAGGGCATGATTTTATCATAAAGAGGCAGCTTGAAATCGAGAAAATCAACTACATAGCCCTGCCCTAGACGTTGCCAGAAGCTGGCATCTGAATATGCCTCAAGCCAAAAACCTTGGAATAAACGGTCTGTTAAGTTACCGAGAATGCCGGCCAAAAGCAGAGGCGCAGACCAACGCGACGGGCCCTCAAAAGCGCCCCTTTTCCAAAAAAACATAATCAGAAAAAGCGCGATGACCAGCGCCAGAAGGAATACAACAGGAGCCCACGTCGTGCCATTGCCTATACCAAAAGCAACTCCTTGATTGTGACGCCTTACTAGGTTGAAAAACCCTTCAATGACTGGGCGTGTGTCCTCTTGGACAAAATATTTGTTTCCCTCATGAAGCACAAAAGGAACCTTAAAGCTCATGACCACCCACCACTTCGATATCTGATCCAGAATATAAAGCGGAACAGTGATGTATAGCATCTGCCTTACCAATTTTTCGTTGGATAAATTCTTGTTCATCGGATGCTTCTATTAGTGTGAGGCATAGTGAGAGCCTAGACAACCTCACTACAACGGCTGCAGAGCTCAGTAACCAGTGGCTCATACCTACGGCATCGTGGACACATGGAGTGATCCGTGGCTTTAGCCGTGGCTGTGATGTCACTTCCAAGCTCTAGCTGAAGATCAGCCAGTATGAAAAACTCGGTGACAAAATCTCTGTCCGCCAAAAGCTCTCGACTAGGGTGGGTTTCGGGAAGGGTCACCGTGACGTGCGCTTCATTGTTTTTATTGAAAGCTTTGGCCTGCACTTCCTTCTCGATCGCCGTCTGAATGACTGCTCGCAATTCCAAGAGCACATCAATCTGAGCTACCGCTTCACCAGATTGAAAATCTGGATCAACTACTGGGAAATCCTGCTCATGAATACTGCCCTCATTACCAGCATGCTCCCACGCTTCATCCGCTGTGAATGCAAGAATTGGCGCTATCAAGCGACACACTGCATCAAACACACGATACATGACTGTCTGCGCTGCAAGACGGCGCTTAGAATCTAGAGCATCACAATACATTCTATCTTTGGTGATATCAATATAGAGCGCACTGAGCTCATGAGCACAGAATTGGTTAATCTCATTGAACACCTTGCGGAACTGATATGCGTCATAGGCCTTACTGCATTCTGAAATCACCCCGTTGAGACGCTCAAGAACCCAACGATCAAGCAGGGTCATTTCCTCCTTCGAAACAGACTGAGTATTCGCATCAAAGCCATTGATGTTACCCAATAAAATACGCAGGGTGTTGCGCAAACGGCGATATGGATCCGTGACTTGCTTGAAGAGTTTGTCTGAAAAAGGAACCTCCGTCTGCCAGTCAACCGAGGCCGCCCAAAGGCGCACGATATCAGAGCCAAACTGATCGTAATAATGCTTTGCATTAATCGGCTTGCTGCCGGACTTCGATATTTTTTTACCTGAGGTATCCACCACAAATCCGTGGGTCATGACCGCCTTGTATGGGGCCGCACCACGAGCGGCTACACTAAGCATGAGCGAACTCTGGAACCATCCACGGTGCTGGTCTGTTGCCTCCAAATAAAGATCTGCAGGCGCAGAAAGCTCCGGGTGCCGATCCATAACCGCAACATGACTTGAGCCAGAGTCGATCCAGACATCAAGCGTATCGCGGCATTTAGTGCAGCCCTCTGGCAAGCCTAGACGCGCTGCTAGCTCTGCATCATCAAGCTCAAACCAGATATTGGTTCCTTCACGCTCAACCAGGTCAGCCACTTTAGCAATCAGCTCAGTGCTGATGATTGCTTCACCCTCCTTATTGAAAAAAACAGGCAATGGCACACCCCAGGTACGCTGCCGTGAAATACACCAATCAGGCCTAGACTCGACCGTGCCGTATATGCGGTTACGGCCCCATTTAGGCAACCATTCTACCTTGTCAATTTCCTCTAGGGCTTTGCCTCGAATATCTTTGAGCGAAATAAAGAATTGCTCAACAGCGCGGAAAATAATCGGTGTCTTCGACCGCCAGCAATGCGGATATTGGTGCTCGTAGAGCTCCCTACCGAGCAGGTTCCCTCCCTCTTCGAGGATTTCTGTAATGCGCTTGTTGGTTTTGAAGACGTGCTGTCCTACCAATTCATCCAGACCACATTCCGTTGTAAACTTACCATCGGCATCCACTGGGGACAAGAGGCCTAGGTCGTTCTGCTGGCCAGCCACATAGTCATCTGCACCGTGACCCGGAGCGATGTGAACGGCACCCGTTCCGGTCTCCGTCGTCACAAAATTCGCCAAAATGATCTTCGCCGAGCGTGGCAGAAATGGATGGGATGCTTGCATTCCCTCTAGCTCACCGCCCTTGAAGCCAGAATGCGTTTCGCTCAATACAAAGCCCGTCTTGGCAGCAAAATCATCGATCAAATTCTTGGCCACAATGAGCTTCTGCTTGCGCCCATCCTCATGCACAAAAGTTCCACATACATAATCGAACTGCTCGTGAACGGCGATACCAAGGTTAGCGGGAAGGGTCCATGGAGTCGTGGTCCATATCACCATGGAGGCGCCAGCAAGATCGCCGCTGGCATCGTTAAGTGCAAAGCGAACGTATACCGCCATGCTCTTTTTATCTAAATACTCCACCTCGGCTTCAGCAAGTGCCGTTCCTGCGCCATAACTCCAAAGCACAGGCTTGCGGCTCTGGTAGACAGCATCCATTTCAACAAGCTTACCAAAAGTCCTGATGATATCGGCTTCATAGGTAGGATCCAGTGTCAAATAAGGGTTCTCCCAATCACCAAATACTCCGAGGCGGCGAAAACTCTCTCGCTGAATATCAATGAAACCACGGGCAAATTCGGAACAACGCCGGCGCACCTCAGCAGGTTCCTCATTTCTCGCGTCTTGCATCACCTTGAACTCAATGGGAAGTCCGTGACAATCCCAACCCGGGATATAAGGCGTCTCAAAGCCTGCCATTGTCTTAGATTTCAATACCAGATCCTTGAGCACCTTGTTCAAAGCTGTGCCCATATGCACATCACCATTCGCAAAGGGCGGTCCATCATGAAGAATAAAACGTGGCGCGCCTTGATCTTTGCGGCGTTTCTGAATGCTTTGGTAAAGCCCCTGATCATTCCAGCGCTCAAGACGCTTGGGTTCATTTTTTACCAAATCCCCGCGCATGGGGAAAGTAGTCTCAGGCAGACTAAGGGTGTCCTTGTAGTTTTTTGCTTCCTCGCTCATTGGATATGGTGGCTTCTAGAGGCGCGGAAGCTAGACACTATGCCCCAAGGGGTCAATCGCGTAGTTGCGCAAGCTCAGAGCTTATAATCACCCATGAAAGAGAGAAAACACCAGCTCATACAACTCTACATGCAGCTCTAATCACTCCGGCGTCACTCCGGGAGGCATCCATTCCTTGGGCATTGGCTGGATGGCAGGCATGATGGGGTTGCCGTCTTCATCGGCCTCCTTTCCCCAAGAAGCAGCATGCAGGTCAATCTGCTGCTGGACAACATCCTTGGGATAAGAGCCTGAAAACTGGTGCACTTTCTTTCCTTTGAGATAAAACTGAACCGTTGGCACTCCACGAATATTTTCTTGCCTCATCCATTCAAGATTTTGGTTTGCATTCACTTTTACAATACGAACTTTTTTGGCGTTCACCTTTGCGAGCTGCTCCAGCACGGGAGCAAAAGATTTACAGGGTCCTCACGTATCGGTGTAAAATTCCACCATCACCAGCTTTGATTCATTAGCAATCAGAGCCTGCGCCTCCTTCTGATTCATGGCGTCCACCGTCGAATGACTACTCCCCTGTCCTCCCATATCCTTGATACGATCCACCAGCTCGCTCATTTTGTTACAAGAACTCATTATGAAAACACATGCTACGCCCAGAAGAACCGCCATTCGATGTGTAAACTTATTTGTTGGTTGAGAAGCAGATCTACAGTGTTTCATGGGTTTTAATTATCATAATTACTTAACTTTCACAAGATGCTGATTCCGTTTAAATTCACAACATAGATTTAATCTGTAACTTTGCCCAAAAACATCTTAGCCTGCGCCTGTGAAAGTAGGCATCCTCGCAAACCCGAATAAAAAAGGGGTAGATCAAATCATCAAGAATCTCTGTAGATCTCTTGAGCGTGAAAAACTTACGCCGGTACTTGAAACCGCCACTGCGGAAATAATCAATGCAGATGGAGGCATCGCGCCCAAGGAGCTGGCAGCCACCTGCGACCTCGTTGCCGTATTAGGAGGTGACGGCACCATGCTTAATGCCGCCAATCAGCTCGGACCAGCTGACATCCCTGTCGCGGGAATTAATGTGGGAACGTTGGGATTCCTCACGACATGCACTGACAGCGAGCTCGATATCTTTGCCAAAGCCGTCGCTCAAAAAGACTACACCCTGATCAAACGCATGCAACTACGCGCAACCATTACATCGGCTAATGGTGAACAGAAGAGCTTTCGGGCCCTCAATGAGGTCACCCTTGCGCGTGGTCAAACTGGGCGCCTTGTTGAGCTGGATGCCTGGGTAGACGGCGAGTTACTCAACCACTATCGTGCAGACGGTTTGATTGTTGCCACCACTACAGGGTCAACAGCATATTCGCTCTCTGCAGGTGGGCCGCTCATAGCTCCAAAAGCTGAAGTTTTTGTGATCACCCCAATTTGCCCTCACTCACTTAGCAACCGGTCTCTGGTGGTTTCACACAGCTCATTGGTTGAGCTTGCTCCCGCGGAGAATGCAGAATGCCCGATGTTTCTCACCGTAGATGGTCGTGATGTCATGGCTATTAATCAAGGAGATCGCATCCAAGTCGAGCAAGCTGGGCACGCTTTGCCGCTACTTCGCCTAGAAGGCCGTAATTTCTACTCAACACTGCGGCAAAAATTAGGCTGGGGGCGAGATTGAATTGATTTGAAACGCAACGTCAAAACTCGCATCTGATACCTCTACCACTGATACCGACAGCATGAGATACGACCCCGCCGACTCACAACTTTTCGTCTATAACCGATCCCGATTATCGGCAATGCTCAAACCCAACAGCATGGCGATACTTGACTCCAATGACTTGATGCCCACCAATGCGGACGGCACCCTTCCTTGGCGGCAAAACTCAGATCTTTATTACCTCTCTGGTATCGATCAAGAGGAGAGCACTTTACTCTTATTCCCTGATGCAATTGAAGAAATAGATCGAGCGATTCTATTTATCAAAGAAACCAGCCAGCACATTGCCATTTGGGAAGGTGAAAAACTCTCCCAGCAAATAGCGACTAAGCTATCTGGCATTTCTAATGTCCAGTGGAACTGTCAATTCGATACTGTTTTGGAGCGCCTCACTCAACAAGCTGAGCATATTTACCTCAACGCTAATGAGCACCCACGAGCTGACATGACCGTGCAAACTCGTGACATCCGATTACTAGAAAAATGCCGTCAAAAATACCCTCATCATCAACATGAACGGCTCGCTCCCTTGATGCATCAACTCAGAGTCATCAAACACCCCCTGGAGATTAAGATGATACAGAAAGCCTGTGATATCACCGAAGCGGGCTTCAGGCGCGTGCTTGGCTTTATCCGGCAAGGCGTGGGCGAATGGGAAATTGAAGCTGAATTTATCCATGAATTCATCAAGCGACAATCCACAGGATTTGCTTACACCCCGATCATCGCCAGCGGCAAAAACAGCTGCACACTTCACTACATAAAGAATAACCAACGCTGTCAGGATGGCGAATTATTACTCATGGATGTTGCCGCAGAGTATGGCAATTGGAACTCAGACATGACTCGGACAGTTCCCATTAACGGCAAATTCACCCATCGGCAACGAGCCGTCTATGACGCCGTTCTTCGAGTTCTCAGGAAGTCCAATAAGATCTTACGCCCTGGCCTCACTCCTAAGGACTATCAAAATCAAACCATTGATTTTATGGAAGATGAACTTATCGAGCTAGGACTCATTGATAAAGATGAAGCTAAACAACAAGACTCCAGCAAACCTCTGGTAAAAAAATATTTTATGCACAGCACATCACATCACCTGGGCCTCGATGTCCATGATGTTTGCCCACCTGATGAACCGTATGCCGCGGGCATGGTCCTCACCATCGAGCCTGGCATTTATATTCCGGATGAAAAAATAGGCATACGCCTTGAAAACAACATTCTTATTGGAGAAAAAGAAAACCTAGACCTCATGTCTAATATCCCCATCGAAGCTGATGAGATCGAGACACTGATGTCTCAGCCTACAATAAATTCCTGACAGCTACAGGATCTACGTAATCCAAGCCTAGCTGTCATAGCGAGCTATTGAGAATACCTGGCAGTCAATTTAGTGTGCCTTCTTGAGCATCTTACTGGCCCGTTTTTCCACTGAGCATGCAGACCTATCATCCTCATGAGCACGGAGAAACTCAGCAAAGTTAGCTGACACAGTGGCGTAATCCATAGGCGCCTCTTTCACCTTATCCTCGTAGATTTTAAGTGAAGTTTGGTAGTTTTCTTTTGCCCATCCTTCTTCACCAGTGTGACTGAGAGCGACTGCTAAGTTGGCATATGCCTGGGCTGTTTCCAGATGTTTCTCGCCGAACACCTTGCGGCGTGCATCGAGGGCCATGACAAACATTTCACGAGCTTGGTCATAACACCCTGCCGCCAAATAAAGAGCTCCAATATTGTTACAGATTGCTGCGGTCTCTTCGTCTTCTGAACCTAAATTCTCGTTATAAAGCTCGAGTGCTTTTAGGTATAAAGTTTCTGCGGTGTCAAAATCCCCACAACTCTTATAGATGTAGGCTAGATTGTTACATAAGCTTGCGATATCGATCGCTGAGGGAGGATCCATCCGCTCAAACAGCTCAATACTACGCTCGTAAAAAGTGATGGCTTCGTCTGTGTTACCATCTGTTTCATAGACCACTGCCACACTGGCGCTGAGACGAGCCAAGGCCTCCGTTTTGGAACTATCACCTTCGAGAAGTTCTAGTGCCTCGAAATAGGACTTTCTAGCCTCTTCCAGATTCCCATACTGGCGATAAAAATCACCTTGGATCTCAAGTGAAAATGAGAACTCATCAATATTTTCGGGATCCTCTTGATATTTTGCACGAGATTTTTCGACTGCCGCGCTGGCCGTATTCTTAGCCTCATCCCATCGACCGGCTTGGCAAAGTTGCCTCACGCGATCATGTAGCATATTCAGTAAATTGTCTGTTCCTGAGTCCATTTATTCTGGGGAGCGTCTAGTGAGCTAAATTACAGTCACACCCATCATATTTCGTGTAAGATCTGTATGAGTGCATTTAACACTAGGTAAAACCTCATGACCAGACATAAATCAGCGCCTCGCCTAACCACCAAGCTCGCCAATACAAGCCGCTCTGGCGCGAGGCATACTACCAAATGCCTGCTCTAAAGCCATGGCCGCACTAGAGCGCTCATGAGCAACTCCTAGCAAACGAGCTAACTCATGCTCAAAGTGCAAAACCCCGCGTTGATCAGCACCATGATCTCCTATATAACGCAACCCTCTCTTCAGCAGGTCATAAAGTTCAGGAACAGGATGCTCTGGTTCCACCACGTGTGCTAATAGTTCAACAAAATAGGAGGCCACCAGCGTATCCTTATATCTCTTTCTGATATTTTCACGGTAATCAAGAACGGCTATCTCGCTTAGAGTGTGAAGCTCGCTCTTTCGGCTCCGCACCCAGTTAAGCTCTGCTTCGAAAAACAAATCCAACTTTCCGGCGAACGAACCCTTAGCCCTGCGACCACCCTTGGCCACCGTCTTGATCAAGCCATGGTCGTGAGTACACCAATGCACAATCAAGCTCGTCTCCGTGAGCTTAGTAAGCCGAATAATGATACCCTCTGATTTCTCCATCTGCCACGCCATAGTGAAGCTATTTAGCCTCACACTAAACAACAAATTTGCCTCTGTCTTTATCTTGTCGCCTTTTTGCTATTTGGAGTTTGAATCTTATGTGCCAGCGGCTAAGAATCTGCCACGCATGAGTGAACAAAATATCGCTGACCTCCTGGCGCTGGATACTGGGGCCCTAAAAAGCCGCCTATCTGAACTCAGGAGGTACCTTTGACGTTCCGACCTTGGAACAAAAACTTGCCGAATACGACACTATCATGTCCGATACGGTTTTTTGGGATGATCCCGACAAAGCACAAAGTATCGTTAGCGAGGCCAACTTGGTTAAAGGCCGCCTCATCCCATTCCTTGCTTTAGAGGATCGTGCTAATAATCTCAATGAGGTGATCGAGCTCGCCAAAGAAACGGACGATATCGAATTTGCACGAGAGGCCAATGATGACTTTCACTCCATCACCAAGGAATTGGATAAATTTGAGCTGATCACCCTTCTAGACAAACCCACCGATGCTTCAAACGCTTACCTCAACATCCAAGCGGGAGCAGGTGGTACTGAGGCCTGTGACTGGGCGGAAATGCTGCTTCGTATGTACACCCGTTGGGCAGAGAGTAAGGGCTTCAGCGTCACCAATGTTGACTACCAAGATGGAGATGGGGCCGGCTGTCGCACCGCGTCTCTTAAAATTGATGGGCCCTTCGCATACGGCTATCTCAAAAACGAGCGTGGAGTTCATCGTCTCGTTCGCATATCCCCCTTTGACGCTGCCGGCAAACGCCACACGTCATTCTCAGCAATCGATGTCACCCCGGAAATATCCAAGGACATCAATATCGAAATACCCGACTCTGATGTTGAAATCAGCACCGCCCGCTCAGGCGGCGCCGGCGGCCAAAATGTCAATAAGGTAGAGACCGCCGTTATTCTAAAACACAAACCCACCGGCATCATGATTCGCTCAACTCAAGAGCGGTCTCAGCTCCGAAATCGTGAAAATGCATGGTCCTTGTTACGTGCCAAGCTTTACCAGATTGAAGAAGACAAACAACGTGCAGAAGCCGATCGCGAATACTCTGCTAAAGGAGAAATTGGCTGGGGCAGCCAAATCCGGTCTTATGTTTTTCAGCCCTATCAAATGGTCAAGGACTTGCGGACGGGTGAAGAAACTGGCAATATCTCATCCGTAATGGATGGCAATCTCGATCCCTTCATTGAAGCCATGCTTAAAGGTAAGACCCGTGACAGCTGAACTATCACAACCCGCATAAGAACCATCACGATCAAATTATGACCATTGAGCGAACAGGCATTCTCCTATTGGTGTCCGGGCCATCAGGCTCCGGCAAAACAACGCTTTGCCGGCGACTAGCAGACGAAGGCGAGGCCATTTATTCTACCTCCTGCACGACCCGACCTTCCAGAGAGGGTGAACGTGACGGTCATGACTATCATTTTCTTAATAGGGAGACATTTGAACAAAAAGTCACCAATGGGGAGTTCCTCGAATATGCTGAAGTTCATGGTAATTTTTATGGCACACTGAAAATAGAAGTCCTCAATCATCTTGCAGCAGGCACTGATGTGGTCATGGACATCGACGTACAAGGAGCTGATCAAGTGCGGGGCTGCGATGACGCAAGTATACAGGCTGCGTTAGTTGATCTGTTTGTCATGCCCCAGACCGAGGGCGAACTCCTCAAGCGCTTAACCGGACGCGGCTCAGACGCACAAGAGGTCATCGAATTACGTATGAAAAACGCTCTAGGGGAAATTGGCAACTGGCCAAAATACACCTACCGTTTACTCTCAGACACACGTGAGCAAGATTACCACCAATTTAAGTCACTCATGCTTGCTGAGCGACTCAAGGTTTCTCGACTCAAAAACCTCCAGCCTCCTCTCGATTCATGAAAACGATCATCCTAGGAATTACCGGATCCATAGCCGCCTACAAAGCAGCGACCATTGCCTCACAGTTGGTTAAAAATGGCCATCTTGTTCATTGTGTGATGACTCAATCAGCCACCGAGTTCATTACCCCCCTCACCCTTCAAGTCATTTCTCAACATTCGGTTCTCGTCAGCTTAGAAGATGAAAAACAAGCATGGAAACCGGGACATATCGATCTTGCTGACCGCGCGGACCTCGTAATTGTCGCGCCCGCTTCTGCAAACACCTTGGGCAACTTTGCCAATGGTCTTGCCCCCGACCCACTCTCCAGCATCTACCTCGCTACGGAAGCCCCCGTCCTTATCGCGCCAGCCATGAATGGTAAAATGTGGATGCACGCAGCCACCCAACGTAACATTGCCCGCTTAGAGCAAGATGGTTGCCAATTTATTGGGCCAGAAAAAGAAGGCATGCTCGCATGTGGCTACTCGGGGCCTGGCAGACTCATGGAAGAATCTAAGGTTGTTGATGCTGCAGAAAAGCTGCTCCACACCTCATCAAAACCACCCCGCTGATGATTCCTCCGATGACTATTCTCATCACCGCTGGGCCTACTCGCGAAGCCATCGACCCTGTCCGCTTCCTGACTAACAAGTCCTCCGGGAAAATGGGATACGCCATCGCCAAGACAGCGGCCCAACAAGGCCACCGCGTCATCCTCATTTCTGGCCCCACTCATTTGGATGTCCCTGACCTAGTCGACTACGTTCCCGTAGAAAGCACTCAGGAAATGTATGATGCCGTCGAGCACTGGATCAAAAAAGCGGATATCGCAATTTTTGCTGCAGCAGTTGCCGACTACCAGCCGGCTAACATCTCCGAGCAAAAAATTAAAAAGGGTGCCGAAACCACCACTCTTGAACTCGTCAAAACTCCAGATATCCTTGGCTCTGCGAAACAAAAATTCGGCTATCAAGGCGTATTAGTTGGCTTTGCCGCAGAAACAGAAAACCTTGAGGCCAATGCGCGTGAAAAGCTACAGCGTAAAGGCTGTGATCTCATTGTCGCCAATGACGTTTCCCGTAAAGACATAGGCTTTGACAGCAACCAAAACGAGATACTCCTCATTTCAGCTGATTATATTGAGCAACCAGCAAAGGCGTCAAAACAACACCTCAGCCATATTATTCTCGAGCACGCCGTCAATCTAGCCGCGCTTCGAGATATGGATTAGCTCTCGTAGACGTGAGCATTCCCCCTGTATAGTCTCCGGCATATCCTCAAGCTTCCAAGGTAAGCGGAAGCGCCAGTTTTTACCCCCCACGGTGCCAGGAATGTTGATACGTTCGGTACTATCAATGATGTCTGTGATCATCAACGATGCGTAATCAGCATTCGATTTGAGTAACCGATCAAACAATGCCCATTTCACCACTGGGCCATAGTCGGCATAACAGTCGGCACTTCCACCTTTCGGTAAGCCTGCAAAGTCGCTCAACAGTTCCAAACCTCTAATAGCCCCATCATGATCATGGCCACCCAACATCCCCTTGAGGGTATTCCACATTGCCGGAATAGACTCATGATCATGGGTGGCGTATGTTGCAAAGGCACACTCAGGATAATCAGAGCCAGGAACGGTTTCCCCATGGCCTCGAACTTCCCAGTGACAAACTTTAAACCCTGCGATACCTAGATCCTCCATATTGGGCCTGACGTAATCTGGCACACAGCCCAAATCTTCTCCCACCACTTCGCCATCACCAGCAGCATCTTGTATCACCTTAAGATACTTGTCGCCGTCTGCTAGGTTAGCGGCTCTGTTTTTATCGGTATCATCTGAGCGTGGAAAAAACTCTGGCAGTGGTCCCCCTGTAATATTTTTTGCCTGCTTGTCACTTAAACCAACAAACTCTTCGTTGCGCCTTGGTCTCCAGGGAAAGCTATAAATTCGGTAAAATCCGAGAATGTGATCAATTCTGAAAATATGGAAAATATCCGTCAGCTTTTCAATTCTACGGCGCCACCATGAAAAATCATTTTGCTCCAGGACATCCCAGCGGTAAATCGGAATTCCCCAGTTCTGACCCCACTGGCAAGCAAAAGCATCATCCTTGAATACCGTCTCTGGAGGCGATCCACCTGATAAGGTAAGATCAAACCACTCGGGCTCAAAAAACACATCCGCACTGCTGTAGGAAATCCCAATTGGAATATCGCCCATCAACTTAACATCAAGCTGTTGTGCACAATCTCTGAGTTTTCGCCACTGGTTAAAGGCATGCCACTGCACCCATGCAAAGAAAGTCAGATTACGCTCAACTTCCTCTACAGGTAAAGTCGTAAGGTATGTCTCCGCATCTTCAGGAGTATTATATTGCTCGGGCCAAAGTTCCCATTCTTCGGTTCCAGATATCTCCATCAGCCACCGAAACTTACAATAGGGCACCAGCCACTCCGCTTCTTCAATACAGAACGCATCAAATTCCGTATTCACGAACTCGGTCTCCCAAAAAGCATCGAAACCCTTGGCAAGCAGTCCCCACTTAGCGGTTCTTACTGTCTCGTAATCAACCAGATTTTCGGTGTTTGTATCAATTCCAAGTTCCTCAGCCGTCGCCTTAATATCACTGAGCTCAATCTCAGGGATAGCCTCTAGATCAATTAAAAGCGGGTCCAAGGCAACCGAGCTTATCGCGTTATAGGGGCTATTATCTGCCCCTGTTTCATTGATCGGCAACAGCTGCAGAAATCCGATCTTGTTGATCGCAGCCCATTTAATCATCTCTAGGAGTGCCCGAGTGTCACCAATTCCCAAGTCATCATCTCGACGCAGAGAAAAAACGGGAATTAATATGCCTAACCTCCTCAAGCGATCCATCCTAGCATTTGCCATGCCAGGGGATATGATACGGGTGACTCATTTAGGCAACACTAAAGAGCCAACATCTAAAACAGCCAAGACGCCGCTCGCTGAAAAATTAGCCGCTTGAAATTAGCTAGTCCCAGTAGCATAATACAGCTTGTTATGAAAATTACTACCCGCTCAAATAAACTATTCATCAAAAGCCTCTTTTTTACAGCACTCTCAGCCACTGCATTATCGTTATCCTCTTGTGCGCCTGACCCCCAGCTTCAGAGACAAATGGATCAGGACATTCTGACAGCATCAGAATTGAGAAAAGCAGGTGACACTGTCGGGCCCCAACACGGCAGAGGTAGTCAGGCATATGGGCACGGAGGCTTCTAGACCCACTCATCATGCTGCGCCAAGCGCACTCAAACATTGGTTAATCGCCCGTGGCTGCACAATGCAGTCACAAGGGCTACTGTGTTGCCAACGTTAGGCTGGTCACCAACTCGTCCGATAGTGCCGGGCAGTTGCTACTCTTCAATTCAGCCAGGCTCAGGCCCCGTAGCGCGACCAGAAAATATCATTACCTGTCAGCGCCACAACTAATGAGTCCCAGCCGCTCTCAGTAACGTCAACGCGCTTGGTGAGATCAAACAAGACCTTCAAACGTATCATTTCACGATTAGCCTCGGGAACAACCTCAAACATGGCACCTGCGTGAGCCATGCGGAAAAAGGCCGCACAAAGTGCGATGCTGGCATCAGAAGGCGCATCTTTTGTCGCCGTGCGTAACGGCTCAAGATTTTTAGCCAATAGGCGTGATGAAAGACTGAATTCAACACCGCCCTGAGTCTGAGAAATGAGAATCACACCTGCATCACGCATAACACTGGTGATTGCCTTCAGGAAAGGCCTTACCTCTGCTTGTATTGATTCTACGGAGCCAGGCCAACCTGTCTCAGACTTCTCTTCCCCAATCCACTGGAAACAACCCAGCTCTTCGGTAATTGGAGCAACCACGTCCGCTACAGGCACGCTCTGGCCGTAATCAAGTGCCTGTCCACATAACCTCTCATCAGTGAGACCTTCGCGTATGCTGCGCAGGAAGAGTAAGTGCCTGCGGTAAAGTTCCCTCCAGTTAATGCTGGGATCAATCCCCACTTCCTTTACGTCATCCTTAGCACCAATTTCAGCAAGTTCGACAAGAGCCCTG
>Ga0206125_10003497_pt1 | contig 14996 bp, 14 predicted proteins | sample Helgoland_Spring_4_FD_148598 | JGI IMG/M metagenome (GOLD analysis project Ga0206125, IMG submission 148598) | Pelagic subsurface seawater microbial communities from Kabeltonne, Helgoland, North Sea - Helgoland_Spring_Bloom_20160331_1 | ecosystem: Environmental > Aquatic > Marine > Epipelagic ... | reverse complement strand
TAATACTCAATCTTTTAGCATGGCATTTGTTATGCCCATTTGAGTACTGACACCATAAGTTTATCCACCATAATTAAAGGTTTCTCAATAAATGTTAGATTGTTTACTTCTTGGTTTTTGAAGGCTTTGCTTCACTTCCTGAAGACTTAGTAATTGGACTTTTGATCGCATCATAACCCTTTGCAAGCGAAGCTATTGCACCAAACAATCCAGCTGTTTCGGATGGAACTATTAGTGCGTTTTGAGAATTACCTAAACTATCGGCTATTTTGGCCTGAGCTTTCAATCCTTCAAGTGCTACAATAGCCTCTGGATTAGCCTTTAACGCCAGAGCAATTGCCGCATATCCTTGTGCGATACCTTCTTGTTCACGAGATTGTAATAAAAATTTTGCTTCAGCTTCCAGTTTTTTTGCATCGAAATCTCCCTGCGCTCTTATTCGTGCTGCTTCAGCTTCACCTTCAGCTTGTAAGATAGCAGCTTTACGTTTGGCATCCACCTCAAGAGTAAGTTGCTCTGCTTCAGCTTTCTTAGTTACTAAATCTGCCCTACGTTTAAGTTCTTCTTGTCTTGCATCAGATAGACTCTTTGTAACCTCTTTATCAAAGCTTATATCTTCAATTTCAACTCTTCTAACTGTTATTCCCCAAGTCTTTGATGCGTCTAATAAGCCTTTTGTTAATGCATCTCCAAGCGTATCACGTGAGGTGACTATTGTGTCACCATCATATTTTCCGACTTCTTGTCTCAAGGTCGTTTCAATTAAAGTTTCAAATGACTCAGCAAAATTTTGAACGTCGTATACGAGTCTTGCTGGATCAACGACTCTAAAATAAACCACCACATCAACATTAATTTGACTATTGTCTTTAGCAAGAAGAAGTTTGCTTTCAGGGTCCATGCGCTGCTCAGCTAAGATTACTGCGCCAGCATCAATAAGTGATACATTTTCTTCCTTAACAATTGTATTAACGTCAATTGTAATATTTTTAACTTTATCAATAAAAGGAATAATGATATTTATTCCTGGAAAAAGAGTTTTGTTTCTACGTCCAAGTCTTTCAACTATTTTAGCTCTTCCCTCAGGAATAACTTTAATACCCTTCACTAGTAGGAATATTATTAATAGAGCTATTGCTCCATAAAATACTAACTCGGGTGAGATATTCTGCAAATCAAAATCATTCATAATATTTTACAACCTTTACCGTTTCAGTTTTAGAAATTGATATTTTCACTCTTTGACCATCAAATAACTTGCTATCTTTATCTAATAAGTATGTACGCCCATCATTAAGAAGTGCTACAAATCTACGTCCATCTTTTGTGGCTTCTGAGGAGACTGCTTGTTTTTCGTCCTTGTAACCATAAAAGTAATCATGGGAAGCGTCTGGGTCTTCAGACAACTTAACTATTGCCTTATAAGTGCCTGAAAGCTTTTCTTCATGAGGTAGTTTTTGAAAAGAAATCAGACTTAAAATTCGCCTTTGCAATAAGAAAAGCACCAGTAATATTACTGGAATACTCCAAGTTAACAAGAAGCCACTATCAATAAAGTACGTAATTCCAGAAAATATAAATAAAGATATTGATACTAATAATAATGCTGAGGTCCCAATAATAAATATATCAATCAGTAAAAAAGCAATTGCCAACGAAAGAATTAAAAGGATATCGAGCGATTGAATGTAGTCATATAGATTTTCCATTAATACCCCCCTACAGTATTAATATGATAAGAAGAGATATAAATTTTATCAAGACAAAAGATTATGCTAAACTGCCCTTTCCATCCACTCTTGAAGTACATTAAGTGAATAGCCAGAGCCATATCCCTGCCCTACACTACTAGTTGCCCAACCCCCTATTTGGTCAGTTATGTCAGAAGGACATTGTGTTTCTCTCAATCTATCTCTCATTGAGTGTCTAAAGCTATGCATCGTGCATCCAGATGGAACATATAGCTTTAACCATTTATTAAGTGCAGAACTTGCAGAATTGGCTGTAGTAAGCTGATTTCTATTATATCTAGGAAATGCAAAGTCTGTTTGATTATCTGCTTCTACTATACGCTTAGCAGCCCATAATGCTGAGCCTATAAGAGGTATCTTACGTTCACTACTTGTCGTCTTAAGATTACGCCATGGATGTTTGACTAGATTTACATAAGGCTGAGTTGTCTCCAACCCAACTATGTCTTGCTTGAGTAACCCTGCCCCTTCAGCCAAGCGCATTCCAGTGTCTGATATAAGAGCTATTAACCATCTCATATCATCATCAATGGCAAGACATTCAGATTGCACAACTCTGATAGCATCTAGTGGAATTGGCTTTCGAACCAAAACACCTGCACTTCTATCATGATACACTCCAACAAAAGGATTACGCATGTCTAAAGCATATTCAGACAATGCAAAATTGATAACCGCCTTAAGATAAGAGAAGTTACGAGTAATACTTGATCCAGTTAAACCACGAGCAACAAGCCAATCCCTGAACTGAAGCGCATCATTACGGGTGTATTCAGCTAAAGGCTTATTACCACAAAGACTGACCAGATAATTACAAGATCGTTCAGCGGCTGTACGGAATGTCTTTGGACGCCCCTTTCCTTTCAGATCAAGGTAAACCTTCAATGCATCTGACAAAGACAGGCAATCAGCCTGGCTACTACTCATAGATTCGTTCAAAGAAGGTCTAACAAGTGCATTTGATGTTGGCATCTCTTTAACAAGCGCCATGCCCAACACTTCAGACTCAGCTAATCGCATCTGACTCCAATAAGCTTCCAACTTTGCCGCAGCTACATTTGCCTGGACTTTGGCCTTTTGGGGAGATGAAGTTCGTAGCCCTTGGACTACTCTTGGGTAGCTGTAATATTTGCGCAAATCATTGGGGACTCGTCTGGAAAAATAGAAATAGCCGCCTCTGATAAAAGTATACGGTATGGATTTGGTCTGCATAATGGTCAGTACTCAAATGGGCATAACAAATGCCATGCTAAAAGATTGAGTATTATCAGATGCTTATCGGGGATATGCCACTGCTAGTTAGGCAGTTAGTGGCGGAGAGACAGTCCCCCTGCATCTAACTTATATGAACACTTATGAGCCTATGTGAGCCTATATGAATACTAACCAAACTATTGTTTTTTATAACTAATTATTATTGCAATGTCTCTTTTCATATCATATAGTACTTTACTAATATCATATAATCTCAATTTTTTAGATGGGTAGGAAGATGGGTAATGCCACGTATCGCTAAAGAACTCTCTGCACTCGAAGTTTCTCGTATCTGTGACCAAGGCTTACATTTCGTAGGTAATGTCCCTGGTCTTATCCTGCAAGTTAAGGGTGCGTCACGATCATGGATACTGAGAATACCCATTGGAGGAAAGCGTCGCGATGTAGGTCTGGGAGGATATCCTGCTATTGGCTTGGCTCAGGCACGTAATAGCGCACGGGATATCCGTATTAAAGTCGTTCAAGGCATTGATCCAATTCAGGAGCGGCGCAATCAACAGGCAGCACTAAGAGTTGCCCAAGGAAAACTAAAAACCTTCAATGAAGTAGCTAGTGGGTTCTTAGAGGATCGTAGCCCAGGATGGCAGAACCCAAAGCATCGACAGCAATGGGAGAATACACTCGCAGTATATGCCGTTCCAGAGATTGGAAATCTTTTTGTGAAGGACATCGAATTAGCACACATTCTAAATATCTTACGTCCTATATGGACAACCAAGACAGAAACTGCGTCTCGGGTGAGAGGCCGACTGGAGAACGTTTTAGATTGGGCCAAGGTCCATGGGTATCGCGAAGGAGAAAACCCTGCCCGTTGGAAGGGCAATTTGGATATGATACTCCCTGCCCCAAATAAAACCAAAAAGGTTAAACACCATAAAGCCCTACCATACTCACAAATTGGCAGCTTTATGGTCGATTTACGCAATCGCTCAGGTATAGCTGCAAAAGCACTTGAATTTACAATACTAACCGCCACGCGCTCTGGAGAAGTTCGGGGGGCAACCTGGCAAGAAATTGATATTTCAAAGGCAGAATGGACAATACCTTCTGAACGTATGAAAGCAGGAAAAGAACACCGAATACCCCTCTCATCGCAAGTTATTGAATTGCTTAAAGGTATACCAGTAGGTGAAGCCAACGAGATTATTTTCAAAGCACCAAGGGGCGGTATGTTATCAGATATGTCATTGGGGGCAGTATTAAAGCGTATGAAAATCCAAGTAACGACACATGGTTTTCGAAGTACTTTCCGAGATTGGGCAGGTGAAATCACAGAGTTCCCACGCGAGGTGACTGAACACGCCCTCGCCCACCAACTTCAAGATAAAGCAGAGGCCGCCTACGCAAGGGGTACACTTTTAGCTAAACGCCAGAAGTTGATGGAAGCCTGGAGCATATATTGCGAACAGCCATTCAGACAAAATTCATAAATTGCAAAAAATAATAATTTAAATCCAAAGTTTTAGTAATAATAAATAAAAAAAATTTTAGGCCCATCTAGAATAGTCAAATATCCCTAAATGAAGTAATTATTTATTTTCACAGGTGACGCCAAGTGAACCTTCGTGTGCATATATGACGCTATCTGATTACATCTGCTTATACCTGCAACTAATTGATTTAATTCAATTATTCTTGACAGACTTAAGGATCTATTTAATGTTTCCATATTAACTTCTCATGATGAAAGCGGAGACACACTTATGATCATACCAAAGTTTTACAGCATAAACGACCTACTGCGCCAAGCGCCAGATGGAGCGCGAATTGTACCAGTAAGTAAGCCTACTCTGTATAGAATGGTTGCTGCTGGAACGTTTCCAAAGCCTCGCAAACTTGGGAAACGTTCTGTTTGGAGTGATGAGGACATCACTCTGTGGCGCGAACGATTTATGGGAAACGTCAATGGCTGAAACTAAACTAGACTTTTCTGGTCGGTTGCTTGCCGGTATTAATGGAGATTTACAAATTTTGGAACCACACTTTGACAGTATCAGAATGGAGAGCCGGGATTTTCGATTAGCATGGGGACTAGTAGAAGTTTCACGTGGCCTTAGATCCTTAGAGTCTCTGGAGACAATGTGGCCTGATTGCGAAATTGAAGAAGTATTAATCGATCCAAAGGTTGTTGCATTGGTAGAGCACATCGGCGCACGAACTGATCTTCAAATTCAGGGGCAAAAAAAGCTAGTTTCCAGAACTCTGGATGCCGCACTAGAAGTGATAGGCAGCAGGTTAGAGGCAACAGATGTTGGCATTCACCACGCCCGAGACGTAGCAGAGTTGGCAATCAAGATTGATACGGCATTGGCCAAAAGTGACAAGCCTGTTCCATTGATTAGAAGGCGTAGTTTTAATATTTTCAATAAGATAGCGACAGTAACAAGCCCTGAGTATCCCGATGGTGTTGATTTCATAATAACACACCCTGAGACTGTCCTGCCGCTGTTTCGCGCAATGCGTTGCGTTGACCTCGAAGAATTTCAAAGTGTTTGGGACGTTTTGATATGCTCACTCTTCACTGGCTCACTTACATTGGAGGGATGGTAATGGAACTTATCGATTGGCAAGGGCACCTAGCAATCTTCAATGGCAATAAAAATACTAGACCGATCGAAGAAATTAAGGGAGGTTTTGAAGATATAAGCGAGAGGCTGGCACCAGGTGCCGGACCAAAGGTCTCATCTGACAAGCAGAGCATAAAATATTTTCTACCAACTCAACTGAAAAAAGCGCCTCTTATTGGTGAGACAAAAAAGTATGCAGAGCAAAACGGCCTTCCACTTATAGGTAAACAACGTTCTGCTAGCCACGTCACAACAGCAAATATGCTTGTTTTAGATATAGATGGATTACCTAAAGAGAATGTCAAAATTTGCCTGAAGAAGTTGAGTAGTAAGAATTTAGCTTTTTTGGCATTCTCTAGTTACTCAAATGGAAATCCAGAAAAAAAAGGCATCAGATGTAGACTAATAATCCCTGTAGATACGCCTATGGATAGCAATGATTACAAAAAAGCAGCCAACGCGTTTTCATCTCTATACTTAAGCGGTCAAGCAGATAAATCAGGGGCCACTCTTTGCCAACAACAGGGTATCTGGGCAACTCATCCTAAATGGGAAAAAAAAGCATTCAAAATTATGTCACAAGGATGCGTGACGTCAAGTGCAGAGTTAATAGCGAAGAGCCCATTAAGGAATTTTTTGGAGGCAAAAAAAGTACTGAACACTTTCAAATCAACTCTTTGTCATGAAATATTTAATACTACAAGGGTCCGCCTAGCTTTGACATGGATAGACCCAAATCCATATAAATCTTGGGTTGATACGGCAATATTTTTAAAAGCTGCATTTGGTGATGAAGCATATGGTGTTTGGCTTGAGTGGAGTAACTCAGCAACGGAAGATATAAAGATGGGTAACACTGCTAATTACGCTCCCGATGCTGTCTGGGACAATTGCAATCCATTTTTATCACCAGACATGGCAGCTGGTGCTTTATTCCTTAAGGCAAGAGATGAAACTGATAAAGTTGCACAGAGAGCCGTAGATACAAGTAATTGGGATAGACGCGCGCAGGATGCGGTTGGTTACTTGATGGCTCACCACAGTACTTTTTTTCACGATAACTACGAGGGCAAGGGATGAGTACAATAGATGAAGTAAAAGCGGAAGTAGAGAAACGAACTGTTAATAAAAAAAGCGTGCCCGCAGAAATCATCAATCTACAAGAGAAAAAATTCGCGCTTAGCGGCGAAGAAGCTGCTTTGGCACATTTTAAAAATCATTGCGTAGTTGCTGATGGTGGGAAAACGAATGTTTGTTGGAAAACTATAGACCCAGAATTGGACACAATTATTATAAAACAGCTTTCACCAACGGCATTTAAAGAATTGCATGCACACGAGACAGTAAATACGTCAAAAGGAAAAATGCAAGTTGCACCTTTATGGCTCAAAGCGACGGATCGTCCTACATATCCACAAGGTTTTGCTATGCTGCCAGGTAAACCCCCCCCTAAAGGTGTATATAATCTCTGGACAGGGTTCGGGTGCGAAGTAGACACTTCTTCCACCTTAATGCAGGCAAGAACAGCTCTTTGGCATTTAAAATATGTGATTTGTAATGGTGATCAGGCAAACTATAGATACTTTTTAGGATGGTTGGCTCATGCAGTCCAACACCCTGAAAAACAAGCTGAAGTGGCAATTGCTATGCTAGGTGGACGTGGCACTGGAAAAGGTACTTTAGGGAGATGGTTTATTAACACCTTTGGAAATCATGGAACACATATCCAAAACTCAGAACACTTAACAGGCCGATTTAACAGCCATCTAAAATCAACTGTAGCATTATTTGTTGATGAGGCTTTCTTCGTAGGAGATAGGGCTGGCTACAACATATTAAAAGGTTTGATAACTGAAGATCGGATTATGATTGAACCTAAAAACGTAAATGCCTACCCCGCAAAAAATTACTTGAAAATCATAATGGCGACGAATGAAACACACGCTATACCCGCAGGCATCGACGAACGTCGGTATTTTATTATCCAAGTTTCTGACAGAGTAAAACAGGATCATAAGTATTTCAGTAAACTTAACAAATGGTGGGATAAAGGAGGAAAAAAAGATCTTTTTACGCTATTAAAGCGTATTGATTTAAGCCAATTCAACATACGAGAAGTTCCCAAAACAGCGGCGCTTGAACAGCAAAAACTAGAGTCGCTGACTGGATTAGATTCATGGCTTTATGAACTATTACAAGATGAAGTTAGATGGAAAATAAAATGGTCAGCCGGAGATGCTGCTAACAATTTTCGTATTTATTGTGACCAAAAGGGCGGCAAGTACAAATATGAGAACACATCTAATAGAGCTGTTGGCAAAGGACTACGCAAATGGCTAGTCGTGAAGCGCAGACGCACATTTGATGGCCGCAGTCGATACTATGAACTTATACTTCCAGATTTAAACGAAGCTCGTAAACAGTTTTCAGAAAAACTCGATACAAGAATTGAGTGGGATGTTTAGAATTATACAGAACCCCTACTCACTCCGAGCAAACTACATACGACATGTTGTAAATCAACTTTGTTACATTAATTTGATCTGGCTAGCCCATCAGTGTCCCATTTTTTTGAAAGGAAATGGGGCATACAAAACATCCTATTTTTATGACCCAAACGTATACTGTCCCATTTGTCCCATTTTTTTAGTAATATTAGAAATAAATAATGATCAGTACCTATACACCTCACCCTGCCCTTTAACCAAGTTCACAAAAACTTGGGCCAAATGGGACAGGTGCCATAAAACCTATATTTATATGAATAAAACGTGCCCCATTTCACATTTTCGAATTGGGACAACCAACGCCAACACAAGGAAAAGTAAACATGGCTAAAATAAAACTACAGGCTCACAGCGACTTTGACAAAGATATAAAACCCTTGGAGGTCGCATTGGAAGGTTTTACAGATGCAGTTGAGGGCTATTATGGATACATACACGGCTGCACTAATCTAAACGAGAGAAACTACATTGCTATGATGTGGGCAGCAAGCCACTTGACTGCTCTGGTTTCAAAAATGCGCCCCATCTATGAATTCGGGCTCAACGAGGTTAATGATGCAGAACTATGGGACCTAATGGAGAACTCTCCATATCCACCGTACAACCCCTACAAAAAGTGAGCTATTGACTGCAAATTCAATTTCAAGTTTAATTCTAAAGTTTTTAATAAAATTTAATTTTAGAGTAGGTAAAATAATGTCCAGTTCTTTTCTTGAAGTCACATGTGATGGATGTTCCTTTAGTGGAAGTTCTTTACCCACTATTGGTCGTTTCTTTTGGAGCCAAAATGGAAACTTCTTCCCAATCGATCAACAAATGGGTCTATGCGAAGACTGCGATGGCATCATAGCTATGGAAAGTTTTCCAGACTTAGAAATAATTAAGCGCGCAAAGGAAATTCATCCAATTTATCTTTTAGGAAAACCATTTATGCGACACCTTGAAGATGACCAAGCAAAATATCTTGCCAGCCAAAAAAGTTTTGAAATACTTGAAAATGTTATAGCTTTAGGTCGCCCTCCTGTCTGTCTAGAATGTGGAGGGAACACTGTTCATCCAATGACAATACCAGAAGGCGCACATGGAGACAAAGCTATTGATCTGGGAATTAAGCATTTTGGGTGTGAGGGCAGACTTAAAATACAAGGATCAGGAATGACACGGATTGGCTCTCATTCAGCAAGGCGCAACTATGACCTTAATGGCAAGTTAATCGATACAATTGAAGATGATATTAATATTGATGACTATGTTATTACGCCAAGGCAAAGGAAAAACATGATGTCAAAATCTAGAAGCAAACCTGATAAATCAGAAAAACGGACAATGTCGCCTAAATTGCGCGCATTCTTATATGCAGACTTTGATTAAAATGTTAAGTTTTGGTGACATTCCAACTAAAACCCATTCACACTAAATCAAAAACTTTTGGCTTCCCAAACAGTACATCCAAATTGTTTTTTTTCATTCTGAATAAATAACCTTGATCCTTAGCGGATCCATTAGGGTTCAGTTTGATTGTGTAATCTACGAAGACATCGCCAGCTTCAAGTAAAAGTGGTAAAGCTTCTATATTAGGCCCACGCGTATAAACACCCTCATGATATAAAAATTCTTCAGTATGATCTATAATTCGTGTCTGGCTCTTAACCCAAAAAGTTTGTCGATGTTTTTTTCTCAAAGCGTCTTGTAAAATTGATATTTCCCATAGAACATCGTCCTCACGACGATCAGCAATATTACAATACTGCTTTAACAAACTCTCTTCAGTACAAACTTCAAGCTGCAATCCATAACTGTTTTGTTTATGTGCATATATAGAATGGAAAAGTTGTTTTCTGTTCTTTTCTGTCGAAAACCGTCCCCGTTCTTCCAAAATTTGAAGCGAACTTTTTAACCTACTTTTCTTCCAGTCAGGGGTTTTTCCAAACAAAGTTTGATTTACGCTTCTTTTGCGGCTTGATTTTATTTCAACACCTTTGTAATCAGGAGCCCGGCTTGAATTTGCTGCTATTCCAAGCAATTCTTCTAGGGTGTAGCCAACGCCTGTGTCCCCTAAACGTTTAGTTTTAACCCAACCTGATTTACCTATATTTTGAAGTAATCCTAAAAGTTCGCGGGCTTCGGTAGTTAGTCCATCATTGGCAATTTGGAGGGCATTAAATAACGGATTTGAGCCATTATCAAGACTTTTTAAAATGTTCTGATCACTACAATTTATGACGTATACAGCGTCTTCGTTAGCAATGATGGCTAGAAGATTATATGCTACAGCATACGAGTTGAGCTGGTAGAACCATATCCGGGGATCGCCCTTTTTTGTTGTAGGTCGATACATAGAGGTTACTGTTTTTGTTAGCTCTTTCTCACAAACAAAGAATGTTTCCTTGAGAACTTTATAATCAGTACCTAGCTTCTGATTTTTGTAGTCATGCATTCCAGTCTTCAATAAATACTCTCGCGCAGTGTCTGTAGCATCTATAATCGATTTTTTCATTGCAGTTTCTGTTGGCACTAAAAATGCAGCTTTGAGCCCACACGAGGAAAAAATTGAAAGAACATTAGAAATGTTAGTGTCTGATGCTAAAATCATATGAAAATATTACACTATCATCTGAAGTGATCAATCAGTTTCTAATTCAGCACTTATCCGCGTACCTGTAATATAATGAGTTAGAATTGTATGAATATGTTTACCCACAGCTTCTGCTAAAAGCGGGGGTACAGCATTACCAACTTGCGTATACTGCGGGACTTCGAATCTCCTACGAAGACTTCCAGTGGTTTCTTTTGCTCTAAACTCAAAATTGTCAGGAAAACTTTGGAATCTTGCCATCTCTCGAACAGTCATTGTTCTCGGCATGAAAGGATGAACAAAATCTTCTGGAAGACTTACTATAGTCGGCGAAGGCTTATTCCATTTAAGAGGTCGTTGGCTATGTTTCTTTGTTTGAAGTTCAATTATTAATTTGGCCAATCCACTTAAAGAAGATGCTAATGTTTCACCATCAGGAGATATTGCAGGAAGCTCACAACATTCAATATGTTTGCAAATTTCTTTGCTTTTATCAGCTTCACTTCCATCAAGTTGAGCAGGCAAATTTAATATTTTTGGAGACAGCCCTTCATTCTGGAGATATTGATACAACCTAAAACGTGTCATTATTAAATCCGAATGATTACGTAAATTATGATTCATAATATCAGGCTGACGGTTTATCTTTCTTATCTTCTCTGACATCCAAGAAATATCTTGCCGCATTAATTTTGCATATTTTCCTGATTTTCGATTATATAATTTATCATTCGATGGGACAGAATAACCTTTATCATTGAGGTCCAAGAGCGCATTCTCAACAGTAAGAATATCCTTGCCAAAATGTGTTGCTTTAGGTGCCATAATTGGTCTAATTTTTTTCTTGAACTTTACAGGGTCGTCATATTCTGACCGCCAAAAATCTGCATTTTTAATATCTAAACTGGTTGCTATATCAGAACGCAAACCAATCAACATAACTCTAGGTCTATGTTGAGGTGCTCCAAAATGCATAGCATTTACGAGTAAAGATTGAACTAAGTACCCATTTTTTGTTTGTTCTAGAGCAAGTTTTAATTGTTCAAATGGAGACTCTTGCGCGTGTTTTTTGAAATTTTGCCTGATACCAGAAACGTTTTCAATTAATACCATTTTAGGGTTGATATGTTCCACCAGCTCAATGAATTGCCACGGAAGTTGGTTTCTGATGTCATCAGGATTTCTCCTACCTGCCAGAGAAAAACCCTGACATGGCGGCCCACCTGCGATCAGATCAATATCATTTGATTTTAAATTTTTTAATATTTTTTCATTTTCTAAAAGTTCACGTAATTCTTTTACAATTAATTTATTTTTTGCTTGGAATTCGATAGAACTATCCTCAGCAGCATAATCTTCCCAGAATTTTTTAGATGGTATACGATTGATAAGATTATGATAAAATGTCTCTGCTGCCATATCAGATTTTTCGACTGCCAGTTCCAATTCAAAACCAGCAGCCTCTAGTCCTAAAGAGAGGCCACCACAACCGGCAAAAAGGTCGATATATTTAAAAGTTTTTGACATTGACTACATTTCAAAAAAAAAGAACATTGAGAGAACAGGTTAGCAGGATAAAAAACCATTGTCCAGGTTAAACTTTATAAATCATATATTATTTGAATAAGTATTAAAGCTAGTTGACTGTGCAAAAATTAATTAATAGTGGCGTTAATTATTGAGTGCATAAATTCATAATAATGCTTTCATTATTACTTACAATTCATAATTCGCTTCCCTGAAAGACACGGACACTTTGTTCCTTTCCTAAAACCAGCAGTGTTTTTTAATACAGCTTTATTTTTAGCTAAAAGCTCATGCACAGCAGATCGCGACAACATTTTTAAATTTACAGAATATTTCTCCATAGCATCAGTTGTTTCAAGGTAATAGCCACAGGCTTCATCAATAATTTCTGTGGTCTGGATCAGTACACTTTTCACTGTGCCATCCGAAACGCTTTCCAGACCTAATGATCTAAAGACCTGAGGGTCACCAAATTCGTTTTTTACTATTTTCAAGCTTTTACTTGCCAACTCAAGATCGCCAAAATTTGGATGCAGATATTCTGATAGCAAAATGTATGAATTCCAAATGCCTTTAATTGCTTTATCTAACTGCTTTATTGGGGTGAGTATGTTCAACGGCTTTCGGTCTACACTATCATTTATTCTCATTTCATATGGCTTTATGTCAATATTTTTTATATCTACATTATGGTCAAAATCTCTGACCTCAGAACTGGTTTGAAACAACCCCCTCACTACTTTTGGTAGTAGTTCACCCTGTAACTCTTCCAAAGTAGTTTTAGTAGAAATAGGATAGTTTTTAGTTTGGCGAACAAAATAATTGTAATATGCGAGCCTTTCAACTAAAGATCTCAAGCTAATTACCAGCATTAAAGAATTCTGATTTTGGATGGAATCGATAGCCGCTTGACACAATATATAAATATTAATTCTTTTAGATTTAATTAACATATCAAAAGTAGTGGATAAATCCATTAAGGCTGAAAAATTATGATAATCTTTGTTTAAGTTAACCTTAATGTTAGAGTATTTCACATTACCTGGTCTCAAGTATTTATATTCCTTCATTGCATAGGAGTAATCATTGCCAGTAATTTTTTCGATATTTTTAGGTATGTTCTCAAAAAGTGCGCTCATGTTGAAAGCTTAACTAAAAAAATACTGAAGTATAGGAACATTTTAATACCCCCCCAACTTTAACCACTGGCAGCTTTCAGTAATTCATTAAAAATATTTGAAATATTATTTATCTATTTCAGCAGTTACAATATATCGTTCAGAACCAGTTTTTTGCGAATTAAATGGCCAACAGGTTGTGAGGATAAGAATTTCATTATCTGTATTTTGTGCAGATATTGCTAGTTCAGGCTTCTTGGTAATATCAGTTTTAGAAATAATGAACGTTTTCAATATCCTATCAGACATAATTAATTCAACTTTATCACCAATATTTAATTTAGACATGAACTGCATATGACTATCACGGTGCCCAGCAAGTATAATTGGGTTACGGTTTTTTGAGAACTGGACACTATTAACGCGCCCAATTCCCCATGCCATAGCTTCGCCTGAAGCATTGTTTAATATAACCCTTGAGATATTCAGCTTAGGGACAGTTAACTCTCCTATCATGTAAAAGTCTGCACTTCTCCATGGTTTTGATAGTTTATTTGCCTTTAATGACTCTTTCCAAGCTACTTCGAGGTAATGCTGCCCAATTATAGCTTTAATTGGCTGCATACTCGCTTTAGCTATTCCAATAAGGCCAATAACAACCAAACAACAACCAAGCGCAGTAAATAATTTACTATACATTATTCTTACGCCCCACTGTTGATAAGGTCATTAGACCAAGCAACAAAGAAAGCAGCGCAAATAAGATAGAGACCTTCCAATTCAATGAGGTTTGAGGAAGTTGTTGCATTTCAGTTTTTTGATCAAGGTTTGCAGATTTAAACCAATCGTTTCGAGACGATACCTGTTGCAGCTTCTGCGGTACGATTTGATTATAATTATAATCAAATTGCTTTGGGTCCCAACCATCTGGAATTGCTGCTTTTAATTTTTTTGAGCCTAACTCAACACCAACAGGTCGTGACGGTGTAATATCCACAGCAACCATCGAGGATAGACGTGAAACCAAACCATAACTTAATGCTGTTTGAAGTAACTTTCTGTCCATATGAGCTTTTTGATTTTCATTTGGATTTAAAGAAACTCTGTTACGTTCCAAGTTAGATATCTTTTCTCTAGCCCAAAGCTTTGCGATCCCTATTTGTTTTGCACCCTGATCCAGTGGAACTTTAGCGACCCATTTCTGATTTCCTATGTTACCTGTGATTTGCGCCACGCCAGATGCATTCTTACCTCGTATGGCAATAGACAACGGATCACCCACATATAAATCTGGCAATGGATTTTGATAAACTTCTGCCTTAAATCCCTTTGGTAATATAAGTTCTAGGTCAGTGATTGCAGGGTTTTCAATTTTATTGAATAGTTCTTCCATTCGAACAGATATCTCACTCATATCACCTATATGAATATGTGATCCTCTTCCTATTTCTGCCGCTCTAGTCATAAAGAAGCTATTTGGGGCTGATCCTATTCCAATCGTAAATAATCGAGAGGTTTTCAATTTGCTATTTATAAGAGAAAACAATTCAGTTTCTTCAGTTACAGCACCATCAGTTAAGAATATTAATTGCTTAAGTACCGATTTATTAGACCTAAAGTTATTAAGAGAAAATGATAATGCTGGATACATATCAGTACCATTCTCAGCAGATAGC
>Ga0206125_10003495_pt1 | contig 15006 bp, 15 predicted proteins | sample Helgoland_Spring_4_FD_148598 | JGI IMG/M metagenome (GOLD analysis project Ga0206125, IMG submission 148598) | Pelagic subsurface seawater microbial communities from Kabeltonne, Helgoland, North Sea - Helgoland_Spring_Bloom_20160331_1 | ecosystem: Environmental > Aquatic > Marine > Epipelagic ... | reverse complement strand
TTTTTCTTTTTTTTTTTTTTTCTTTTTTATTTCATTAATTTCTTTAGAAATTAATTCTTCTTTTTTTTTTTTAGATTCTGTGTTTTTTTTTTTAAAATTTTCGATTGATTCATCAAGCTCTAAAATATTTAGTATATGTTCTTTATTCCAATCAATTACCCACCCTTTTTTTTGATTATTTTCCCAATTTTGTTTAAAATAAAGATTTTTAATATTTTCTTCATTGAATAATACCGACTCATTTAATTCTACTTTTATTTCAAATTCTTTCAAATTTTTCTTATTATCACTATCACTTTTAAAGTAATTAGAAATAATAGTATCAATAAAATCTTTATTTTCAGGTTTGTTAGATTCAATTATATTTACAGACATTAGTATAGAAACAATCATCAAATCAACTTCTTGACATGATATAACTTGTAATTCCATGTCTTCTTCATTTAACTTTTGTTCATTAGGATTGATCGCCACAACACTTTCTTTTTGTGTATCTGTCTCGGCATCAGCACTATTTTTAGCGGATGCGTCTGCGGCACTTTTTTTAGCGGATGCGTCTGCGGCACTTTGTTTAGCTGCTGCTGTTTTTTTTTCTATATTCAAAAATCCATTTTTTAATCTTTCTTTTTTTTCTTTTTTTGCCTTTGATAATAATTGACTTTTTTTCAAAAAACTTGCCACATCTATTGTTGGATTAAATTTTCCTTTAACTAATGCGCAATCATTTATAGAGTTAATACGGTCTACTTCATATTGTTTCCATTGTTGTCTACACTGTTTATCACGAATCTGAATATATGAATCAACTTGCTTTTGTGCTGCTAATTCTAATGCCATTTTTGTATCGGTAGGTTTTCCTGATGCAATTTTTTTCCATACAATTTTTTTAGGTATTTGATGTCCATAACAATTATCTGTTATTTTAGTTAAATTAATTAATCCATGTGGTATTAATAGAGCATCATCACACGCATCACCATCGATATTATCATCCCCTTCACACGAATCTTCCATTTCGTTATAATTATAACATGTTGGGAAATACCATGTAGTATTCAATGGTTGAAATGAATATTGTTGAATATACTGTATACCAGAAGTAGCATGACTGGTACCTTTACTTAATGTTTCAAATAACTCAGGATAGTTTATAACTTTAATATACTCTGGAACGACGTTTAATAAATCACCCGACCCAGTCATGTATTGTTGGAACTCATGTAATCCTTTTCCACTACACCAATTAAAATCGTCAAGGGTTTTCTGTATTTTTTCTGTTTTTTCTTTCACATCGGCATCATAAAAATATTTACCAATATTATAAGAAGTCGCACCAACGGCTGTAGCAGCCGCTGCTACAGTACCAACGGAGGATGTGGCAGCGGCTGCAATTAATCCACCCCCCAACCCACCAGTGGCAACCGTCATCCCTATTGCTCCTCCTAATACTACAGTCCCAACTACCTTTGTGCCAGCTTTAGCGATACTACTATATGTATTAAATCCACTGACAGATTCATCTATAATAGCATTTAAATCGGCATCAAATTTTTGACATACCATTGTCATTTTAGGTTTTGACCATATGTTTTTTTTTTTTCCATTGAGGTCTTTAACTCTATCAAATTCGAACGTTACCTTGTAATTTGCTTTTTTTGGATTTGGAGTTCCTCCAGATTGTATTTTATGTGTTTCATGTTTATTATGAATATGCTTTTTCTTCTTTTTTGAATATTTTTTTATGATTCGATTCAATCTAATTTTATTAGATTTAGCCATATATATATAGTTAATATATTAATATAATATAATTAACGATTTATACCGAAGTTAATCGAGAATCTGTTTGTATATGTTTGTCTTTTTTTTTGTCATTTAGACTAATATTTTCCAAATGATTTAGAAAATTGAAATAAACCTCATTTTTTTTGTTACAACAAAAATATTGATATATTTTTTCACATGTAGATAAGTTTTGTTCATATTCACGGTGTGGATGTATCCATAATTTATCTACATAATCTATATTTTTATGCGCAAACATATTTTTAACATAATGATTAAGCAATCGACGTTTAAAATATACCAATTCTTTGTAATGAAGAATATTTTCAAATGCCTCACGAGTATTTAGTAAGAAATCATAAATTTCATTTTCATAATTCGAAATTAAATTTTCCCATAATTCAGTATTTTGGTATGTGATATTAAAGTTCTTAATTCTGTGTTTTGTTTTACGTGATTTATTGATGATATATGAAAAATTTTCTAATGTTTTTCCAATAGTTTCCTTTTTATCATCCATTTTAAAAAAACGCATGATAGATAATATAATAGCAATATATGAGGCAAAAAGTATTGGTAATACTGTTCCAACAAATATACTTAATTCATACAAAGAATTCAAGGTTTCGATAAATGTAATTAATGTCGAAAATACGATAACTGATATTTGAATAATATTAATTTTGAACGCAATATTGTCATATTTTAATGATAATATTGCTTTGTTTTTACAAGATATATCAATACTTTTTTTGATTTGTTTAAACCTTTCATCTTGATCTATTTTATATTTATTAACTTTAGTTATATCTTCATTACTTGAAATATCCTTTTTAAAATCAAAATTATTTAACTGCGTTGTTGGTTGAGATATATCAAATACTAAATTATCCATATTAATTAAATTAATAGTGTTTCTTTTAATATAAAAATTGTAGATTGATTCATTTTATTTAATATTATTAATCAAGAAATTCTAATTCCTTTTCTTTTTTCTTTCGTCCACCTTTTACTGGAATATAGACTTGAATTTCCTGTTTGGTATTATCATAAAATTTGATATTATAATCATTTTTCTTGTAAAATGCTATTCGTTTTAATTTTTGTTTTGCAAATAACGAGAATTCATCAACTATATCATAGATTAATGGTATAAATTTGCGGTCTTTTTCTTCTTGTCTAAGTATACGTCCTACTGCTTGTTCAATATTACTTTTTGGAGACATTAAGAAAATGGTATCTAATGGGTATTTACAATCAAACCCTTCACTAGCCATCATAAAGGTACCTAATATAACATCTTTAGTTTCAGTTTCTTGTAAGTCTTTTTCTTTCATTCCACCTAAATAAAATCCCGAACTATATTTACCATTATCTATAGATGGCACTAAACTATGAACTACTTTCAAATGTTCTCTTCTATCACTTAGCATTAATATTTTTCGTCCTTCTTTAAGGCAATCCGCTAAATGTTCTATCATATTTTTAGTACGTGGATAAAAATCACAAATATTGTTAATCATTTTTGCTGAATTTGGTTTTTTATTATAATTAAATATTTCTTTGGAATATGATGGGTCATTATTAATGTACATTATCATTTTTACATTTACATTACTATCATCCCTTTTTTTAATACTATACACAATTTCACCTAATGACCATTCAAATACTTTAGATAATCCATCTAATCTTTTTGGTGTTGCTGATAATCCTAATGTATATTTACAATTAGTTTTCAACAATGCTTTAGAAAAAGTTTCAGCACCTAAATGATGACATTCATCATATATAACTAATCCAAATTTAGAAAATATATTTTCAGAATAATCAATCATGGATATACTTTGAAGCATTCCAATAACAATATCGTATCCTTCGACATGTATAAATGAGCTTTGCAATCTTCCAATTTTAGCATCAGGTAAAAATTCTTTAATTCTTTCTTTCCATTGATTTAGTAAAAATTCTTTATGGACTATTACTAATGTTTTTACCTTTAATATACTAGCTATATACAATCCTATAACTGTTTTTCCATATCCACAAGGAACTGATATAATGCCACCACCAACTTCATCTGCTGCTTTCAAATAAGCATCTACAATTGGTTTTTGTTTGTCTTTTAAATTTTTAGAAAAATTGATATTAATACTTTCAGGTTCATTTAATTTAGTTTCTAATGGTAATCCAAATTTTTTTTGTCCATAATATCTAGGCAAATAAAATTTTCTATTACTTTCACAATAGACTGGAAATGGAACTGGTTTCATTCCATAATCGCCATTTATGAATGGTTTTACAGTTAAATCTTTTTTTAGTTCAATAATCTCGTGATTATCTAATTCTTCTTTTAATACAGAAAATCCCCGTTTTCCAATCGCGGTTTTCATTATACATTAATTAATAAAACAATAATTTATTCAATTTTGAAAAAATAAAATATATATATATATTTATATGTCTAGTATGAATAAAAAGGTGAATAATGTAATCAAACGATTAAATAACAAAAATAATAATGTAAACAATGCAATCAAAAATGTAGTAAACTCAGTTAATAACTCATACAATAACAAAGTAAATTCGAACAAACCATTCTCATATTTTATAATAATATGTCTTGTGGTATTAATAGTTTGTATTCAATTTATTCCAGTTAATGTATTGAATGTATTAAATAATTCTGTTGTTAGATTAGTTGTTATAATATTAATATGTTTATTATGTTTAGTTGACCCAATTAAAGCATTATTATTAGCTATAGCATTTGTTGTAGCTGTTCAAAGAACACATTCTAATTTATATTCAAATAATTCAAATAATATTATTAATAATGTTGTAGTGAATGAAGCTAATGTAAATAATGTGTCATTAAATGAAAAAATTAATAATGTGTCATTAAATGAAAAAATTAATAATGAATTAAATGTGAAGTTAGAAAATAATTTGAATGTTATTGAAAATGAATTAATCAATAATATAGGAAATAATGTCCCATTAGATGTTGTCAAAAATGTAGTTAAAGAAAATGTAAATACTGTTGTAAATAATGTATTGAATAACACCAAAAATAATACTAATTTAAATAATGAAATGTTATTAGATATTATTCAGAATAATACTAATATTAATAATGCTGTCAATAACACTATTGAAAATGCTATTAATTCATTAACTACAGATGCTGAAAATAATGTTAATGTTTCAGAAGTTAAAAATGTAGTACATAATGCTGTCAAAAATGCTGTTAACAATGTTGTTAATAATGTTATTAATAATTCTAATAATGTCAATAACAATTCACTTAATGTTGATATTAATGGTAATGTGGTTGATAATAATGGGAATGTTGTCGGAGAAACAAATTTAAAGGTTGATGTTAATGGTAATGTTGTTGATAATAATGGTAATGTTGTAGCAAATGCCTTAAATCTTGAAATTGATAATGGAAATGTAGTAAATACTGTAAATGGTAATATTGTTGGAAATGTTAATAATGTTAATAATGCCAATAATGCCAATAATGGTAATATTGTTGGAAATGTTAATAATGTTAATAATGCCAATAATGCCAATAATGTTAATAATGTTAATAATGCCAATAATGTCAATAATGCCAATAATGTCAATAATGCCAATAATGTCAATAATGCCAATAATGTCAATAATGCCAATAATGTCAATAATGCCAATAATGTCAATAATGCCAATAATGCCAATAATTCTTTAATTGTTGACATTAATGGTAATGTGCTTGATAATAATGGGAATGTTGTCGGAGAAACAAATTTAAAGGTTGATGTTAATGGTAATGTTCTTGATTCTACTGGAAATGTATTAGCAAATAATGTTAATCTTGAAGTTGATGATAATGGAAATGTAGTAAATAATACTAATGGTAACATAGTTGGGAATGCAAATGTTGCTAATGTTGCGAATAATATTGATACATTAAATAGTTTAGGAAATAATATTAATGCTACAAATAATATAGAATCAAACAATGATTTAGCATTATTAGCTAATATCAATAATGATGTTGTTGATGTTTCAAACAGAAATAGTAGACATGGTTCAAATGTATCTTCTAATAATAATGATAAAATGGCAAAATACAAAATTAAAAATAATAATTTATTGTTAAGTGATATTGATGGATATAAATTAGAAAATAAAAATATGTTGTCGGGACCATTCAATAATGATATTAAAGCACTAAACAATGATGATTTACTTGACAAAAATCCATATTTTAATTCAACCAATTCAAACTTAAATAAAGAAACAAATAATTCAAATAAACGTGTTAATCATATGAATGGATATAATAATAATAATTTAATAACTAAGAATCCATTTCCAGGATCAAATACATCATTTACAAAAGAACCATACACATTAAGAAACAATAATATAAACCCATACAATAACATGGTATCTAAACATAAATCAATTAATAATGTTGGTAACAAAATATTAGAAGGATTTGAATCAAATGTAAATGTAAATAACGCTTTTGTTCATGCTTCTAATAACCATAACAACAATCCCGTTAACAACCATAACAACAATCCCGTTAACAACCATAACAACAATCCCGTTAACAACCATAACAACAATGTTGTTAATAACAATGGTTTAGTTAATGACCATCATTCTAATAACCATAACAACAATACTGCTAATAATAATGGTTTAGTTAACAATAATAGTAGCAATTGTACAAAAAGTTGTTGTTCGCAATCAAACAATACATTAAGTAACACATTAAATGATGATAATTTAAATTTATTAAGTTATACAACAAATAATCAATTAAGAAAAGCACAAAACCGTTCAGTTGGTGGCAATCAAAATAAAGGACCAATAAAAAGTAGAAATAACATGTTAAGTGCTCAAGGATATAATTTAGTAAATTCAAATGTCAGTGGCTTTAATGAATCTGGACACAACTCAATTAATTATCAGTGTGTTTAAAAATCTCTATTACAAGCTGCCCATGATGGTAATGACGCATCTATATAATCTTTACCTGCTAATAAAATTAATAATTTATGAAGTTGGAAATTACCAAATAAATATTTAACAAATATTAGGGCATTCATGAACAACAGTACCACAATCAATAAGAGTATAAATTGTTTCATGTAATTTTTAGTTGATTCTGATACACCTTCATCGGATACATTCTCAGATACTAGTTCGGTTTTAATAGGTTTTACTAATAATTCAGATAATGGATTTTTGGAACATTTTAAATATTTATTATTCGATATTTCTATTTTTGAATCTGATTTAGATTCATTTTTATAATATGGTTTATACATGACTACTCTTTCACCAATATCTTGTGTTACTCTTATATTTTCTCCAATATTTAATTTAAATATTTCTAAATTTGTTTCACCAATACTACCAATATCTTCATAAACTATTACCTTATAGTTTGTATCGCATGGAGGAAATGGTAAACTTCCATCATATATATAATATGATTTATTTTCTGGAATTAGCATATTAGCACCCCATTCATTTGATACCATTATTTCTTTAAAATAATCGGTGGATTCTTTTGGTATTTCATTTATGAATTGATTTATAAATTGTTCTGGTTTTCCATGATGAGGTCCACCTTCAAATAATCGACATAATATAATTCCTTTTGGTGTATCTGCGTTAGTAGTTGTTTTATTATCACTACTTAATTTATGAATCATACATATTTCTAAATCATATTTAGAATTATCAATATTATGTAATGTTGGTACATGAATTGTAATTTCACTTAATTCATATAATACATTATTGTATTCTAAATATGAACCAAATGAATATTTTAATCTAACTAAGTTATTTTTATAATTTACAAAACATTTAGATGATTTATAATAAAGATTAAAGTCACATAGTGATTTACAGATTTGAATTACATTTGGATCAGTATTAATGTTAATAGGACTTTGATTTGGTGCTAAACATTGTCCTGTCCAGGAAAAACTATCTGAAAATGACCATTTATCATTTGTATCAATCATTAATAATAATATACATTATTTTTTGGTATATTAATATTTATTAATTTATATAGATATTTTAATGATTACATATATTATTTTACTATTAATAATATATTATTTGTATATTAAAAAAGAATATTTTATATCCAATACAAAAGCAGAACTACCTAAAACAAAAAAATTAATAAAAGATATATTAAAAACACATATTGAAGAAACAAATTTAGATAAATATAACAAAAATACGTATACTCCTAAAAATGTATTAGCATATAATCTTAATTCAACCGATGAATATAATATACTAAATAATTATGGTATAAAAAATCAAAAAAAAAGAAATTTGTATAGTAGAAAAAACAATAATTGTAATACATTACCATACAATAAAACCCAATTATTTAATAATTATGATACTGTTTTAGATTATTCATTTACAACTATTTATTTAAATAATGAACATAATAATTGTAAAAAATATGGTCTATCAAAAATTCATTTAATAGGTGATAAGAATACATTTCAATGGAGTTATGAAACAAAACATTTAAAAAATAAATATTTTTATTTATTTTATAAAATAAGGGATGAAAAATGTCCAACAAAATTATTAAATTATAATCTATTGAAAATTACAACTAATTTTCAATCTCCTGAATTTTCGTTGTCTATAAATAATTATAAAAATAGAAACATATATATTATGAATTTTTTAATTAAAAACAAATTTTGTGATATATACATAGTTTTAACAGAAAAGAAAAACATGTTAATTAAATCAAATAATATAATTATTGAAAATTGAAAATATTTAAACTTATATTTTTATTAATATTAAATGAACAGAAATTGCAAATACCAAAAATATGTTATGGAAGAAGAAGATGTAAATGAAACATTAGATTCTGAATCAATCAAAGTGATTGATAATCATATATATTTTTATTCTGAAGTATCTATGTCATCTATTATGAAACTAACTGAGTTTATAAAAAAAACAACAAATAAATATTTGTTTCTTAATATTCAATTAAATATTGATGTAGAATTATATTTACATATAAATAGTGGTGGTGGTGATGTATTTGCTGTATTATCTATCATAAATTTGATTCAAACTAATAAATTGAATATTAATACTATTATTGAAGGCCAAGCTTGTAGTGCTGCTACAATTTTATCTATGATTGGTTCAACACGACAAATTACACAAAATAGTTATATGTTGATACATAACGTATCTAGTGAATTTTGGGGAAAAATGCATGAATTTGAAGATGAAATGAAAAATTTGACATTGCTGACAAAAGATTTACGTAAAATGTATTCTAAATATTCAAATATTAAAGCAACACAACTTGACAAATTGTTGAAAAAGGATTTATTGCTAACGGCTAAAACGTGTTTGACTTATGGATTAGTAGATGAAATTATCTAATACTATAGTATAATGGATATTATTCACATCGCAGATATTTTAGCAATACCTTTATTTTTATTGTTGATTATTTATTTTAGTAAAAAGAAAAATAAAAATATAATTGAATATATATTATTATTGTTTGGTATATGTGGTTTTATAATCGATGTATATTTTTCTATATACTATATTTTTATGAAAAAGACTTTATAATAATTTTAAGTCCATTCAAAAAATAATAATGATTCCTAGATTTTTTATCAAATTTATTATTTTTACAGTTTGTTTTTCATAATATTCTTCATGTTTCATACCTAAATATACAATAAAACTAATTAATGTTGTACATATTATAAATACTAATTGTATATTATTTACATACTTAATAGCTTTATAAGTATTTTCATTTTTTGTATCATTTTTTATTATATTCCTTTTATGTTGTAAGAATGTTATTATTATTAAAAATACTAAACTTATTAAGAAATAAATATACACCAATACATACAAATATCATTTTGAATGATGTTATATTTGTTAAAATTATTATCTATAATCAATACAACAAAATATAATATTATTACTGCTATAAAATGTCTAATACATATATATTATAATTAAATAAATGTTGAATTCTACATGAAAATGTATTTACAATAAAATTCTCAGAAATTAATAAATAAAAAAATAATAAAATTTTATTCCATTTTCCAATTTATTTACAGAAATCATAACTTATATATTATTAACACAAATTATTAGTCAACTATTTTATCATTAAATTCTGAATTATCTATTTCTATAAATTTGCTTTGTTTAGTTTTGTATAGTTTAAACATTACAATATAATAAGTATCTTTTTTTTTGTTATAAATTTTAATTGGTTCATTCTCAATATGTGTGTTTAATTTTTTTATACATTCCTTTATTTTAATTTCATTTTTTCCAGATTTTCTTTGTTGAATATTTATTATAATTGTATTATCATTCAACTTTATATCTTCTAAACGATCAATATTAATATCTATTTTATCTGAAATATTTTTTTTAATTAATTCTATTAGTTTAGTATTTTCTATTTTTTTTAAATTATTATTTTTGTTATATTTTATATTTATGGTTTCTTTTGTATCGCTTAAATCTAAATCACTTTTTACAAATCTATTATTCAATATATAACTAATTTTTATTGGATTATTATATGAATTATTAACACTAAATAAATTATTATCATCACTCCATATACTAAATGGATTATTACTACTAACATTATTATATATCATATTATGTGATGGTTTATAAATTTGTTTAATATAATCTAATGATATCGAATATATTAAATTATCTGCTTCTGGTTGGTCATCTCCAACCACAACAATATCTCCAAAAAAATAATGATCATTATGCGGGATTGGTCTCCAAAAATGAATATTTTTATTATTGTATTTTACAGTTGATATACTTTTGTATCCATAATTTAATGGAATCTTACAGAATGATTTATGTACTACAATCGTATCTAATTTACCATTTGGATTTATATTTTTAGTTAAACAAACGTCTCCCAAAGAACAAAAATTTTCCATTACACTCGGACGCCAAATATGAAACTCTTTATTTAATGTATTATTTTTATAACTACATATTTTTTTATATGAATTTATAGTTTTAACATATATTTTTTTCTCTATTTGTAAATAATCATAATTTAGATTATATATATTTTGTATTGTATTTAAATTATAGTTATTCAAATTATTACATACAAATAAATTTGATTGTTGAATATCCCATAATTCATATCCTTTATCTATTTTAGAAATTTTATTATCTACAATTTTATTTTTAATATTAGATATTATACAATATTTTTTTGGAATCATTCGAATCGAATATTTTGATGGATATTCTTTACTATAAATATGACCCAATGACAAATATTCATTACTTGGAATTGGTTTCCATATTGCATAATTTTTATTTGTAATAGATACTATTTCATATTTTATTGGTTTATCATTACTTTGTATTCCAATATTATTTTTAACTAATGTTGCTATAACTGTTGGTGGTTTTTTATTAAATGTTATATAATTTCCGATTGGATAATAATCGTCTATTGGTTGTGGTATCCATATAGTATATTTACTATTTCCATATACTTTATTAAAATTATTTGTTTTTTTAATTAATAATGAATTTGTTATTTGCGAATCTGAAAAAGTTTCTAATGATTTATATTGAATATACATTATTATAATCAAAAATACTACTATCAATACTAAGCATATTAATAATTTCATCTTAATAATAATATAGATTTTTATATCGTAAAGTTTATTCAATATAAATACAAACACTTTATACTAATAAAGTAGTATAATTAATTTTGAATTCCATATACATCCTTACCTCATTATACAGTTATATAAATTATCATTAAAACAATATATTTCTACTATCTAAATATTATTAGTAAGGTATATATCTTGGTTTATTTAATTTATAAATTTTTACAGTGAAATCACCATTATAGGATGGTATAATGACGCTATCTTTATCATAAATTTCATCACACCCATAATCATCGGTACAATCTTTATTTTTATGATTGACTGGTATTTTAACTGGATTCAACTTATCTGTTTCGGTATAATATAACCATTTATTAGATCCTCTATATGTTGGTTTACCATACAATGGTAATACAACACTATCAGTATTATTTCCTGGAACTGCTGTCCCATCATTTATAGTATTTTTTGATAAAATTCCAACTTGTTGGAACTCACCACCACTTTCACGGGTTTCAATATTAATTGGAATACCTCTTTTTAATGGTGGATATAATGGATTTGATATTACTTTTCTGTCATGATTAGATTCATTATTAGCCATATGTTGTTGTTGTAGTAGTTGTTCTTGTTGTAGTAATTGTTGTTGTTGTAGTAATTGTTCTTGTTGTAGTAATTGTTGTTGTTTTATGTTGGTTTCTTCTTCGTTTTTGTCCATAAAGATTTTTTTATAACTTTCTTTATTAATAATATACATTACAGATAACAATATAATTATAATTATAATAGCATTACTGTGATTTATACATATATACCCATTAGGACATGTACCATTCATTATAATTTTAATATATTTTTATTATACTAATCTCACATTATTAATTGTTTTATAGTTTTTTTCTAACAAACTAATATCATTTTTTATATTATTTATTAATTCATAACCTTCCTTTAATTTATTAACATCTAATACATTTCGTGATAAATTAGTTTCATTGTAATTAATCTTATATTCCTTTAACTTTTTCAATAATGTTTTTATATCATAATCTATCATTGTAATTTTAATATTTTCATTATATAATTCGTTGTTATCTAATCCATTATTATTATTTTCTATCATATTTTTTTTTAAAAACCATCTGTGATGTCCATCTAATATAAAATTATCATTCGATATTATAATAGATTTATTTATAAATTGTTTATTATTTTCTCGTTTCATTTTATCTATTTTATTTTTTTTTATATTCTGTATTGTTGGTTTAAGATTATAAATATTTATTCGTTTATGTACTATTAATAGATCATCTATATTCTTAATTTTATTTATAAACTGATTTATAAGCTCTTCAGAAATAATAGAATCTACATTATATAATTTTTTATTAATTAACTTTCTTTTCTTCTTTGAATTATTTTTGATTGGGGGGTCAATACTAGTATTAATATTGATACTATTATTTCTGACACTATTATTTTCATTATTTACTATAGGTTTTTTTGAAATGATTGTTTTAAAATTTTCTAGTAAATGAAAATTTTTTACTATACCATATAATAAACTAATAATATATGAAAATAATATAGCATTATTTTCATTTATCATGTTTCTTAATACTAAAAATGACAACAATAATATTAATACATTAATAATATTTTTGAAATAAATACTAATACATATATAAATTATAACTAATAATTTTATACCATATTGATTCAATAAATGATATACCATATAATATAAATAATTATTTTAATTGAAGGATTATATACTTTTATTAATTCCAAAATACAATCCACCAGCAATTATACCTTTAATTAACAAAATAATAATAGTCGCGTAAGATACTAATGATGGTTTAGATTTAATAGCATTTTCTATCATATTAGATAATGCTGGTATAGAAATAACTATAGCTAATAAAGCTACTAATAATGGCTGTTTAACTAATACTAATAATTTATTAACCATTGTATCAGATTCATTTAATCCATCTTCTTTATTGGAATTTTCAAGCATTTGATGATGCATCATTTCTTGCTCATTCATATGATTTGAATTATCCATAGCTTGTTGTTGTGCCATAGCTTGCTGTTGTGCCATAGCTTGCTGTTGTGCCATAGCTTGCTGTTGTGCCATTTCGTGTTGAGCCATAGAATTTTCATTTAATTCTTCTGAAGGATTTTTGTTTGTATCAATTTCTTGAAGAATCTCCTTTACAAGTTGATTTTCAGTATCATCAACTGTTGAATTAGATTGTTTATTTTTAATGTTTGGCAAATTAGATAATGGGGTAGAACGACTCATTTATAACATATTACTATAAAATCTTTATTAAAAACGAACGAATAAATATTAGTTTGATTTGTAGCATTTATTATTTATTCTTATGCTATCATCTGAAGAAACATCAAAATTGTAATTTAATATTATTGAATTTTTTTTTTTAAACATCATATATATTATTATACCAAACATTATACCTAAAATTATTGATACTAATTTATTTATCATTAATATAGATACATAAATTAATTTTTACACATTGATTCTTTAATATTTACAATTTTATTATTTAGTCTAAAAATAATTTTAGGTGATGGTAATATTAAATAAATTATTAATATCATTAAACATAACGTTATTAATAAATAATTATTATTTATCATATACTATATAAAAATAAATTATTCAAAATATAATTATTCAAAATATAATTATTCAAAATATAATTCTTCATTATCTATATATTCATAATCGCTTTCATCAGAACTTTCGAATTCAAATTCTTCTATTTTATTTAATAAATTTATTTTTCGTATATTTCGACATATAAAATGACGAATATAATTTAATTTTATAGCATTTTCATTTTCCCTTTTTTTTTCTTCTAAATATTTATTTTTTATTAATATACTTTTCATGTATATATTAGATATATTTATTATTTATTAATAACTTACTTTTTTTTACTTACTTTTGCAAAATCTAAATTTGGATTAACAGTAATATATTTAATATTTGAATCTTTCACTGTTTTATTCAATTTTCTAGATAGTAAATTAATATCTATATCATTGTCTAATTTTTTCTTTATTGTTCCACTACATAATTCAGTTAAATCTATTTCTGAATTAGATGAATCAGTTTCTGAATATAAATTAGATGTTTCCGATATAGGATTTATTTTTATAGTCTTTATTGTACAATTATCATCTAAATTAAGTCCTATAGATTTATCCTCTTTTTTATCTTCTTCTGATATTTGATTCTTAAATACTATACTAGATTCTTCGTCATCATCTAAATTAACTGTTTTAAACTCTCCTAAGCTCGATAAATCAAATGATTTTAATCCTTCATCTAATTCCAATTCAATAGGCTTTATTGAATCTCCTAAATCCAATTCAATAGGCTTTATTGAATCTCCTAAATCCAATTCAATAGGCTTTATTGAATCTCCTAAATCCAATTCAATAGGCT
>Ga0206125_10003488_pt1 | contig 15027 bp, 10 predicted proteins | sample Helgoland_Spring_4_FD_148598 | JGI IMG/M metagenome (GOLD analysis project Ga0206125, IMG submission 148598) | Pelagic subsurface seawater microbial communities from Kabeltonne, Helgoland, North Sea - Helgoland_Spring_Bloom_20160331_1 | ecosystem: Environmental > Aquatic > Marine > Epipelagic ... | reverse complement strand
ATTTTCTAATACTTCACCAACATTTAAATCAGATTTTTTATTAAATTTTATTTTATTCTTTAATTCTTCAAATGTAGCCATAACTTAATTTTGTTTTAACATTTATACATATTAAATTCCTATATAAAAATCATTATTTTTTATCAATAACCCACCTTCTACAACAGAAGGGAAAGAAGTAAAGTTTTTAAGTGATAAAACTCCCTCATTATTTACTTTAAGTTGTTCATCTCCTGATTTTTTGACAATAAAAATATCATCATTTTTAGTATTGCCGATATCTACTGTTAAGTATGCATTATCTATTTGTACATTTCGGCTATCCCCATTAATTAAAAGACCAGGAGTTGTTGTTGTCCAATCATCATCTTGCCCTACATTAGTATTATTAGTAATGTTTTTAGTAAAACTACCTCCACTACCCCCTGTAGTTCTAACAGATTTAAGTTTTTGACCGGGTTCATCAATAACAGTAGTTGCCTGATTAAGAATTATTTGGGCTTTACTAAAATATCTGGTGTTTTGTTCTTTGAGTTTTTTCTGAACATTATCAGGTACAATGTATCCTTGTAATTTTAAACTAAAATTAGCTCTAACGATTCTACTGTCCTCATTGGTTAATTCATTTATATTATTAAACGAATCAATCATTGCCATAAATTTAAATTTTTCTGGATCACCCCAATATGAATCAGAAGCATAATTAATTGCTTCTATAATTTTATTAAGTTGGGAAATATAATCTGTCCAAATAATACCATTATATGTTAAATTAACATAGTCAGGAACTACAGTTGCTGTGAATTCTTTTTTAGGGATTCTATTATTTAATAAAGCAAACCTGTCAAATGGGTTGCTTTTAGTATATTTTTCTTGGTGAGTAATATAAAGTTGAGGAGAATTGGCATCTAATTTATTACCTAAATCTCTACGTTTTTCAATGCTTTCTCTTTTAAGCATAACAAGAGGTGTTTGTACTTTACCTCCTTTATCTCTATAAAATCCATCTTTTTGAGCTAATTTCCATCTTTCACCTGAACCATAAATTACAGGTACATCAATCATATCTCCATTAGATAAGACTGATGGTTTAATTATATTTTCAAAATAGTAAAATATAGATTCATCAATATTTTCTAATCCTAAATGAAATCCTTCATTAGTTTTAGAATCATTTTTACTAATAATGTTTCCTCTATTTTTATTGGGTCTAATGTCAGGGCCTAAAGCTATAGCAGGTACATCAGGAGATCCTCCTTGGTCTACTGCAGTATCAACTATAGCTTGTTGTGACAATTCATATTGTCTTGCTACTTTAGGTTTTTTAGTTATTCTGTTAGACATTAGCTATATAGTTGTGTTCTTGGATTAGCATCTGTTTGTTCAACTTTTGTAGTTGTAGGATATTTGCCTGATCTAAATGGAACTGTTTTTAATTGTTCAATTCTTGATTTAGAAGCTTTACAGATAATTGAAAGCGAAACACCAAAATCATCGGTATCTTCATTCATTGAATAATCTGGGTTTTTACCTACGAAAAATTGATTTTCTACAATACTATTGAATTCAAAGTAATCGTTATTAAACAAAACTATATCACCAATTTCTGGGATAATATTTTTTTCGACCAATGTTGCTCTTAAAAATGCAAAGGTCATTTGTTGAGTCATATCTGGACCAAATTCACTTTCATTCCAAACTTGATCATCTTTAGTAATTAAAGAGGGAATTAAAAGTGGTTCATAATATACTTTTTTATCTGATTCACCATATACATTAGTTTCACTATCTTGAAGGACAAATTTATAGTAGCCGATTTCAGTCTGAATAATGTCATTAATCAGTTCTTTATTCATTGTACGAAACAGTGATATATCTCTATCTCCTCCAAATAATGGCATTATATTCTAGTTAAAGTATCTGGTTTAAAAATTACATGACGCAAACCATCTATTCTTTTATTAGCATCTCCTTTTTTACTTTGTAGCATTGTAGTTTTAAAAAAATCTAAATCTTTTTTAGCATTTAATCCACCTAAAAATTTAAGTGTTGCAGTATGAACTTCTTTACCGTCAGTTCTTCTACGATTTTTAGCTTCCATTTCCTCAGGTGTATTTACATTTACAGTTGTAATTTTACGTATACCTCTTACCCCATCAAGTACATCAGTAAAGTTAGTATCTTTATCGGTTATAAGAACCACATCTACAGAAAATAAGGATATGTCTTCTAGTAATATGTCTTTTAATTTAATCATTAGTAAATGTATATTGGATAAGGAACTTTTGTAAGAATGTCTTGAGTGTTTTGTGAAATTGTAGCTTCACGTTCCATATATTTAATTCTTGAAGATTCTTCAAGCATAACCTTTAATTCATCAATAAGTGCAGTTTTTTCAGCTGCAGCTTCACTTCTTAATTCAGCAGCATTTGTAGTAACTTCAGCACCAGGGATTGGAACAGATGAGTATTTACCTCTTATACTTGCTAACATTTCTTTAGTAACAGCTAAAGTATAACGGAAAATCCATTGTCTACCAGGAGCATTTATAGATTCATAATTTATATTAACGTATGGAACATTAGATACATCTGTAATTAGATTTGTAGCTGTGTTTCTAATTACATTATTTCTATCTTCTTTAACTATATAATCAAAATATAAGGTTTCATTCCTTCTAGGTATAGGGAATAATTTTAATTTATTATTATTTGTAAGTTCAAAACTATATGCTGATTTTCTAATTTGATCATTAAACTCAATTGCTTGAATTTTTAAGGCATCATAATAAGTAGGCATTAACATAAAATTTACTCCAGGAGAATAATTACCAAACCCAAAAGTTTCCATTAAGGACTGAATACCCGTACCTGTACCGGCATATGGGTCAAAATATCTTACAATAGCGGGAGGGGCATAGTGGTAGACTCGTTTAACTTCTATATTATTACCAGATTCATTAGCACTTGTCCATACCTCGTCTAAATTATAGACTTGTTGGGAAGCAGAAACTGCTATGCTTCCACTTTTATAATCTATATTACCGCCGGTTCCTGCTTCAGTACCGTATTGCTCGGATAATGCAATTATATTGCCTAAATTTGCTTGAACATATTTTTCGTTTAAATCAGCTTCATTTGTACTACCTTCAAGACTACCCATATTTTCGATAATCTTATATTGATACAAGTATTGTGAGTATGTAGTTACAGCTTCTTCAAATGCTGTAAAGAAATTTACAGCCTGTAATTCAATATCAACTATAGGATATCCTAAACGTTGGGCACACCACGTTGCTACTTTATCTGCACTGGTTTGAAATTCTGTGTCTGTGTCATAGAAACCAAAAGGAGTAGGATTAGTAGTATTAGAAAAAGAGGCTGAGCCCGGCCAAATAGAAATAGTTGCCATAAATATTGTATTTGGTTATAAATATAACAAAAATTAACTTAAATTTAATTTAATTTTACATTTTTATATTTTGTTAGTTGTATAGATAAATCAGTATAAGGGTAAGTAAATACTTTAGGTGAAGTAAATGGTGCATATTGGATTAGTCCTTCTTTTCTAGTATCTGTGGAACCTGAAATAAACCTATAAATACCATCAGGATTAATATCATTATCTTTAGCTATATAATAAAATCCATCAAAAGGTGTATTAATAATATTATTAGATCCAGTTACTATGGTTTCGATTGAATTTTGGTCTAACCAATTTCTAACATCATTTACATTAGCATTAGGATTTTCTTCTAAATAACCTGCTAAAAAACCTACAAGTAAGGGATTAGAAGCTGAGGTTCCTCCAAATCTTGCTGCTGCCCTTTCTATACCAAAAGTACGTGGGTCATCAGTGCCTGAAGTTCCGTTTGGTCTATAATTTATTTCGGCTGCAGAGCCAGGCCAAGTATAATATAAAAAAGCAGACTCACTAAGAGGAGCATTAAAAGAAGAAGTTATAGGTTTATAACTCACATTAAGATTATATAATGTAGAATTTCCATCAGGATAAATTCCTTGTTCCCATAAATTATTATAACTCGCTGTAAATTCGGTTAAAGAATTATATAAAGAATTTAAATTATAAAAACTATCATTATCATTATAAAAATTTGTAGGACCATGAGTAAAATTAGAGCTACCCGTAATACTTCCATTGTTTTCAAAAATTGTAGTAGCAGCTATTGTATAATTGCCATATAAACTAACATCTAATGCATTACCTGTATTACACGCTATTCTATTTAAATAGGCGGAACTACTTTTGTTTACTATGATATTTCCGGTTCCTATAACTGAATGGTGTTCTCTATATCTTTGGTAATAAATTTTTTCCCCAGCTGTAAATGTCGGAGATTGACCTGAGCGGTATATATTTTCTGATACTGTAAAATATGAATTATAAGGATGCCCATTAATAGGATTGCCATTTAAGGGATTAGTTAGAGTTATATTCATATCAAATTTACTTCTATGAAATTCATCCTCAGAACTACAAGAAGTATACATAGCCATATAAGGGTTATTTCCATAAGAACTAGCTAGTATAACTCCTTTTTTTGAAGCTTCTTCTTGAGCAGCTCTGACAGCAATATTATTGAATTCTAATTGTGCTGGTAAGGGGAAATCATAGTAAATTAAAAACCTTCCGGCACCAAAAGGAATATTATACCCATTATCTATACCATGATAATCAGCATTAGGGCTAGGTAAGAAATAATCAGCTCTAGGGGCGGCATATTTAGAATATTTATTAGGTAAACCTATAGGGATACCCAAGGGGGCCCATTCACTTATAGCAAAATAAGGTTTAGTATCTCCTGATCCTGACATATTTAAAATTAAACCCCCACCATCTGATTCAAGAGTAGCCTGAGAACCTGTGTATACAGTTATGTACCAATTAATATTTTCAGAAGAAGTAAGTTGGAGATTATTAGAAGAATAATTAACTTCTAAAAAATTAAAAGCAGTATTTAATTTTGAAGCCCAAGTACTAATATTATTACTATTTATATAATATATTTTATGTGGTACAGGTGAATCACCTATATAACGGTTATTAAAATTATTGTTGTTAACACTAGAAGATATAATAAAATAATCTATATTTTCATAATTAACCCTAAATCCTTGTCCCACCCCACTAATAGCATTAAAAAGATCAAATGACCCCGAGACTATACCTCCAGGCATTAAAAAATCTGAGTGTAACTTAGGTTGGGGTAAATAACCACTTGATTTTCCCCATATAGTAGGATCTTTATAACCAGTATAGGGATTTAAAGATTTACTAACATGATAATGCCTAACCATATCATAAATGTAAGGGTTAACTGGAGTACTCCATTGAGGTTGGGGATTACAATTAATAGCATTGCCATAATTTTCACCATATGCTAAAGAATGACAATGAGTTCCATGTAAAGAAGTATGAGCAGGCCATACATAAGATCTTCTTATATAATAAAAATGTTGTCTATCATCATTTCTAGGAATTAGATCTTTTATAATAAAATCTGTATATTTAGAGCTTATTTTTGGTGAACCATCATTATTGAAAAATTCAGCATGATTACGTAAGGAAAAGCCATCACTAAAAAATAAATCAACATTTTTGCCTGTTTTTGATGATTTGTAGTTAAATAAATTATCATTACCAGTCCCGGGTGTATTTACTGATGAAACATTATTTACAGTGTTATATATATATTCTAGAATATTTGAACTACTAGGGAAAGAATGTAAAATTAAAGCAGGATTAGCTAATGATCCTGAATTGTTTGCAGTAATTAAATTAGTAGGTGTAACGGGAATAAAATTATTATTAATATGACTAATACTACCTGTAGCTAATACCCTATCCTTACTATCATTATCAAATAAATCTTCAAAAGATCCTGAAATAATTTCTACTCCTAATACATCTGGATAATTTTTTAGATTGCTTGCTTCCGCTTCAGTAAATTCATAATAAGTAGTTCTATAACTTAAACTATTTCGATTTGAAGAAGTAACAACTCTAGTAGGAATAGAAGCTACTACTGCAGATTTTGTTTCTGTACTAGTATCTATTTCTAAATACTGTTCTACTTCAGATATATTAATACCTGATTTACTTGTAACAGCATATTCATAATATGTAGGCATATTTTAATATTTTATTAATGTAAAGCAACCCAGCCACCATTAGCGTATCCAAAAAATTTATGTTGATCATTATCATAAATAATATACCCATTATAAGGAGAAACAACAGATCCAGTAGTAATACCAAAACTAGAAGATAAATTTAAAACAGGACTTTTTACAGTAACTACATCAGAGGAACTTAAAATTAATTCATTAGTTCCTTCTACTATAGATAGATCAGCAGCTTGGCCTGTTATATTAAAAGAAGTTGCTGTAATTTCTCCACTAGCACTGACATTGCCTGAAGCTGTAATATGTAAAGCAGCATGTATACTATTTCCGTCTAAGTTTAAATTTGTAGTAGCAGTATGGTTACCTAAATTGTCACTACCTGCTTGAGCGGCAGCTAATGAAGCTGAGGTAAATACACCATCACCTCCCGCAAGTACTAAACCATTGCCTAATAAGTTACCACTTGCACTAATATTAGCAGAAGCAGTAATGTTTAAGGCAGTTATATTTGTAGATAAACTTGGTGTAAATCCACCATCACCTGCTCCAAATCCAGCAGATGCTGCTGAACGAGATACCTCAGTATTAAAATCTGTAATTGAGGATGTTGTAATAGGGCTTGTTAAATAGGAACTGGTTGCAGCTGTAAGGTTGTCTACCTCGGTTTGGATTGAGCCTGTAAATATATTTAAAGCTGAAATATCTGTAGGGGTTCCTTCACCTTCTGTACCAAATCCTGCAGCGGCTGCTGAGCGTGATACTTCAGTATTAAAATTTTCAATTGATGAGGTTGCAATACTACCTGTGATAGAACGGATTATTAAATCACCACTTGCGCTTATATTACCCTCAACTGTTAATGCTTCTGGGACTTGACTTACATTATCAGCTGAATAAATAATTCCTATTCCTAATTTAGGTGCATTTATTTTTACTTCATTATCTGCTATTAATTCAATATAATTATCACCATCTATCGTTATTTGGTTTCCAAAACCACTTATAAATTGGTCATCTACAAGTCCAAATGGGCTAAATCCTATACGAGAAGTAGTACTATTACCTACTAGTTTTAAACTTCCTATAACAGATATATCACCACTTGTTGATATATCACCACTTGCACTAATATTACCTGAAGCGGTAATATTTCTAGCTTCTATATCTGTAGATAAACTTGGTGTAAATCCACCACCATCTCCTGCTCCGAAGCCAGCAGCTGCTACTGAGCGAGATACCTCAGTATTAAAGTCTGTGATTGAACTGGTTGTAATAGGAGAAGTTAAATATGAACTGGTTTCAGCTGTTAAACTATCTACTTCGGTTTGGATTGAACCTGTAAACGTGTTAAGCGATGAGATATCTGTTGCTTCAGTTATATAACCTGCTGTTTCTAAAGTTGTTACTCTTGTGCTAAATCCTCCACTTGGTTCAGCGAATGCTCCTGATATACTAGAAGTTAAAGCATAAGATCCTGTTACGGCAGTTAGGTTATCTACCTCAGTTTGAATTGAACCTGTAAATGTATTTAGGACATTAATTGAATCTAAGTCTCTATTATCAAAAACAGTTTGGGCTAAACTATTTACAGAATCATCAAATCCTTCAATTGAAGATGTTGAAATAGAACCTGTAAGTGATACTGCTGTAATACTACCGGCGTTTGTAATATCAAAAGTAGACATATTTAAATCAGTATCAGCTATATGGTTACCTAAATTGTCACCTCCACCTCCTACAGCGGCTGCTAAAGATGAAGATGTAAAAAATCCACCCCCTAACTTAAATGTATTTGAAGTTATCTCTAAAGAATCAGTTGTTGTTTTAGCACCATTCATAGTAACATTACCTTCAAAAGTAATATTATCTTTTACTGTTATAGGGCTATTACCTTCTAAATGACTAAAGGATCCTGTTGATCCATATACTATCCCACTTGCACTTATATTACCTACAACAGTAAGACGTTCATATGGAGTACCTGTACCTAAACCTACATAACCAGTACTTCCTGTAATATAGATTCCACTAGTGTTATTTAAGACAGACCCTTTAATAATTCTAAAGTCTTGAGGGTTAACAGAATCCATACCTAATATCCAAGAAGGAGTACTACCAAATGAACTAAATTTAATTTGACTAGAATAACTAGGAGTAAACGCATCTAATATTATTTCTGCATTTCCATTACTAGGGTTTATAAATAGTTTTGAGCTTGTTATTTGACCAACGTTAAAATTATCTGATGTAGTAAATTGAGCAGATTCTGAAATTAACCCATTAGGTAATTCAGTTAAATATGAACTAGTCTCGGCCGTTAAATTATTTACTTCAGTTTGGATTGAACCTGTAAATGTGTTTAGTGCTGAAATATCTGTAGATTCTGTAATATATGAACTAGTTGCGGCTGTTAAGTTGTTTATTTCGGTTTGAATCGAACCTGTAAATGTGTTTAAAGGTAATATGTCTACAGATTCAGTAATGTATGAGCTTGTAGCGGCTGTTAAACTATCTACTTCAGTTTGGATTGAACCTGTAAACATGTTTAAGGCAGATATATCTGCAGATTCAGAAATAAATCCTAAATCAGTAATTTGTTGAGATTCTGAAATTAAACCTGAAGGAATATTAGATAAATTAACATTCCAGTCAGCACCTGTGCCTGCAACTGCTGCTGCTATTGAAGCTGATACATTTACAATACCAGGTATTGATAATATACCTCCTATATCTACAGCACCTGAAGATGTTATTTGGTTAATAGCTAAATTACCACTTGCACTTATATCGCCTTCTACAGTTAATAAAGAATTACTTACAGTATCTGTTCCTATTGCTACTTTATTAGCACCAGCATCCGTAAATAATAAATGGCTATTAGTATCACTTTCTACTCTAAAGTCTACTTGAGCAATACCACTTTCATTAATTACAAGTCCACTATTTTTAAAATCTGCTACTCGAGTTCCATTTGCTTTAACAATCCAATAATCATCCCCATTTGCTGATATTTCTGTTGCTGTACCTACAAAAATTTTACTTTGTTGTGATAATTCAATATCATTTGCTACTTGGATATTAGATGCTGTAATGTTACCACTTGCACTAATATTACCTGAAGCGGTAATATTTCTAGCTTCTATATCTGTAGATAAACTTGGTGTAAAGTTGCTTCCTTCTAAAGTTGTTATTCTTGTACTAAAAGATGAACTATCTTCATTAAAAGCCCCCGATATACTAGAAGTTAAAGCATAAGATCCTGTTACAGTAGTTAAATTATCTACCTCGGTTTGGATTGAGCTAGTAAATGTGTTTAGGGCTGAAATATCTGTTGGGTCTTCTCCACCTGTCCCAAAACCAGCAGCAGCTGCTGAACGAGATACCTCAGTATTAAAATCTGTAATTGAGGATGTTGTAATAGGAGAAGTTAAATAACCTGCTGTTTCTAAAGTTGTTACTCTTGTACTGAAACTACTTGATGGTTCATTAAATGCTCCTGATATGTTAGCTATTAAAGCATATAAACTTAAATCTTGATCACCTGTGTTAGTACCTGTATTGTTAGTTTCTATAGTTGTTATTCTATTACTAAATCCTCCACTTGGTTCAGCGAATGCTCCTGATATACTAGAAGTTAAAGCATAAGAACTAGTTATGGCTGTAAGGTTATCAACTTCAGTTTGTATTGAGCTTGTAAATGTGTTTAAACTTGATATGTCTGTAGATTCAGTAATATATGAACTAGTTGCAGCCGTTAGACTGTCTACTTCAGTTTGTATTGAGCTTGTAAATGTGTTTAAACTTGATATGTCTGTAGATTCAGTAATATATGAACTAGTTGCAGCCGTTAGACTGTCTACTTCAGTTTGTATTGAGCTTGTAAATGTGTTTAAACTTGATATATCAGTAGCTTCAGTTAAATATGAACTAGTTGCAGCCGTTAGACTGTCTACTTCAGTTTGTATTGAGCTTGTAAATGTGTTTAAACTTGATATGTCTGTAGATTCAGTAATATATGAACTTGTAGCCGCTGTTAAGTTGTTTATTTCGGTTTGAATCGAACCTGTAAATGTGTTTAAACTTGATATGTCTGTAGATTCAGTAATATATGAACTTGTAGCCGCTGTTAAATTATTTACTTCAGTTTGTATTGAGCCTGTAAATGTATTTAAGGCTGAAATATCAGTTGATTCAGTTATATAACCTGCGGTTTCTAGTGTAGTAACACGAGTACTAAACCCACCACTAGGTTCATTAAAAGCACCAGATATATTAGTAGTTAGTGCGTATGAACTAGTTACCGTAGTAAGATTATCTACTTTAATTTGTATTGAGCTCGTAAATGTATTTAAGGCTGAAATATCAGTGTGCGATAAATCGGAAATTTGTGATTCATTAATTATTATTTGAGCAGAGCTACTTATTGTCCCATCAGGAACAGATGTTAAATATGAACTTGTAGCCGCTGTTAAATTATTTACTTCAGTTTGTATTGAGCCTGTAAATGATCTTAAATTTTCTAAATCATTTGAAACTAAAGTATCGCCATCAGCACCATTATCACCTTTTGGGCCTTGAGGACCTACAGTATTAACAGTAACTATACTGGTAGAACTTTGATTTACAGTAACAGGGGTTGAAATAGACGATAATGAAACATTATTATCTGTAGGAGATATAGAAACATTATTAGGAGTTAATGATGTGTCAACATCATTATTAGTTATTTGTACATTATTAGGAGTAGATTGGTTTAAGGTAAGATTATTACCATCACCCGAATCTATAGTTAATTTTTTACTAGATTGAGGCGTAATAACAACTTTATTGGTTGTATCAGTTGTTGTTACCTTATTGGCCATATTAATACCCTCCTGTAGTTACTTCTTTATCTAGTGTAACTGTACCTTGTAACAATCTTGTAACAATTGGGTAAGCACTTCCAGATATAATTTCTAAATCATATACAGCTTTATTAAAATCTAAAGCTGAAGAAGAATTAGCTGAAATAAAAATTCCTATAGTGCCCGAGGTAGGTGGATTTAATCCATTAGATCCACTAAAATTTAAACCAGTTCCATCTGCACTTAAACTAGATGATAAAGTAATATAAGTAGTAGATCCTCCAATTTTATCTTTAAGTTGCATTCGACCTGTATAGCCAGTAAGATCTATTTTGTTACTGTTTGAATCTGTGTATGCTATTTCAAAATCAAGGGTTGTTCCCTGTTCTATATTAAAATTATATTTTCCGGCTGCCATAGTTTATTTTTATTATACATATTAATTATAATCCTTTAGCAACTCAAATATTTCATCTAACGCTTCGTGACGGTGATTCTCTTTAAGGATAATTTTATTTACAAATTGTGATCCTTGTATTTTTGCTACTTCATGTATAGCTGAATCATTTTTAAATTTTAAATCAATTTGTTGACTATCACCTGTAAATATCATTGTTGAGTTTTTACCTAACCGAGAAATACACATTTGAAATTGTTGTTTAGTTAAATTTTGAAATTCATCAATAATACAAATAGAGTCTTCAAATGTTCTGCCTCTAAAATGAGTAAGTGATACTAGCTCAATATCTTCACTGCTTTCCATTTTACTTAAAATATCAGGTTTATTGTATACTTTGCGCATATTTGAGCGGATAGGGATTAACCAGGGTTCTAATTTTTCTTCTAATGAACCTGGTAAAAATCCATTATCTTCATTTGATACAGTAGGACGTGTAATAACAATTTTATTTACATTTCGTTTAAAAAACATATCTAATGCTACTTGAACTGCTAATAAAGTTTTACCACTACCAGCTTTACCTATAATAAAATTAAAAGGATGTTGAAGGATTTGATCTTTAGCTAATTTTTGTTCTTCTGAGAGAGAAATAGAAAACCTAACTGCTCCTTTAGGTGGAGTTTTTTCAATATTTGTTTTAGCCATGCTAATTAGTTTTTAAAACGTTTGTCTATTATACATATAAAAAAGGGCCGCAATTTGCGGCCCTTTTTAAATTAGTATTAAATACAGATTATCCTTGAGATACACAAAGAAGTGTAAATCCACTACCTGTAATAGCTCCTAAACCCATACCATCAGATCCGGTAATGAATAAGGATCCTGCAGCTGCGGGGTCTGAAGTAGGTAAAGTGTTAGTACCAGGAGTTAATAATTGAACATTATCAATAAGAGACTGGATTATAACATTATTGCTTTCTAATGTACCGTGGTCTGCAGTTAATTGAGCTTTTGTTTTGGCCATGATTATAAAATTTTAAACGTTTAACGTTAATACATATAAAAAAAGGGCCGCAAATTGCGGCCCTTTCCTAATTTATAGATTTAACTCTATTATACTAAGTTGAGATCGTGGCAAATAATCTTGCCGTAGAAATCAGGGCGAACCATTTTCTTAGCGTAACGAGTCATAATACCTTTTCTTGGTGTGAATGAGATCGGATCATACACAAGTGGAGTCATGATTAATGGGATGTATGGGGCAAATACAGCACCTGTTTCGAGGAACTGGTTTCCTTTGTAACCCATCAAGATCACATTTTCTGTCATATAAGGATTCTTATAAACAGTGTAACGTGAATTAATAGCACCTACTTTTTGTACACCCATCGCATACTTGTTAGAATCACCAGGTGAATCAGCAGCGAATCCAGGAATTGATTCCAAGACTGTGCTTACCTTTGGAGAAACTACCATGAAATTAGCACCTCCACGAAGAGTCTTCTGGTGGATAGTGTTACTAACAGACTGGAGCTTGATACCCAAAGTTTGGAACCAAGACATTCTTGTGTAGTACTCATTTGAAGCAGCTTGAGTAACAACACCTGTAGAAGATGCTTCGTCACCTACTTTTGCACTCCAGTGGTTAGTAGTGTCAGCGTTTCTGATCAACATGTCGAGGATTTCGAGATCGATTTCCATTGAGATGTATTCAGAAAGGATAGACGTCAATTCCGCTTCAGCATCGATGCTGTGATAAGCATTCAAATCCTGAGCGAATTCTGGTGTCCATTGAGCCTTCAATTTACGAGTTTTCGCTGTAACAGTATCACTGTTCAACTTAACGTCGATTGATGGGATATCAATGGAACCACCAACTGAGAAATCAGTTTCTTCAAAGTCACCTCTATCGTTGAGGTTATCTGGACCTTTCTGGTACTTAACAACTAAAGCATCTCCATCAGTAGCACCTTCAGCAAATAAAGTTACAGTACCGTCTGAGTTAACCTTGTTAAACTGATTGTGGTTAGTGATATTAGTATCAGACGCAATAGTATCAACAACAAATGCTCTTACACCTTCAACATCATGATCAGGAAGATCAGCTGCTAAAATTGTAATAGCATCAACATCACCGATTGTGTTAGCTGCGATCCACTCATCGTCAAAATTAACAGATGAAGAATCGTTTGCAGTTAATGTTAAGAAAGATGCGGTACCAACACTAGCTAAGTTAGTTGCACCTGAACCTGTTAAATAAACAGCAGTTGAAGTTGCTTCGTTGATTGAGTAACCGAAACGACCAGCGCCATAAAGACCAGCACCAGCACCACCTGTTGGGATATCAGTTGCTTCGTCTGATCCAGCGTTGTATAATGATTCGCCAGCAGCGAATCCTGGTTGTGCAGTACCATATTGGAAATCTAAGTAGAAGATAAGGCCTGAAGGGAGGTTCATTGGCTGAACAGACACAAGGTCTTTAGCAACGATCTCACCGAATACTCTTCTTACCAATGGGAGAGCAACACCCGCCCATGCTTCACTTTGACCAGCTTGGATGGAAGTACCAGTACCAGTTGTGTTGGATTCGTTTACCAACTGTCTAGCTTGGTTCTCAAGGAGAACAGCCATGTTTGCTTTTTCGCTCTCGTGGCCATTTAAGCCTTCCAAGAGACCGGACTTTTCCCACTTGTTAGCCAACTTAGCAGCTTCGCCTTGTTGGTGTTGTAGTGGGGATGCGCCCTCTAATAATGTGTTAACATTCATGTTTTCTAAAATTATTTGTTAATATTTGCAAGTTTTTGGAATCTTGACACAGTTTCGTCAACAGATTCTGATAAAACCTTTTTGGGAGCAACACCAGCAGGCTTAGAAGCACGTCCTAAACCTTCTTTAATTGCTCTTTTTTCTACGCCTGTAAAAGTAAATGATTCTTGAAGTGTTTCAAATACCAATTTAGCTTCGCCAGTTGTAGTAGCTTTGTCTAAGGCGTCAACCACCTTAACTTTTTGGCTTTCATTTAATGAATTAGCTCTGAAAAGCTTGTTGCAGTAGAGGAGTTTGCTGTTGAGAAGATTCATTTCAGAAATAGTTTCTTGAAGAGTAGTAACAGTTGAAAGAGCCTCAGCGAGTTCTTCTTTCATTTGATCTTTCTCATCGTCTTTTTCTTCTTTTTTCTTCTTTTTACCTTCTTCGAGTTCAGATTCGATTTCAGAAATTAAAGCGTCGATGTCGAATTCTTCACCTTCTTTAAAGGCTTGAGTTCCTATATCTGCGCCAGCAGCAGATGCTCCAAAGTCCTTACCTTTACCTGTTGATTTGGAAACAAATCCAACAGCGGCTAGTTTTTGGAATAATTTACCTAAATCAGTAGTAGCATCACCATCAGCTTTAATAATTGCCATTAGTTCGTCTTTATCAACACCAATTTTAGTATCTGCGGCATACTTAGCCATGTCCTTAAGATTACTGCCAAGTTTTTTAGCGGCATCAGCGACACCTTCATCAACGGGTTCTTCGCTCTCTTCTAACTCTACATCTTCACCTTCAGCAGTAACGTCATCTTCTTCATAAGTGTCAGACATTTCTTCAAGTTCAGCCATGAGTTCGTCAAGGTTGATTTCCTCATCGATGTCTT
>Ga0206125_10003487_pt1 | contig 15028 bp, 12 predicted proteins | sample Helgoland_Spring_4_FD_148598 | JGI IMG/M metagenome (GOLD analysis project Ga0206125, IMG submission 148598) | Pelagic subsurface seawater microbial communities from Kabeltonne, Helgoland, North Sea - Helgoland_Spring_Bloom_20160331_1 | ecosystem: Environmental > Aquatic > Marine > Epipelagic ... | reverse complement strand
TGCCAAGACCATTGTGTCTGGATCCTTTGGAACGTCGTTGAAGATTTCGTTCAAATTAGAATTCCTTTTTTTACTCTGTTGATGTGTTTGAGAAAATGGGCAGACTGGTTGGAGTTAGAGGGGTCGAACAACGCAGTTAAGATGAGCAAAGACATCCACCACCAAATTGCAGAACTAGAACGTAATTTGAATGCACTGGCACGCAGTCGCAGAAGGGTGATGAAGCAAATTCAAAAAGCGATTTCTGACGAAGAAAAAGAACACCTAAAAAAGGTCATAGACGGAATCACAAAACTGGAACTTGATTGCCGGCAAGCGTTTGAAAAAAAGCGAAAGCAACTCAAGAACCGTCAAGCAGTTCAAAAAAAGAGCGTTCTACCCAAGAAAAAACCTGGCGATAAAAGCGTGACGAATATCTTCAATCACTACCCTCGTTTTGTGCAGGGTGGGACAATGTCGAAGAAATAGACTTTGATTGGACCGACTACCTTCATGCCGGACATCATCTACATCCTGACCAACCCAGCGATCCCTGATCTGATCAAGATCGGCAAGACCACTAACCTGGTCGAAAGGATTAACAGTCTCTCCAGGCACTCTGGTGTGCCGGTGCCGTTTGAATGCTACTTCGCATGTGAGGTTGAAGACGCTGCTGTGGTTGAAAAGCGCCTGCACTTTGGATTTGGGGATCATCGCCTGAATCCCAAGAGGGAGTTTTTCAGCATCAACCCTGAACGGGTTAAAATAATCCTAGAGGGATGGTCTCTGCGAGACGTGACCCCTACCGAGGATATCGTCGAAGATGCTGAAGACGTAGAAACCCTTCACAAGGTTCGTGCTCGTCGACCCCATTTCAGGTTCAGCATGGTCGAATTGGCACCCGGCAAAGAACTGCACTTCATTAAGGACGAGAGCATCACCTGTCAGGTTGCTGGTGATCGAGAAGTTGAGTTTGAAGGTGAAGTCACGTCTCTGAACCAAGTTACTCTTGGTATTCTACGAGATCGCTATGGTTCACGCTGGGAAAGCGTCAGAGGACCTGACTTCTGGTTATACGATGATGAAACACTGACTGAACGTCGAATGAGGATGGAAGACTAATCTCGACCTTCTATTGTCAGATCACCAACTCGTGGTTCTTTAACCATTCTCGGCAGTCTTTGTACTCGGGAACATGATGCGCAACGTGCTTCCAGTACCTCAGAGAATGATTGTGCTCTAGCAAGTGGCAGAGTTCATGGACGACAACGTAATCCACGATCCGATGCGGTGCCAGAATGATGCGCCAATTGTAGGAAAGATCACCACTCACCGAGCAGGAACCCCAGCGGGATTTATAACTGCAAACAGAAACTGATTTTGGTGTCACACCAACGATTTCTGAGAATCTGTCTGTCTTTTCCTTCAGGCGTTTCTCGGCATGAGATTGATACCATCCCTCAAGCAGTGACCTGATTGTCTGATCTCGGTCCTGCACTTCTTGAGGCACTTCCACCACTAAATACCCCTTGTACATCCCTACAGAGGTCGAGGAACCCGTTTGGACCTTCAGACGATAATTCTTACCGAGGTAAGGCAATGTCTCTCCACTGACGAATTCCTTGGGTTTAGGCGGTGGTCTTGAAGTCTCTTCCTTGAGTTTGGTTTTGATCCAAGCAGTGCGTTTGCTGACCAGTTCTCGAATACGACTGTCAGATACAGACGCAGGAACAGTGACGACAACTCGATTGTTTTCGACTTCGATAGATGCTGATTTTTTGCGGTCTGTGCGATTGACCTGCACCTCAAAATCAAACCCATCCATCATCGAAACTTCACCTGAGCAAGTTCCATGAAACGTTCAGTGACTGGTTTGACCAGCGACTCATCAAAGTGCTGGATAACAACCCGTTTGATGTCCCTTCGAACTCGTTTTTGCTCGTCCCACTTGTTGAAGAAGTCGACAATCTGACTTGCTTCATCAAGCATCTGTACAAGAGACTGCACCACGTCTTTGACTGTTTGCGCCTTAGCAGCATCAACGCTCTCTGTGCCGCCCATTTCAGCAATCAGGATGTTGAAGAATGCTTGTTCAGTTAGGTTCAGACCAAGGTCTGTTGCCTGCTGCTGTCGGTCAGATTCAACGTTGTCTCGTAGGTCCAGAAGCAGTTGGACCAACTCATCCCATTTTTCCTGGTGCTTTTGGATAATGTCTTTTAAGCGCTCTGAGAGTTGCTTGTAGTACTCCGGGTCTTCATCGATGCTGATTTTGATGTGATGCCGAATAGCATTCTCGATCTCTGATGCCTTGGATCGAGACGACTTATGCTCGTTCAAAACCTCTTTGTAGTTGGCAGCAAGCAGGTCTACTGGCGGTATCTTTGGATCAACGCCTGTTGAGTAAACATGCTCCTCAATCAGTTCCCTGACCTTCTCGCCTGCTCCTGCGATATCGAGTTGCTCATCTCTGTATCTGTTTCTGGCACCAACTGAGATTTTACCCAATCGCTTCAGATCATTGAGGAAGGGTGATGCTGCTGCATCTGGCAGCACGATATCCATCTGACGAGCAAAGATGCGGAAGTCTGTCTGGAAGGTCTGACGCTTCACCTCGTCCTCAAGAGACAGAATGCAAGCATCAAGGTCATCGAGGTCCATGCCATCAAAATGTTTCAGCACTCGAGTGTGGGCATTCTTGAGTTTCGGAATCTCCTCTTTTAGTTCCATCAAGGCACCCTGAACATCATCAGACGAGAACATGTCCAGCGCTTCGGTCAGGTAATCGGACAGACCGTAGTAGTCGACGATATACCCTCTGAATTTGTTCTTGTTGGTCCGATTAACTCGGGCAATTGCCTGCAACAGCGTATGGTCTTTGAGTTGCCGGTCCAGATACATGACCTGAGCAATAGGTGCATCAAACCCGGTCAGCAGCATGTCTTTGACTATCAGAATAGACAGGTCCGATTGCCCGTCCCCTACCCCCATAGGTTTCTTGAAATCTTCAATCTGTTTCTTGTGCTTGGTGCTGTCTGTATAGGGATGAAACTTTGGTTCGTCGTTGTGATCGCCGGAGATAATCACAGCAGACTGGGGCGCTTCCAGTTTTTCCAACTGCTCTTTGTACAGAATTGCTGCGTTTCTCGAGGACGTAACAATCATCGCCTTAAACCCATTGGGTTGGATGTGTTCTCGGTAATGCTTGATGATATCCATGCACACCCGGCGGATGCGTTGAGGCGCTTCTAGAACTGCCTGACCTGTCCCAAACTTCTTTTTGATTGCTGCCTTTTCTTCATCAGATCTTTCAGCAAAATATTCGTCAAAGAGACTGTCCAGACTGTCTCCAGTCACCCGGACCATGGGTTCTCTGCCTTCGTACAGGATTTGAACCGTAGCACCGTCTTTGACTGCCTGTTCGATTGTGTAGGTGTCGATATAGGAACCAAAGGTATTGGTGGTCTTTTGGGTTTTGATCAGTGGTGTTCCAGTGAAGGCAATACGAGGCGCATTGGGCAATGCCTTGGTGATTGCTGCACCTAGCGTGCCGTACTGAGTTCGGTGTGCTTCATCTGCCAGTACAATGATTTTCTCTGATTCATTCAGAACCGGAAACTCAAACCCATCTGCGTTTTCTTGGAACTTCTGCACCATCGCCGTGACGATATCGGAAGAGTCTTTTGCCAGCAGTTCCTTGAGGTCTTTAACCGACCCAGCGTTATGGACTGTCTCGCCCTGAGCATGAGTGAAGGTGCTGGTTAACTGATTATCCAACTGGGTCCGATCAGTCAGGAATACCAATTTGTATTCTCGTAGACTTGGGTCCCTGCGCATCTTGATGCTGAGGAAGACCATCGTCAGGGATTTGCCTGATCCCTGCGTGTGCCAAATGACCCCTGACTTGTCTTTGGAAGTCGTGCCATTCCGCAGACGTTCGATCGTTTTATGGACTGCTCTGAACTGCTGATAGCGGGACATCTTTTTGATGATCCGACCATCCATCGGTTCAAAGACGGTGAAGTTCTGATAAACGTCCAAGAAATTTGATTTGGTGAACAGACCAGCAATCAGCACCTCCTGACTGCCTTCCTCTGCTCCAACGTCATCAACAGTCAGCGGATAGGGGTCTTTCCACTCGAGATAATGATCCATCCGTGACGTGATGGTCCCTACCCGTGCCCTGTCACGGTGCGTCGAGACCATCATTGAATTGAAGTGGAAGAGTTTTTCTGCCCCTTCATCATTCTCAGGGTTTCTGCGATTGGCGTATCGCAGAAGTTGGTCAATGCCTGCTTCCATCGGGTTCGTGATATACGGCGACTTACACTCGATCACTGCCAGCGGCATTCCATTCACGAACAGGATAATGTCAGGGATGATGTTCTGATTAACGCCAGAAACCTTGAACTGGTTTGTACAGACAAACTCGTTGTTCTCAAGATTGGCAAAATCGATGATGTGAACCGTTTGACCTTTGTTGCCCTTGCCAAGGTCCTGCATGACCGACACGCATTGATTAATCGTGGTCCAGATTGCCTGATTTGCTTCGATCAGATTGGTGTACTGGGTCTTGGTCAGGTCTTTGACGACCTTCTGCAGATTCTGATCACTGATCCACGGATTGATGCGTTTGATGTTCGCAGCAAGTCGGTCTTCTAGGACAACATCTTTGAACGATGATCGCTCGGTTGAGTTGTCAGGAGAAAGGTCCTCACCCTTGATGTAGGTCCACCCCAGCGACTGCAGTTGCTCCAGCGCCGGCAGTTCAACTTTTTCAAACTCATCACCTGCCATCGATCTAAACCTGCACTCTGACTTTGCCGGTCAGCAGGTCCTGCATCAGGGATTTTTTGAGAGATTGGGTCTGTGAAAAAAATCTCCAGCATTCGAACAGTCTAGAGTCAATAGATTGGAGGGCAGAGATAATCTGCATTTGTTCCTTCATGGGAGGGACAATTATGGGCAGTTTTTCTAATATGCCTGTACTTAAGTTCAGCATAGTTAAACCAACGGCATTCAGATTTAACCATTCTTTGGGTTCATCCTTAGTCAGATATTGCGCAACAAAATAAGGATGAGCGACCAAAGTGTTCAACCTCACCCGCAGACAACCCGTTCCACATACCCATCCCTCTGAGGAATTCTCCATCAATGCAAATCGCCCAATATCTCCTCTCCTGCTAAAAAGAATATCTCCCGTCTTGACTCTATGTTTTGCAAGATCAACCGCTCTATGCTCGGCGATCCTCGCAATGCCAGAAATTTCAATTTGTGGAGGTTTCATGTCTTTCGGCATGACAACGGGGACACCGCTTAAGGTGTATTCATGTGAATGCAATTGACTTCCAAATGGACCAGTTTGAATTCCCTTCTCTAGTGAAACTGATACTAAATCTCTAACCTCCCAACTCTTCGGAATTCGCCCCAACTCACTGTCTTTGAATTCAGTGTGACCAATGCCTTTGGTCAGCAACTCATTCATGGTTGCTTTTTTGAGTTCCTGAAGTTTGTCGATCTGCCGCTGAGTGTCTTCGATCACCTCATCTACAGAGGTCAGGATCGATGCGATTTTCTTTTGTTCTGGGAGAGGTGGGGTGCTGACACGAACAGAGTACAGCGTGTCTCTACTGAGACTAGGAACACCACTCGCTTCATTATGCTTCTCTAGGTTTGCTTGGGTGGTCATATAAAAAAACCACTTAACATCGACATCGTGTGAAATCTTACAAAAATACGTAGTGTCAATTGCCCAAAATGGAGCATCGATATAGATGGGTCTGTTAATTGTGCCTTTTCGACCTAGCACCACAGAACTTTGATCCCAGAGGGATTCAATCGATTTCCCAACAACTCCACTAGTGCCAATAATTGGAAAACACCCGTTGTCATCCCGCACTGCACTGGGCGATTTCCCATATTCGAGCAACGCTAAATCTTTAATTTTGCTCGTTTTCCAACCCTCAGGAACTGCCTCATTCATAACCAAGTTCCTTCAGATAACCCCACATGACCTCTTCGGATTTCTTCACCTGCGCATCGATCTCGTGCAGTGAAACCCGATACTTATCCCACCATCTCTCGAACTGATTGATCACTGCCTGCTCTGCATCGCCAAGGTGGTCTCTGATCTGCTCCTTGGTCTCGATCTCAGACTTGAAGTCGTAGTAGTCAGCATCTCTGCGGACAAACACAGGCGATACGTCCATGCCCTGCAGGGTCTCCTGAATGTAGTCATCTTCGACTTCAGAGACTGGCACGCCACCTCGCAGAATTGCCTTCACATCAAACTGCTCCGGAGGCGGGGATGTGTCTGCATATCGGCGGATATTGAGGTTGTAGTCGTTCTCTCGAATCTCTGTCAGATCGACCACTCGGGAGTAGCGCTTCTCATCCTCAAAGGCATCATAGACATCCAGAACATGCTGAATGTCTGTATCTCTGAGTTTGTTCTGGTTCTTGCCTTCTTGGTACTCAAGTTCGGCATTCACGAAGAGAACTTTGCCTCGTCGATCAGCGGGTTTGCTCTTGTTGATAATCAGCAGAGCAGCAGGGATTCCGGTGCCATAGAACAATGCAGAAGGCAGACCAATCACTGCTTCCAGCAAATCATCCTCTAGGATGCCTTTGCGGATTTCCTTCTCGCTTGATCCCCTGAACAGCACACCGTGTGGAACAACGACGCCCATCTTTCCATCGGCATTCAGCGTGGCAATCATGTGCTGAATAAAGGCGAGATCACCCGCATCTTTGGGTGGCGTGCCATAAGGGTATCTGCCGTAGGGGTCAGCATCTGCTGCTTCCTTGCCCCACTTCTTCAAAGAGAATGGTGGATTGGCAATTACCCGATCAAACGACATTAATTCACCACCAGAAATGTGCTGGGGTTCGCCGAGTGTGTCACCCTTCCGAATGTCTGCGTTTAGGACACCGTGAAGGAACATGTTCATCTTACAGATTGCCCAGGTGTTCAGGTTCATCTCCTGACCAAACAAAGACAGGTTCTGTGGGTTTTCACCCTGCTCGATGAGATAGTTTCTTGTCTGGATCAGCATGCCTCCAGACCCTGCAGTCGGATCGTAAATCTTCATCCCTGCAGTCGGTTTCAGCAGAGAGACCAGCAACCAGACCACTTCACTTGGGGTATAGAATTCTCCGCCTTTCTTCCCCGCAGAATCTGCAAACTGCTTGATCAGATACTCATAGGCACTGCCCAGCAGATCAGGAGACTCAAAATCCTCATTCCGCAGACGGTACTTTGAGAAGTGCGAAAGCAGGTCCTGCAGTTTCTTATCTGACAGTTTATTTTTGATATTAAAGTCGATGGTGACCAGCACGCCTTCCAGTGAAGGGTTATGCTCTTCGATCGCTTCTGTCGCTTTGTTCAGTTCGGTGCCGATATCGTGTTTCAGGTCCTTGAGTTGGGACCAGCGAGACCGTTCAGGTACAAAGAAAGTATCAAAATATTCATCTTCATCTGATGCCAGTCTCTGGGCATCAGTCAGCGATTTACCCGAAGAGACATAGTTCTGAACAACCTGCTCCTGTGCCTCCTCAAAGGCATCTGACAGGCGTTTCAGAAACAGCATACCGAAGATGTAATCTTTGAATTCAGAGGCATCCATATTGCCCCTGAGAATGTCAGCAGTTTCCCAAAGAAAGGATTCCATCTGCTGAAGAGTCAGTTTTTGAGTCATTCTGAACCATGTGATCTGTGAGGTGCTTTGTTCCAGTATGACTCAGAGGATGGGTCTGTGTAAGGTCTTGACGCATCGAACCAATCACTGAATCGTTTTCCGTGATTTGTCAGTAGTGTTTCGCACCCCCTACTGGAGGGCGCAGAGTGTCGGCAAAGAGAGAAACCCCGTCACAAGGGAGAGCAGGGACCATGCCTCAGTTTACTGAAATAATCGAAAATCTCTTAAAGACATTCGAAAGCGCACACGAGGATCGGCGAATCATAAATGTTCTTCAATTACTCATGCTGAAGTATTTAAATGATTCCGATGCCGCACAGAAATCCGCGCATAATCCTCGGACACACTACCACCTACCTGAGTGTGCGAGATGGGACAGCATCAAAGGTCAGGAAACTGACTTTTTTGAAACAATCCCCCACGCCCTAGCAGAGATTGAAAGAAACAACGCCACCTTAGAAGGAGTGTTGTTACCTGAGTCTTTTAGGCGGCATCCGTTTCTCAAAATCGAACACGCAATCGACCTCCTGATTCAAGCACCACCTCTGTTCGCCTCCAAGGCAGAACAAATCCAAATCATTGATATTATTGAAAATGCAGAAAATGAATTTGCAAAGCAACAAAGTCGATACGCCAACCGAAGCACACCGCCAGAAATATCAAATTTGCTCGTCTCACTTATCGACCCCAAAAATGGAGAGAGCGTCTACGATCCTTTTGCTGGCACTGGGCAATTGCTGTGTCGATCAGCAAAACACATCCATGCAAAGCAAGCGTCATCCACAGAGTACACACTTGCGGGGCAAGAAATAAATCCCACGACCTGGGCGATCGCCAAGATGAAACTAATCCTTGGCGGTGAAGAGAATGCAGACTTAGCACTGGGTAATGTGCTTTCTGATCCCGCACACCATACCAACAAAATTCTAAAAAAGTTTGACTGTGTTATTTCAAACCCGCCACTGGGTTTGAACTGGAAAGTAGATCGTGAACTAGCAATTGATGATCCCTATGGTCGGTTTGAACGTGGATTACCGCCCGCCTCTGGGGGTGATCTTGCAATCATCAGTCATATGCTTGCTTCACTAAGTCAAAGTGGAAGACTAGGAGTTGTCACGAATAGAGGCACGATGCACCGATTTGACTCCTCAATTCGTCAACGTTTGACCGAAGAAGACCTGCTCGAATGCATTATCAACCTGCCCTCAAACTTATTACCCAATACTAAAATTCCAATAAGTATAATTATTTTCAACAACAAAAAATCTACAGGCGATGTGGGCAAAGTGTTCCTCATCAATGCCGCACATATAATAAACAAAACCAAAAAATCTTCTCGGAAAATTATCGATCAAAATGAGTTAAACAAAATCCTGAAAACTTATCATGAAAAACTAGAAATTCCGGGTTTTTCAACATACGTAAATACAAAGGAATTGATTGATAATAAAAATGACTGGAGTGTTCATAGATATGTATCTCCCGCAAAATTAAAAATTCAAGAAATGGTCAGAGTATATGATCAATTCAAATCTCATCAGATACATGAAATACTTACTCGATTAAGTGGAAAAGATTTAATTAATTTTTTTACATCAAAACTTGAAGATAAATTCCATACGTTGATTATAATGCCCAAGATGCAACAAATAGATTCTTCAAAGTGGCGGATATTTTCGTCCTATGAGGAATTTCGCATCGAATTTTTAGAATTATACGAAAAGCGTCAATATAATATGGACGTATATACTGTATCTGATTCTGTTGTGCCGGATTATTTGAAAATATTTTTTGGTACTGATTTGGGAAAACTTATTCTCGAGGACGCAAAAATTGACAGTGCCATGAACGCGATCAATCATGACGCCTACAAGTCTACTGAAATACCCATACCCGATCTGAATACGCAAAATAGAATTATTGAAAAATTCCAGAGTTTTGAAAAAATTACTTTCGAGATACAAAAAATGCGATCTGAGTTTTCCGTGAACCCAGTTAGTAATGCTTATGCTGCTAAGTTACATCATCTTCTTGAAATAACTGAACAACTCACCCAATCAGATAAAATAAGAAACCAAGTTCAGGTTGGCGAGACAAAGACACAGGAGTTCAAACAAACGCTTGAGTACTGTTTGCGTGAAAAGAAAAAGGCGGACTATGTCCTTCGATCGGCGCTCAAAACCGTTGCGGGATTTCTAAATACCCAAGGAGGAACGCTCTTTGTTGGTGTCGAGGATGGAGGAGGGATTCCGGGGGTTAATTTTGAGTTAGATAAATTTCACCGAGGATCAGAAGACCAGATGATTCTTCATCTCACCAATAAAATTAAGTCTGATCTTGGTAGTGATGCTCTGCAGTACGTGGACAAAGAGATCCATGAGGTTGATGGCAACTTAGTTTTGGTAGTCGAGTGTGCCCCGTCAAAAACGCCTGTCTTCTATAAGAAAGAGCAATTCTTTGTTCGGCGTCCTGCCTCAACAGATGAACTCAAAGGCGAAGATCAGATGAAATACTATGCGCAGAGATTCCGCAGTAGCACCTAGACCTGAACCACCTTCACCCTGCCCTGCTCCTTAATCTGCTTCTTCAGATCAGCAGTCAGAATTCGAAGATCAGTCTCTGACTCAATCTCATAGACCGTAAACTTCTCATTGTAGGGTCTGCCATTGAGCATCTTGGTCAGACCCAACTTATTGATACTGCTCTTGCTCATCCTCTGATCGCAATCAGACGCAGGGATTGGGTCTTATCTCCATTCTTCAGGATCTTAGCAATCGCATCAATATGCTCATTCCTGTCTTCATTGTCCGTTCGACTGCCCAGGATGAAGGCATCAATCTTGATCTCATTTCCTTGCTGAATCTGATGCACAATCTGATCTAACTCAGTCCTAATCTCATCAATCAAATCTTTGGTGTCATAGTCTGTACTGATGAAGGTCCCGTCTAAGGTTCCCATAGGTGATTTCCCTTTATTATTCTTGGTTTTACTGGGGTCTTTTAATCTGCCTGAAGGTCATGCTGATCTGGTTTGATGCCATCTGGATCAAAGAGACCAGAATTTGCTTCAATCTCCCTTCTAATGCCCTGCCGGATCACCTGAGATATCGTTGTCCATCTATCTTCAGCAATTAACCTCAAGCGCTCATAAACGTCCTGAGGAAGTCTTAATGAGGTCATTCGATCATGCTGGAATCTAGTCTTATTCATATGTTTAAACTCCTAAAATAAGATTTATCTAAATGTATTTATAGGTAATATATTTTAGGGTCTTATGGATCATTAAATCAGGATTTAAATATCTGATATATAATAAGAATTATTAATCCATTAGATGTCTAATAGGATTAATTTCTAGATTAGATTTAAGGTCTTTTAAGGTATCATTTTGGTACAATATCTAATGGATTTATCTGATCAGGATCTAAATTATCTTATTAGGATTTGATTAAGGTATCCTGTTACTCAGGTAGCGTTTGATAGACATACTTTCCCCTATACCGGAGAAAGCATGACATCAGGTTCTCAGTTCAGCGCCAAGACAAGACGATAGAGCATTAGACCACCACAACTTGGATTGTGGTCAGGCAGGTTAGCGGTCTCCTGTTACTGGTCTTCTTTCAAACTAACGGACACGATCCCTGCCAATGCTCAGACATTGGGATCGCTTGAGGTTTTCTTTGCCCCCTGAAGATTAAACTCCAGAGGTCTCCACTTTGGTTCCACCATTACGACTGTAGAAGGTAGGTCTGGGTTCCAGTCCCCCATTAAGGCATCTCGGCATCACCGAGGTAGTCTACAGAAGCGGATGATTAGAGGACCCGTTTGAGACCCCGTCCTGTATTCGGGCATCTCGGCGTTATCTCAACTGGCACGCCAACCTTATGTCTAATCTGTTCGTTAGTTCCCTGATTGGGAAAGTCTAGTAGTATTTATACAAAGTAGAATTTCGGAATTACAGTCGGGCGTTCATTTTTTACCGCCCCAACCGAACTACTCACTTAACCAGCAGAGACTTTTGCTTTCACTGCATAGTCCTCAAGACATTGGATTTGTCTTTTTCGAAGATCCTGAAACCAGTCAGTCCCCACAGGTTCATGTGAAATTTTGTTATAAGTCTTGATGATGTACTCAAACGTCTCGTATATGCTTTTACTAAACCTAAACTTGTAAAGTTCTATCTTATAATTTCGAAGTCTGCGACCCTTTAGATTGTCATTTATGAAATCAGTGAGGGCGTATAGAGGTGCCATGACCTCCTTGCCGTCTGTCTTTTGATAATAACTACGAACCTGCCCGGTCCAATCGTTCAATGAAAAACCGCACATCCGCAACCAATCAAACACAAGGTAAGGCAATCCAATGCACGACATGCCTCTTTCTTCATACTCCTTAATAAGGTCCGAAATCTGGTTCTTCGAAAGACGATCCCAATAACCAGTTTCCTGATTCCAGACAGAAACCTTTTTGATCATGTTTGGTGGAATTGGACCTCGGTAAAGAAACTGATCATTGATATTTCCGTTCCGTCCTCCACGTGCGTTACCTAAGGCAATTGCCCTTACGTTTTGCCCACCACAATAGGTCTTGTCGAACCAACCATAGGGGATGATGTTTTCATCCGTTGCATCAAATTGAATTTCCAAACGCACATTGGTCGTACGACAATCAGGTGCATTTGCCGGATTATGGAATTTGTTTTCCGCGGTAAGGTTAGGCGCATTCCAATTGCGGTTTGCATCTACTTCATCCAATCCACCGACAACGTCTCCTTTGATAAGACCATGCGTCATTATCGATCCTACCCGCTCAATCGGCGTATAGTGATACAAACGCACCCGTCCATTGACCTCACAGAGATCATGTTTCGGAGCAGGCACGCTCCACAGTGCAGGGCGTGCAGAATACCGGTGCTTTAAAGTCTGACGCTTTTTCAGGGACTTGCGCTTTGATTTCTTCATTGACCGTTTTTTGTGCAGGTTGAAATTCTTATTCATCGGGAAAAATCTCCATTTCTTGTTCAATCGATGAATAGAATTTATCAAAATCCAGATTAGATATCGAAATCTTGGACTCTATTGACTTATTTACGGTATCTATTTTTTAATAAGATTTGCTGCCCGAGATGAGCATCCGAGATGACCTACCAGTACAAAACGAAAAGCGAAGTGACAGACTTCGATACGATGAACTACCAGTACATGGTCAAAGGGTGCGTCCCGGAAGCACCACTGAAATTGATCTACTCACGGGAGGTTGCTCGGGAAGCAAGCGCTCGGTCGAAACAGCGACCTCAGGTCATCTACAACGAAGACACCAAGCATAACCGACCCTCTGCCCGTAAAAGCAGTGATCAGGAGCGTATTCTACCCAAAGGCATTCAACTCTACCGGCATTGGTTTCAGTTTCTGAAACTTGCTCTGGAACTCGAAAAATTGAAGGTCGAACTCGTCCTTGAGTCTCACAATCCAAGGATCACTAACTGGACCATCCCAGACATTCCCTCCGACGTAATTGCTCGGGCAAAGAAAGAGCGGCAGTTCACAGACGGTGTCGATGCGATATTCCGATGCAAAGTCATCCAACCGATTAAAGTGCAGAAAGCACGCTATCGAGGTTGGGACTTGGATCAGGTCCTTGAGGACAAATTTGATGACTGGTGGAAAACCCACTCGCATCTCTTTGAAGGTCATGCGCCTAAGTTCATCGACAGCAAAGACGATTGGATCGACAGCAAGGATGTTCTGTACGTGCAGATAGACCGACAGACCCAGTGGCGAGACATTCAGGCATTCATGCGAGATGAAGTCAGCAAGAGACTAAGAAAGACTGAATCAGGACGATACAAGGTCGAAGGCAGTCCAAGGGTCAACGTTCTTCAAAACAACTACAACGCTCTTGTGCTGCTCCTCAAAGGATGGAATGCGAAGGAAATCTGCACAGCAGAAAAGGTGTACTTGCGCAGCACAGATGTTAGCGAATTCGCCAATAGGAGTGATTCAGACAGACTGACAGTGCCGCACAATAAGAACGGTCAACCGCTGTACTCTGCTCTCGTGTCAAAGCAGAGGAAAATGGGCGTTTTTCATTTGCTAGAGGTCTGTGAAGGTCGTTTTGGTCGAGCGCCTTGACAGGAATCAAGGACATCGAAGCATCCGGTAACAAGGTCATTCAGGCACCCAGACCAAAAAATAGTAAATGTCTTGATGATATACCCATACGCAACTTTTACTATTTTTGGCATCCCGACTACCGATACCGATAGACGCTTGCCACACCAATATCGAGTTGCTTGGCAATATCAGAAGGACGAAGACCTGCTGCAGTCAGTTTCTGAATCTGCTCTTTCTTTGCCCGTGCAGTTGGCGCCCTGCCCTTAAACTTCCCTGCTGCTTTTGCCTTCTCAATACCGACCTTCTGACGTTCCAGCATCAACTCGCGTTCGAACTCGGCAATGGAAATCAGGAGGTTCATCATAAGTTTGCCTGTAGGGGTAGAGGTATCCAGACCCAGGTCCAATACCTGCAGTTCAACACCCTTCTCTTGCAATGCTCTAGACTGAACAGACAGGTCGGAAACAGATCGAGCAAATCGATCCAATTTACAGACTGTAAACACGTCACCTTCACGGCAGAAATTTATTGCCTCTTCGAATGCAGGTCGCTTGCTGCTTACTGCTGAAACTTCTTCCGAAAATATCTTCTCGCACCCTGCAGTCTCGAGTTTCTCTAACTGCGCTTCCAAGGAGTGCTGCTGGTGCGTTGTACTAACCCGTGCATAACCAATCTTCATTCACACCTCTATCTTTGGACTCCTAGACTATCTTATAGATAATCTATCAAAAGGCGATTACAAGATCAGTGATAGAAGGAAGCAGAGGTCTTTCAGATCGCAATGAACCAAGGTCTAGAGATGCGAGATGCGGACTATAGAACCATTACCGATTGGTCTACGTAATTTGTTTTTAATTCAAGCGAGCTGTGATCATATGGGGAGATTTAGATCTATGCTTCTCGACTCAGGAAATTCATATTCTATCAAGTGCTTTTGGGTTTCCAGCGGCGCCTGCGTTCACTTTCTGGCTCAAGAAACAGCCCAAAGCTCCCAACCATGAATCCCATCATCAGCTACAAAGTATGCCATCTGACCTGACTCAGTGATCGCAAATTCGCTTGGATTACTACTTTGTCCCAACCCAGTTTCATTGATATCAGCCAGCATGTAGGTACCAGACTCTGTACCGTCTGTGATCCAAAGCTCCTGCCCATTAACTCCATCATCTGCAGTAAACAGGATTTTGTTCTGGAAGTAGTCATCCCCTCCTTCAAAGGTTGTGGAAGCGTTAGAACTTGTAGT
>Ga0206125_10003486_pt1 | contig 15032 bp, 19 predicted proteins | sample Helgoland_Spring_4_FD_148598 | JGI IMG/M metagenome (GOLD analysis project Ga0206125, IMG submission 148598) | Pelagic subsurface seawater microbial communities from Kabeltonne, Helgoland, North Sea - Helgoland_Spring_Bloom_20160331_1 | ecosystem: Environmental > Aquatic > Marine > Epipelagic ... | reverse complement strand
AACAACTGGAGTATTAAAAATGGCTACAAGAGTAGACACAAACCCGAACACTTGGACACTCATTGGAACTGGATTGACAACAGCGGTTGTTCAGGTTTCTGGCATCAATGCCGAGTTATACATAGGTGCATCAGCACCATCAGCAAGCGACATTGGCTACACAATCCCAGCTGGAACACCTGTTTCAGTTCCTTCTCTATCTGAATTAGGTGGAGGACTATGGGCGAAGGGATCAGGAGAAGCCAGATATGACGCAGTTTAATTTAGACACTATGAAACTATGGCCTACCTTCGGGTGGCCTCTTTCGTCAGGTTCCCCCAAGGCATCAGGCAACTTCAACCCAGATGCGCTAGTATTCACAATTCAAATACCAAATGATAATTTCACATTTAAATGTCCCACAGGTAGCGGTTACTCTAGTGATTATGATGCTACTGTCGATTGGGGTGATGGTACTACTGGTACAGTTACAACTCAGTATGGTACTAGTCTTAACACTCCTAACGACCACACCTATGCAAAAGCAGGGACATACCAAGTATCTATCGAAGGTATATTTAAGGAGTTTAGTACCTACTATGGTCTTATGGAAGGCTTTAAGTCTGCTAAATGTATTATATCATTAGATAACCTTGGTAAGACAGGACTAGATAAACTTTGGTATGGTTTTTATTACTGTGAAAATATGGTCAGTTTCAACGTGGGTAATACAGACGCTCGACCCTCAAGCCTTCGAAGCTGTTTCCAATACTGCAATAGTTTGACAGACCTTGATCTCACTGGTTTGGATTGGTCTTCATGCTATGAAGCCTCTAGTGTGTTCGAAAGAATGTCTTCAGTAGAAACAATTGAATTAGGTAGCATCCAAAATGCGCCCATACAATCTATGTATTCTATGTTCAGAGACTGTGTAAACCTAAAATCAATTGATTTATCTAGGCTACAAACACAGAACCTCAATAGTACGAGTTATATGTTTTATAGGTGTGGAAAACTAGAGGCAATAACACTAGGTAGCGGATGGGACACTTCTAATGTGTCTTATATGACTTCAATGTTCGAGGGTTGCTATGACTTGGTATCACTTGATGTTAGTAATTGGGACACATCTAATGTGCAATCTATGTATTCAATGTTCAACAGTTGCCATGACTTGGCATCACTTGATGTTAGTAATTGGGACGTATCCAGTGTAACTAATATGGGAAGAATGTTCTATACTTGTAGCTCTCTAGCATCACTTGATGTTAGTAATTGGGACGTATCCAGTGTAACTAGTTTGAAAGAAATGTTCAGGAGTGCAACTAGATTACCAGCACTTGATGTTAGTAATTGGGACACATCTAATGTGACTGATATGAATTCAATGTTTAATTTCAATATGAGGTTACAAGCACTTGATGTAAGTAACTGGAACACATCTAATGTGACTAATATGGAAGGTATGTTCTTTTACTGCTTTGCTATGCAAGCACTTGATGTAAGTAACTGGAACACATCTAATGTGACTAATATGAAACGGATGTTCTATTTCCTCAACAATCTATCAATCACTGGTGTTGAGAACTTTGATATAACATCACTGAGTTCAAGTAGTGTGCTAGATGGGTTTTTATATGCCGTAAATCTAAGCACCTCAACATATGATGCACTGCTCGTTAACTGGGAGGCGCAAAACCCTATATCAGGTGTCAGTACGAATTTCGGTAACTCTAAATATACTTCTGGAAGTTCAGCAGAAACGGCTAGGAATAGTTTGATCAATAACTACGGATGGTCGATTTCAGATAATGGGAGTACATAATGAATATAATCACTAAAACAGAAGGTCATTTTATTATTAACTCTGCGGCGTACTCATTGGAAAGTGGGAATGTCGTCAGTTATCGTGATGACGCAGTAGTCCAAGAGTTTGAGAGTAAGGCTGAAATGCAAGTAGCACATGAAGCACAATTCCCAGACCAGTATGTAGTAGAAGATGAGGCAGAAGAAACTCCAGAAGTTGAGCCTCATACACTTGAGGATGAATATGTGAATGAATGACTCGGAAGGTTGGCACTTATCCAAAAGTGTCCCTGCCACCCTCCTACTCGGTCTAATCACACAAGCTGGAGCAATCGTCTGGACAGTCAGTATGATGATGTCCGACATCGACAGAAACACTCAGTCCATAGACACAGTGACTATGCGTCTGGGTGAAGTCGAAGATAACGTCCACATGAATGATATAGCTACAGCTAGGATCGATGAAAACATAAAAGCAATTCGAAAAGCTGTCGAAAAGATGGCAGACAGGAAATAAAATGATACAGTCGTTGATCAGTCCTGTCGCTGGTCTACTGGATAAGTTTATCCCAGACAAAGACCAAGCGGCGGCACTCGCTCATGAGATAGCTACGATGTCCGAAAGACACGCCCAAGAACTGTCACTCGCCCAGTTAGCAGTGAACAAAGAAGAGGCCAAAGGTAATTGGTTTCAATCTAGTTGGCGTCCAGCTACTGCTTGGTGCTGTGTGATGGGCATGGGCATAAACTTTCTGGTTAGTCCGTTGTTAGCACCCTTAGACATAATAGTCCCACAGGCAGACATGTCAGTCATGATGCCCGTCCTTATGGGAATGCTCGGTTTAGGCGGCTTACGGACTCTGGAAAAAGTAAAAAAGGTAAACAACTAATGGATAACTTAAAAATACCATTGACGCTTATATTCGCTATGGTGATCCAATTGGCTGGTGGTATCTGGTGGGTCAGCCAACAGGCTACAACCATATCATCCTTAGAAGAAACTGTGAGCACATTAGGTTCACGGATGGCACTAGAGGATGCAATCAATACCAAACGTGATGTCAAAGAGAACCAGAATGAACTCGTCCGTATCAAAGAAGATATGGAAGATGTCTGGAGTGACATGTCAGCTATGACCGCTTCAATCGGTGAGATGAATAGCATTAAGCAACGCATAGCACTGACTGAGAACGAGATGAAATATCTTGCCAGAGAAGTGAGTAAAGGACAGCGGAAACATGAAAGAGAATTTTGATAAATGCCTAGAGATGATCCTTGAGCATGAAGGTGGATTCGTAAATGACCCTATGGATAACGGGGGGATGACTAATTTAGGTGTAACCCAGCGTGTCTATAACGAATGGATTGGTCGAGAGTCTACTGAACAAGAGATGCGTGATCTTACGCCTGATGATGTTGCTCCTATTTATCGCAAGAACTACGCCGACCCTATTCGCTTCGATGACCTTCCATCGGGCTTGGATTGGGCGGTTCTGGACTGGTGTGTGAATTCGGGTAGGAGTAGACCCTCCAAAGCTGTGCAACGTGCAGTTGCGGCTGACCCCGATGGCTACATTGGAGGTAAGACACTCCAGCTGGTCGCTGAGAAAGACCCAGAGTTTATCATCGACTACATCTACACAGTAAGACAGGCGTTTTATGAAAGCCTATCAGACTACAAACACTTCGGGCGTGGTTGGTCTAGGCGCAACAAAGAAACCTTAGAGCAAGCATTAAGTATGGTCTAAGGCCAAAAAGAAAGGTGGTATCCATGATCTCTGGATTTCCAGTAATGATTACCGACGCTATAATGATCGGTATGTTGGCTATTTTAATTATCAAAAGAGTCTAAAACGACATTCTTATGTCGCCACTAAATCAAAAAACACAGATTGCCGCCTTGGGTATTGCAATCTGTGTTTTTTGTATCATTATGAGGTTCGTGGGTTCTGCCTGATACTATCGTATGGGTGTTGACATATACTGTGGTATAGGTTTAGATACTTTTGTTACTTTATAGTGACATTAGGAGTGCAGTAGCTAGACAATCTTGAATTGACTTCCCTGCACTCCCCACACCTCACTTTACAGCTGTAATATAGACACCATCCTCTGAGTCCAGTGACGACATGAGGTCTAAAACTTGCTTATAATTAAGGGATATTAGCTGAAATTCCCTCAGTTCCTCACAATACTGTCTGATGAAAACTGTACCGCTATCCTCAAGGTACATCTCGACATCCTCAAACTTAGCGTCCGAATCAACAGTAACAATCTTGGTATAGTTTGATTCTATTTCGACTGTGAACATGAGAAATACTTATCCCCCTGTTCTATTGGAACTTCTATTGTAGTCCTTCGGAAGCCACATTGAGGACACTGACGTTGCCTACGCTTAGTTGGGTATCCATATTTGAAATGGGGGATGGTCTCAATAATTTGTGTTTTTATGATACACTTTGGACAGTGGGTCACACTGTCTTTCATTTCGGGCATGTGCTCACTTCCCCCTCAATATAGTCACAGACTTGCACCAAGGCCGAGGAGGCCGCTGGGCGTTCTTCTTGCCGCCCTTAGAACCTGTTGCCCTGCGGTTTTGCTGGGCTTCCCATTGATCGCCCTCGGCATATTTTCTTATGTTGAATATCTCACGCATTCTTTTGTTTTCTTCTTTTGCCACAGACATATGCTGTAGCAATAACAGTTCTTCTCTGTCCATTTGCTTCTCCAGTTTTCATTAGTTTTGATTGTCAAAAGCCCAACTGCTAGATAACTTTCTGCTAGTTGGGCTTTTGTTGATTTAGATGTCTACGAGGTCACAGACGCCGCCAGTACAGGCTAATGTTTGTGAGCCTTTGGTTGTGTCTTCAGTTTCGAAGTGTGATAGATCAGTCCAGTCAATATTGGTCATGGCAAACGATGCCACCTCGTATTCTTCCTGAGTACAGTCTTGATAAGGTGCTTGTTCGTAGGTGTGGTCAAAGCGAGGTAAGAAGCTGACACCAGACATCTCATCGAAGTGCTTGTAGACAAACGCACCTACCTCTGCCCATTCGTCATCCCCAACTGAAACAGTCACAGATGGCTTATGGCAAGTGTAGTGACGTTGGTACATTAGCCACATCTCCAGCTGTTCAATCGCTGTCATATCATGACGTGTGACTGAGCCTTCTGGTGCTTTCATCGGGAAGCTAAAGACAGTCGTTTGCTCTGGCTTCATAACGCAAGGTTCTGATGTTACTCCTTGGTTTATGAGGAACTGAGTTAGTGGGTCTTTGTTGTCACCCCTCACAGTCCTGATGTAGTAGTCAGAGTGTCTCGCATGAATCCCACTAGAACTATCAACTAAAGAACTAACTGTACCACTTGGCTTAACCGCAGTAACTGCCGCCGCCTTGTTGATGCCTAGTTCTTTTGCGTAATACTCATTGATGTCCACAGCAAACTGTCGCCACTTAGTGAGCCTTTCTTCAAGACCAGCTTCCTTACCATTTGTCAGAGTACAGTCCATGATGCCTGTCATACTCACGCCAAGCAATGCCTCACGTTCAGTATTTTTCTTCCAGCAATCACGTAGGTACGGGAAGTGAGTTAAGGTGGCTTGGATTGTACCTAAGATAGCCGCAAGACGCACCTTGTTAGCGATTTCGCCTTCAGTATCTGTGGCTCTAATAACAGCTTCTGTAAGATTGCAGAACTGACCACCAGTTCCAACGATACCTCTGGTCTTAGTCTCGCCTTCAGCATCGGTATATTCCTCAAGCTGTTGCCCTAATAACACGATTTCCGAACATGGATTCGTGCCGAACTCCCACATGTGATCTCTTATGCCTTCACGTTTAGCTTTGTCTCTAGCCGCCTGTCTATTGAAGATACCACGTTCACCAGAGCCAGAGGCCGCTAGTGATGCCCATTCCTTCATGAAGTCAACACCGCTGGGCTTACTTTCGAATGCCACTGAGTTGTTAGCAAGAGCATGGTGTGGGTTGTCGATGTACCATTCGCCTGACTTAGCTGTCCTCATCTCATCGTCCGATAGGTCACTTAGGCTGATCATCGCTGAACGTCGCACTCCACCGACGATCACTATGGAGCCTATCATGCACATGATGCTGTGGACATCCAAAGGTGATAGCTTGCTACCCTGCTTTTTCTTGAAGGTTTCAATAGTGTGCTCAAACAGTTCAACTAAAGGCTGTGCACCTGATGCTCTTCCACCAAATGTTTCCAAACGTGCACCAGCTGGTCTAACTTTAGATGTGTCCCAAGATGGTATCCTTCCAGCATACAGTTCTGAGATTAGTTCTCTATAAGCAGACGCCCAGCCCTCTTTGCTGTCTTCTACTTCAATTAAGCAAGCACCAGCTGTAAGTCTGGGTACTAATGGAAGGCTGTTTGTATATTTCTTCTCAACCGAAAAGCCTACACCAGTTCCACAAAGGAGAATGAACAACACCTCATCAAAACAGCGAACGTGGTCGATAGGTGTGTACGAGCAATTATATCCGCTTGTATTGTCTCTCGATAAAGCCTTGCCAGCTGTCATCAATGCTCTCATAGATGGCATCACATCAAGGTTTAAGATTGCCTCTTCTATTTCACTGGCAACATGCTCATGGATGCGAGGCCTAACCACGTTGTCCATGTAACGAGAGACAGTTTCAGTCCAGCTTTCACGCCTTCCCTCTTCCTCTATCCAACGCGCATAACGGCTGGTGTGGATGAATGCTTGGTAGTCTGTTGGTAATAAATTATTCATGGTGTTTCTTCTTTTTCTTCAATGAGGGTGATGAGGCGATCCAAGTACCAACGGCACTTCTTTAAATCTTCCACGGGTTTCTTTTTGTAAGGCCAACGCCAAAGGTACTTGAAAGCATTCTGCCAGAGGTAGGCATTGTGACCCCAAACCAGTGAGCCATCAGCCATCGCTTGCATGGCCTCAATGCACTCGATTGACCCAGTGTTGTAATGCGGTGGTTTGTTGACGACATCTATCTTGATGGTTTCCATAATATGACCTCTCCTTTTTCATCGTCCCAGTCCTGACAGCGCAAAATGCGAGCCATACGAGCCTGTGTCAGCGCGTAGTCAGCTGTTAGATTTTCTTTTTGATATTGATTGACGACAGCATCCCAAGTTGGGCGGTTGCCTAGTATTTTTTCGGCTGTCTTAATGCCTACTTTTGGACACCCACCATAACCATCGGTCATGTCACCCATGAGGGCTTGGATGAGGAAGTTCTTATTGGCTTCCATGTCACTGATAACCAGACGTTCATTCGCCTGTGGCCTAAATAGACGACAGGGGATTGTCTTCATGTCCTTGTCATCGCTGACAATGATGGCCTCAGTGTTTGGCATCGAGCCCATGATGCCCATGACATCATCGGCCTCTAAGCAGTCCACAAGAATGCTCTCGTATTCTGCCATCGCCCACTCAACGAGTGCTTTGTACCCAACGGGCTTTCGGACTTTCTTTCGTCCACCCTTGTACGTGTCTAGTATCTCCTTACGGAAATTGTTTTGACCAGAGATTGTTAAGACTACATCTTTGACAACTAACTCTTTCTTGAAACCATCTATTGTTGATTTGAAAAGTTTCTTTGCGGCCTTGAGGTCGCTTGATAACGACCATATGTCATCTCCCCAGTCGATCTCTTCCTCAACCGCAACTGCGGCTTTAAATAGGAATAAGTCCCCATCAATGATGAGTGTGGGTTTTGTAAATGACTTCTTTAAGTGTACTGCTGATTTCTTCATGAATATCCTGTCCATCTGGGGTCACGAACCAACGATTGCCCCAGCTATCTTCATCTAATTGTGTGGTGATGAAGCCCTCACTTGCCGCAATGGCAACGTGAAGTGCTCCAACTCTTGCGAAGTCACTTTTGACAGTGAACGGCTTTCGCCAACCTCGATCTATGATTACAAAAAGAAGTATTAAGTTCTCTAAGTATTCACTCTTCTCAATGCGTGTCAGCCCAAGTTCTTCCCACGGAATATTCTGCCGCAGTGGTAATGTTAAGTCCGAGAGCAACCCCAGCTTCTTGTGCCATTCTTCCAGCGATACACCCGACTTCATCGGCTATCTCCTTTGTTTTGCAAGCGATCTGCATTTCGTCATGGATCATGCCCATTATGAAAGCGTCCTCGCCATATTTTGATTTGATTGTGTCGTAGGTCATCATGAGCCACTGTTTCGCCACTATCGCCCCAGCTGACTGAAGTAATTGTGAGAGGCAACGATGCTCCGATCTGACCCTTAATTTGCGCCCATCCAAACCTTTGATGTAGCCCCTTGAAGCCGCTGTCTTTAGGTTCTTCTTTAAAGTAGCAAACGCTGGGACATTCTTATCGAAGTTGTCCTTGAGTTGTTTGCCCCTCTTAGCACCACCGCCAGCGATAGCCCCAATCAACTGATCACCTCCACCATAAAGCGTGGAATAGAGCCAGCGTTTCGAGAGATCACGGCTGGCAAGCCCAGTCATTTTCTGGTTGTAGCTGTGTATGTCACCATCCACGACTACCTTCGCATACTCACCTCCATCATAAGGATGTAGATAAGAAGCCATCAGGCGGATTTCGATTCCAGAAAGGTCAGTACCGCAGATGACCCAGCCCTTTGGTGCTGTGAATAGTTCACGGCATTCTTTTCCATAGGGTGAGTTAGCAGACGGAATTTGCTGGAGATTCGGAGAGGTGGCTGTCATTCTCGAACTGACACATCCATTACTGTTGAGCCTATGGCGTAGTCTGCCATCAGGACTGCATCGCTTCATCCATGCGGCACTGCCCTCTGCCAGCATCCCGATCCTCTTTTGCAAGAGGAAGAAAGACGCTAACCTTTTGGCCTCTGGATACGGAAGTGAGTTGAGTATTTTCTCATCTATTTTCGCCTGACCATTCGGTGTGTACTCTTTGGGACGCCACTTGTACTTATCGACTAAGCACTTCTGAATGTGGACGCGAGAAGCTGGGTTAAAGTAGACTGTCTTAGACTTAACAAACAACTCACCTTTGACATACCCACGCGCCTTGTTATTGACTTTAGGATAGAAGTCTTCAGTCACTTCCCAAGATGGAAACAGTTCCTTCAAGTCTTCCTCAATGGTGTGCCTTTGTTGAGCTAGATAAGCATAGAGTTCACCAGCTTTCTTCTCATCAAAAGTCCATCCATTGTTGCCAATCTCACGGCAGATAGAAGCCATACGATGCTCAAGGTCGATAGACTTCTGAGTAGGCTCAGTCTTCATCAACTTCTTGTATAACGTATCAGTCACCTGAGTATCTTGAACGCAGTATGAAAGCATAGTTTCACTATAGGCTTCCCACCCACCATCGTAGTCATCTTTGAAGTCACCAAGGCGAAGACCCCAAGCCTTTAGGCTGTGGCTTCCCCAGAGTTTCTTTGGGAACTTAGCGACACTGAAGTTGCGTTCAGCATCCTCATTAAACATGTCGCCATGTATCAGGCGCGAGAGAACTAAAGTATCAGTTACCTTGGCCTTAGTTGACCACTCAGGGAATACAATCTGTATCGCTGGGATGTCGTAGTCTATTATATTGTGACCAATGATTTCGTCAGCACTGGCTAATAGCTCAAGTGCGTCCTCGATCTGATCTGGGTTAAACGTGCGTACCTCGCCAGTGTCCACCTCACGGCAGACAATGCACCAGATAGTATGAATGGTATCTAGGAGGCCATTGCTCTCTAAATCAAAGCCCCACCGACTCATCGCTTATCACCAGAGCCTTTAAGAACACCACGCTTCTGGCGAGATGTCAGCTTTTCGTGGTTCATTGCCGCTACCTGATTAAGAGTTAAACCGAGGTCTTTTGAGAGTGCCGCGATGTACCAGAGCACGTCACCTAGCTCATCGCATATCTCAGCTTTCTTCTGCGCTGGGATTGTGTCCATGCCATCAAAGGTTACATCCTGATCACGAATTAGCTTTTTGATTTTTCCCAATACCTCGCCAGCCTCGTTAGCGAGACCCAATGCAGGGTAGATGACCTTCCACTTGTAGATCATCGTTTTAGCCGCATCAGCTTGGTATTCATTCATTGTGTATTCATGGATTCCTGTAGTGTTCATCGGAATAGCTCCCCTTGGGCATTTAACTGCCTCGTTGCTTTGAAAATTTGTTGGTTGCGCCCATAGGGACTTTTTCGCTTACCAATGACTGTGATAAGCCCAGCGTCTTTGAGCCATTTGAAGTGGTTCGTGATTGAACCATATGGCATGTGCTTGAGTGCAAGCTGTACTTGTGCACTGATGCAACCTTTGTCGCCAGCGGCTTGAATGACATCAAAGACCATTCTTGTGTTTCTAGTTAAATCTGTGTTTGCATACGCCTCGCGAGACGTGCTTGATAAACCACGCATACGTGTTCCTTTGCTTTACTAATGTTTGGGGTTGGGGGGTGGCTTAGAAGCCGAAGTTATCATCGACAGCCGTTAGTCTGCCTGTCTCTGAATTGTACTGGAGCGTATCTGCTTGCCCCAGAAAACCAGTGTGTCTGTTTTTTAGGATAGTAAGTTGTCTTTTGCCTGACGTGGGGTCTTCCTCATCCACATTCAAGGCGATACAGAACCAAGCCAGCTGTGCTAGGCTATGGCTTCCACGAAGCTGTGACAGCTGGGCTTTGTCGCCACCTTCATGACCTCGTTCAGACTTTGGCCTCTTGAGGTGGGACACAAGAACTAGAGCTAAATCCAATTCGACACATAAAGTAGTTAACGTGTGCATTATGTGATCTATCAGAACCCTCTCGTTGTCAGAGGCTCCAGCATACGAACTTACGAGAATACTAATGTGATCTAAAAAGACGACATCACAGCCGAGGCCGTGCTTCATGTATCTTATGCGAGAACAAATAATATCTAAGTCAAACGTGCCCACATGATCAAATAAGTAGATTTCGCCATTTGACACCAAGTCATCAAAACCAGCTTTTACCTCATCTACTGTCGCGGCCTCTGGATCAATGACGATGTTCTTGTTTATGTGGAGTCCTACTAGCCCCTGCGAAGTTCGCTTGGTGTTTTCCTCCAACATCAACATGCCTACAGTTGAGCCTGTCATATGCAAATGATAGGCGATCTCGCGCACTAGAGTTGACTTCCCACACCCAGAGCCACTGACAAGGGTTGTGATGCCCCTCATGCCTTTAGTCATGAAGTTCAACCTTGGGTAAGGATACTTGTAAGGGCTTTCAGCATCTGGTGTTGCAACAGTCTCACGCATGTCAGACATCTGGACTATGCCATCTGGCCTGTAATCAGCGGCCTGATGAATTGCACTGATGATTGCTCCAGCTTCACCTTTGACTAGACACTCATTGGCGTCCTTGTGAGGCAACACTGCAATCTTAACTTTGCCAATTGGCAGAACTTCAGCACATTCTGTAGCGGCCTTACGCCCTGCTTCATCCTGATCAAACATTAAGATTATCTCTTGGAAGCCATTAAGGTAATCAATGTTTTCCAGAAGGTTTTTCTTTGCGCCCTGTGCGCCATTTCTCACAGACACTGTGGCGAATTTATGCTGTTGGATTTGCGATACGCTCATGGAATCAAGTTCGCCCTCGCAAACCACGATCTTCCTTCCAGCTGTCCACATGTGCATACCGAAGAGGCCATTGATCTTCCCAATGGTCGGGAAGTCTTTGTCTTTTGTTCGTATCTTCTGGCCTGTGATTGTGCCTTTGGCATCCTTGTAGTTAGCCACTTGAATTGGTTCGCCTTTGCTGTTCTTGGTAACAAAGTATCCGAACTTACGGCATGTCTCTTCAGTCAGCCTACGAGACCTCAACTCCATGAAATCACCAGTCAGGAAGTTGGTGTCTATCTTTGGCTTTTCGCTGGGCTTCTGTTCCCCGTCAGCTGGTGTACGTTTCTGACAGCTGAAGCAAAAGCTGTGTCCATCAGAGTAGAGGCTGTTTGCATCCGATGACCCACAGGCGTCACATGCTTCATGAGACACAAAAGTGCTCTCTTCTTGTTCATTCATTTGTTCGTTCCTTTAGGTGGGTTGTTGACCCAATAAATTGTATTTGGTGGCGTGATGCCCCACATGAACCAAGCATTCCCAAAGGGGGGTGATCCTTTACCTGTGAAATCAACTCGGTTGTTGTAGACCAGTGCAGACATTCCATATTCCATGAACAGGTTGCCCCTGCGTTTACCTTGGAAGGCGGCGACAGGAAGAAACAAAGCAAACGGCTTTTGAAGGCTGTAGCAGTGTTCTATGAAGTCATCTTTTTTACTGTATGGGGGGTTTGTGATGATACCATCGTGGACATCATCTTGAGTTGTACTGAAGAAATCTTTGCCTTCAGAACCTACAATACTGTAGCCGCTTTCGTTAAAAGCATCGACTATCAAACTAGACTTTCCACTGGTTGCCTCATAGTAGGTCTTAGACTTGTCTAGGTATTTGAGTATCGGCTGTATTTGATTTGTTGGCGTGTAGCATTCATCGCTTGCTTCATTCGTAGCAAGTCGTCTTACTAATTCTAGTGATGTCATTATTGCTTCCCTTAAAAAGAAAAAGGGCGATCCGAAGACCGCCCTTGGCTCTCTTTATTTGGCTTGCTTCATGCCCTCATGGCATTCTTCAATCCACTCATCTGGAATCACTTTATGTGCCCAAGTGAAACCATTCTTGATGCAGAAGTCTGCATAAGAAGTCTTAGACCCCTTATACAGCTTCGCGTTGGCATTCTGGAAAAGGAAACGTAGGTCTATGTTAGGTAGTTGCTTCTTAATCAACACATGTTTCTGTCGATCAGCTGTCACCCATCGTCCTTTGGTTTCTAAAAACCATACACCACCAGCCTTTGGGAGAATAAAGTCTGGGGTGTACTTGGCAGTCCGCGATGGGATTAAGTATGAAAACCTCTCGGTCTCGTAGGTAAACGGAATACCTAGTCTCCTGAGTTCTTCAGCAACACCAACTTCAAGTCCAGACCTGTAGCCTTCCTTGATGCCTCGGTAATTCCGACGATTAAAAGTCAAAGTTGTCTTCGTTACCAATTGGTTCAAATGCTTCATCAATCGCTGAAACATCTACAGTGAAGCCACCTTCCTCGATGGCATCAAAGCCTGACCCATTCATGCCTTGGGTAGCCTCTACTATCTGACAGCCTTGTAGTGTGATAGCCACACCAGCTGAACCAGAGACCTTATAGACATTAAGGTAGCCTTTGAGTTTCAAACGGCTTCCACCGCCTATCTTTGGAAGTTTGTTTACAGGCACAACTTGACCAGCTGTGTCAAAGAAATCGGGTTGGAACTTAGACTGTAGCTTGAAAGCCACTTCCCCAGTCTCTTCATCCTTCACATAAGGAACTCTGTAATGGGCAGACCCATGTTCAGCTTTAGCCGCATCTTCAATCTTCTTAATTAAAGGCTTTGCGTCTTCGGCAGACAGCAATAGTTCTGTCTTATACTTACCTTCAGAGTCAAAGGCAGTATCTGGTTTATTAAGGTGGGGGTACTTAGCCACTCCAATAGGAGTCACAAAGTTAATCTTTGGTTTTTTAGCCATACTTTTGTCTTTCTAAAGTAAAAAAGACCACCCATAGTTATCTATGGATGGCCTTTCAGTTTGGGAGAATGAAGTCCCTAGAGTCCTAGGAGGAGGAAAGTGAACTCAGGGGCTTCTTAGGGGTGACATAAGTATTAACTAAAGCAGAATTGGCTCTCCCGTATCAGCTGTAAGTCTAGGTTTCCCATCTCTGGAATTGGCTCTACTCCAGCTTTCTCGAAGTCATTGGGATGGTCTAATTGCTGTCTCAGTTCTTCTTGCCATTTAAGCAGTAGGTTCTCAGACTGGTACATCTCAATATGTGCATCACGAACACCATAGTAGAGGTCGTCAACATCTCCAGAGATTGCAAATGAATCATGTATCATAAAGAAATCTTGGCAACCGCCCTCACCCTGCCCGTCAAACTGATCGCGCAACCTGACAATGGTTTTAGCCATGCCAGAGGCATCGAGCGAATGTATATAGTTAGCCGCAACGCTGGCTGTGTTCTTCCTCACATCCACCTTGCCTGTATCCAGCGACAAAGAAACCTTTGACCTAGTTCTCTCGCCTACAGCTGTATCGAATAGAAAGATTTTAGTCTCCACCCTGTCCCTCTTTAGGTAGTTGTGGAAAACTCTAAAGCCACTTGGGGAAGTCCAATTGACCAGCTTATTCTGCTTACTGAGAACATTGGTGCAAGATTGAATCCACTTCATTGCTTCAGCCGCCTTGGGAAGAGTTTCCACAATGCTGTCGTAACAATGTTCAGCAAGGTAACGAGCCGCAACCTTTCGCTCTTTGTTAGTCCTAGCAATCGGATGGAACTCGATGTCCCCGTAGCTCACGTCACGCTGTAGCGGTTTCATTACGTCTTCCATAAATTGACCAGTCATACCAGCCGCAACGGAACTATAAGCAAAAACCATCGAAGGGCGTTTTGTCAGGCGTCGATCCACACCATAGTCCAGCCAAATACGCGCCAGTTCTGCTTTAGTGATGGGGTTCTTTCCAAAGGCACTGGGGTCTTCCAAGTCAGCCTCAAGTCTGCCTGTAACCTTATCAGCAACAGTCTGGTAAAGGTCAGCCATTTCGGCCTGTGGTACTAGGTTACATAGCCTTCCCTCGTCTTCTCCGAGGGTTAGCATGGAATAGTGCTGGACGCCCGAATTGGTGCCATCCAGAGCGTAAGGGATGTACCCCACAAACTCATCGCCCTCTTCAATAAACCTCTGGTATTCGAAAAGTGCGGCGAGAAACTGAAAAGGCTTGTCGGCAGTATTCCATAGACCCAGACTGGACTTGTAGTCTTTAGCCATGTCCAAAAGCCAGCCCTCGTTCCTGTCAAACCAAGCCACACGTTCATCCAGTGGTGCTTTGTCGATTTTCTCAAAGCCGCCACAGTTGGCAATGTGTATCTTGAGCCAGCGAATATTCTGACCCTCGACTATGCGTCCTCTTTGAAACTGGAAGAGTGACTTAATGTGGTCGTCTCTGTGGTAGTTAAACGATGGAACCATATTGAAGCGGCCTCTGAAATCACAAGCCCAAGGGATCGTAAAGTAATCAAAGATTACCAGCTCATTAGCTACCATTAAATCCTGCTTCATGACAGCTTCAGCACCCTTTACCCTGCGGTCAGTGTTTCGCCATTCGCGCTGGTCTTCCTTGATTGCCTTTTTCAAGTCCTGATCCATTGTCATGTGGTCTTCTG